>Ga0209006_10000088_pt1 | contig 96977 bp, 82 predicted proteins | sample JacPin_JW_Ref_O2_FD_188567 | JGI IMG/M metagenome (GOLD analysis project Ga0209006, IMG submission 188567) | Forest soil microbial communities from Algoma, Ontario, Canada - Jack Pine, Ontario site 1_JW_Ref_O2 (SPAdes) (version 2) | ecosystem: Environmental > Terrestrial > Soil > Boreal... | reverse complement strand
CGCTTAATACCGCGGTTGTGTAGTGCGGCCTCTGGTGAGTCGTTGATCTGAGATTACCCGCCCTTCAGTTCTCTCCGTAAGTCATTCAGCGTAATTTAACAACTGGCCAGACCAGTTTGCGAATTTCACTTACACCTCGTTGTGTGGGTGTGTATCGCGACGGCTCCGCCAGAAAAAAGAGGCAATACCAGATGGAAAGCAATACAGAATTATTTTCACAGATGGCGATCTCCGCCTATACCAAAGAGCGGCTCGCTTTCGCCAAGTTTTCAGTTCCTACGCCAGTGCAGGCTGCAGCGATACCGCAAGCACTAGCAGGAAAAGACGTGCTCGCGACCGCGCAGACCGGAACCGGCAAGACGCTGGCGTTCTTGATTCCGGTAATCGAGCGCATGTTGCAGGAAAAGACTCCCGGAATCACGGCGCTCGCGCTGGTTCCGACCCGTGAACTGGCCATGCAGGTGGTGGCACAGTACAACGCGTTGCGCGGCAAGACTCTCGGCCCTGCGGCGCTGGTGGTCGGAGGATTGTCCGAAGGTTTGCAGCTTTCCGCTTTGCGCAAAGGCGCCAGGCTGGTGGTTGCGACACCGGGCCGGCTCGAAGATTTCCTTTCGCGCAGGCTGGTTCACTTCCGCGATCTTCGCGTTTTGATTCTCGATGAAGCTGACCGCATGCTGGACATGGGTTTTCTTCCAGCGATTCGGCGAATCGCATCGGTGCTGCCAAAAGACCGGCAGACGATGTGCTTCTCGGCGACGCTCGAAGCCTCGGTCGCGCACCTCGTGAAGGACTACATGAAGAATCCGGTGCGTCTCGCATTCGGATCCATCCTGAAGCCTTCCGAAAATGTGAGGGTGCAGGCTTTCGAAGTGGCCAGCGACAAGAAATTGCCGCTGCTGCATCGTTTGCTGCACAAGGAAGCAGGCCGCGTTTTGATCTTCGCGCGTACCAAGCGCGGATGCGAGCGCCTGGCCATCACCCTGGCTCGCGACGGCTTTTCGGCCGCGATGATTCACGGTGGCCGCACCCAGTCGCAACGCACCGCGGCTTTGACCGGTTTCCAGCAAGGGCGCTATCGCGTGCTGGTGGCAACCGACCTGGCGTCGCGTGGTATTCACGTGCAGGATATCGCGCACGTGATTAACTACGACCTGCCGGACATCGCGGAGAATTTCATTCACCGCGTGGGCCGCACAGGGCGCGCCGGCGAAACCGGACTTGCATCCACACTTTTTGGAAGGGAACAGCGCTCCGAGATGCTGGCCCTGGAACGCACGCTCGGCATTCGCATGGAACGCATGCGCGCCGAAGGCGACCCGGGCGAAAAGCAACCGCCCCCGATGAAGAGCGCGATGGAACGTTTTCAGTCCAACACAAAATCACGCATCGACCGCTTGCCAGGCGAAATCCTGCAAGCGCAGGTGTAATAACCGGCCCACATTTGGTGAGCAGCGCGGCGTTTCAATACGCGGCTGCGTCCGGAGACAAAGCAAGGTTTTAGATTTAGAAGTGGAAGACAGAAAGCAGGAAAAACGGCGGCCTATTGGCCGCCGTTTGATTTTTCGGGCGTTGTTTTGCCGGAAGCCATTACCGCTTCGATTTCGTCCACGGTGCGCGGCAAGCTTCCAGAAAGAATTTTGTAGCCGTCGGCCGTAACCAGCACGTCGTCTTCGATGCGCACGCCGAGCTTTTCTTCCGGGATGTAAATCCCAGGCTCCACGGTCACGACCATTCCGGGCTCGAGCGGCCGGTTACGATCCCCCGGATCGTGAACGTCGAGGCCCAGGTGATGGCTCACGCCATGGATGTAGTATTTGCCGAGCGGCTGGCCGTCCTGGTCTTTGCCGTGGGTGTTGATGTAGTCCATGCTGGCTTTCATGGCGCTGCCATCCCCGCCGTAGAGCTTCGCGCCAGGCTTGATCGTGGCGATCGCCGCGTTCTGCGCGCCCAAAACAATTTCGTAGATCTCACGCTGGCGGAGCGTGAATTTTCCGTTGGCGGGAACCGTGCGGGTGATGTCGGCCGCGTAGCCGCCGTATTCTCCGCCGACATCCATAACCACCACATCGCCGTCCATGATTTGCTTGTCGAGCGCGCTGTAATGCAGCACGGTGGAGTTCAGGCCGGTGCCGACAATCGGCGCGTAGGCCTCGCGTTCGCAGCCGCCCCAGTCATGCACGTCCTTCATGCGCGCGGCAATTTGATATTCGTACAGGCCGGGGCGCATGTCGTGCATCGCTGCGATATGGGCGTCCACGGACAGGTCAACCGCTTTTTGCAGCAGCGCCAGTTCACCAGGTGATTTTATCTGGCGCATCGCTCCGAGCGCAGGCGCGGCATCCTTAATCGCGGTATTTGGCAATGCGGAATGTACGAAAGCAACTGCCTTGGTAAAATGAGGATATCCGTCTTCATTTTCCGGAGGCAGAATCGTATAAATCGTCTTGTAAGTTTTTGCCAGGGCAGCTAAGTCTGTTTTGAGTCGAGAATAGGGCGCGATGGATTCGAATCCTGTTTTTTGCGCGATGCCGGGGTCGTCAGGACCCATCTTTGGCCCTTCCCATTTTTCCTGCTGGAAATTTCTGGCGGGGAGATACAGGATTTCGTGCGGCTGGCCCGCTCCTCCATTCGGCGCCGTTTCCGGCAGTAGCAGCAACGCTGCGTCGGGTTCCGGGTCACCGGTCAGGTAATAGAAATTTGGCTCCTGAAAGAACACCGCAAACTCCGAAGAATCCTGGCGGCTGGTGTAGCCGAAGAGCACCAACGGATTATCAAGTTGGCCCCGCATTTTCGCGCGGCGCGCTTGATATTCCGCAGGCGGTTGTGGGAATCGAGCCTGCGCAAAGAAGGACACCAGCGAGAGCGCCATCACAATTGCGGCAAAGCGCACGGCAATAAGGGTTCGAAATTTCACGATGAGTTCCTTTGGTTGGGAATCAAGAAGATAGACGTGTCTGACCCGCGCCCGATAGCCGCAACGAAACTAAAAACCAGGCGCGCCGGTGGAAGCCGGGCGAACTTCGCCGGACTCGACCACGCCAAATCGCAGCCGTTCGAGATAGGTTTGCGCCAGCGACATCAGCCCGGTGTAGAGGTAGCCCCAAACGAAGAGCAGAAGAAAGGGAACCGTCGCGTAATTCTCGTTCTGTAGCGCGTAAAAAACCGCTCCGGCAAAATAGAGTCCCAGCGCAACTTCGGCAAACGGCATCCAGCCTGCGCTCTTGTGATACTTCTTCTTGGCCCAGGCACCGCTGCCTTGCGCTCCGGCTTCCACCCGATATTTCGGAGTGCGCACGAATTCCGATTTCACGCCAACGATCGCTTCCATCACCGCCAACGCGTTGCGCACCGAAAGCCCAATGCCCACGGCCATAACGAAGGGTAAATACAAAAACGTGCGTTTCCAGGTTTTTGGATAAAGCGCGCGCTCGGCAGCCAGATAAAACGATGAAATCGAGCAGGTCGAAGCCAGAAACAGCGGCAGGTCAATAATCAGAACCTGCACCCAACCCTGATAAAACCGCACGATCATGGCCGGCAGCAAAATGATGGACATAAAGACCATCAGCGGATAGCTGATGTTCGCCGTCAGGTGGAAGACTGCCTCGGCCTTCACCGCTCCCGGCATATCGGAACGCAGCACGCGCGGTAGAATTTTCTTCGCGGTCTGCATCAAGCCCTTGGCCCAGCGGGCTTGCTGCGATTTGAAAGCATTCATTTCCACCGGCAATTCCGAAGGGCAATCAATTTCCGGCAGATACGTGAAATGCCATCCGCGAAGCTGCGCGCGATACGAAAGATCGGTATCTTCGGTGAGCGTGTCGTGCTGCCAGCCGCCTGCGTCTTCAATCGCAATGCGCCGCCAGATTCCGGCCGTGCCGTTGAAATTGAAAAACAATCCGCTGCGGAATCGCGAGGAATGTTCGATCACGAAATGCCCGTCGAGCAGAATCGCTTCCACTTCGGTCAGCGCCGAATAGTGCCGGTTGATGTAACTCCAGCGGGTCTGCACCATCGCGAGTTTTTGGTCCACGAAATAGGGCACGGTGCGGCGCAGGAAATCAGGGGGAGGAATAAAGTCCGCGTCGAAAATTGCCACGAATTCACCCTGCGCGGTTTTCAAGCCTTCCTGCAGGGCGCCGGCTTTGAATCCTTCGCGATTATCGCGATGGATGTAACTTACCGGCACACCGAGTTGCCGGTAACGCTCCACGCAGTTAGCGGCCACTTCCTGGGTTTCGTCGGTGGAATCATCCAACACCTGGATATCAAGCAGCTCGCGCGGGTAATCGAATGCGGCGACCGCTTCCACCAGCCGTTCGATCACGTATTTTTCGTTGTAAATGGGAAGCTGGACGGTGACCCGGGGCCACACGGAAATTTCGGGCGGCGGTCCGGCAACATGTTTGCGGTTTTTGTAGTAGTTGAAAACCAGCGCGTAGCGGTGAATTCCATACACGGCCAGCACCGTCATCACGAAGAAATACGGGATCATGATGGCTACGTCGAAGGCGTTGGTCGCGTAAAGCCCGCGAAATGGGTTCAGACTCGCGTCCGTATTCCGCCTCCAGTAATTGGAGAAGGGGTTGTCGGCAGCCAATGCGAGCGATGACAGCTTGAGCCCAGCTTCAACCACCGAGTTGTACAGCCAGATCACAGAATTCCGTCTCCGGGTTCATTCTACGGGCCACAGCGCGCCAGGACCTTTTCGCGCCTAAGCTCATGATTATACGGCCCTAACCGGTGGTGTCAACGAAGTTGCCCTATCGGCGGTCGTTGACTTGCGCGAGACCGCCTTCTAGTATGCGTGCAACGCGGGTCACATCGTTCGCGTGCGCGATGGAGGAAGAATTTTATGAATTTGCGCCGTTTTCGGCTGCCAGGGTCGCTGGTCTTGACCGCTCTGAGTCTGCTTGTGCTGATCTCCGTGGCCGCCAGACTTTTCCTCATCGGCGATTCTCAGAAAGTCCAGGCCGCGAACAGCGCGGCCGAGACGCAGAAAAACTCCGACGATGCGCGGCTCGCCAAAAGCTACCGCTTCGAGCGCGACGGCTGGATTTACGTCCATCTGGAAGGATCGCCTCACGACATGGGCTTTCAACACGGTTTTCTGCTGGCGCCGGAAATCGCCGACGCATTCTCAGCGGTCAGTTTGGATATGACCCATTCTGCAAATCGCGACTGGGATTTTTTCCGTCGCGCCGCGCGGCAAATGCTCTGGCCGAAAATTGATCCCGAATACCAGGCTGAAATTCAAGGCATCGTCGAAGGGCTGCAAGCCCGTCGAGTGAAACTCGATCGCGACGACATCGTGGCGATGAACGCCTTCATGGAATTGCCGGATTATTACGTTCCCTGGCTGAACGAGCAGACTGGGGCGGCAGGTGTGCGAAAGTCGGATGCGGATCATTGCAGCGCGTTTGTGGCCACCGGCAGTTACACCAAGGACCATCAGATCGTGATGGCCCACAACAATTGGACCAGCTATCTGGAAGGGTCGCGCTGGAAGATTATTTTCGACATCGTGCCGCAAAATGGTTTCAGCATGCTGATGGACGGCTTTCCCGGGGTGATCGCGAGCGATGACGATTTCGGCGTGAACTCGGCCGGCCTGATGATCACTGAAACGACCATCACGGATTTTCACGGCTGGGACGTTAACGGCAAACCGGAATTTGCTCGCGCGCGCAAGGCCATGCAATACGCCGATTCCATCGATTCTTACGTGAAAATCATGCTCGACGGAAATAACGGCGGCTACGCCAATGACTGGCTGCTCGCGGACCGCAAAACGGGCGAGATCGCGCGGTTCGAGCTGGGGCTGCGGCATTCGAAAGTGTGGCGGACCACCGATGGCTATTACGTCGGCTCGAATTTCGCTAGCGATCCCGAAGTTCTCAAAGACGAAACTACATTCGATTCGTCGAACCTCGCCGCGTCGGCCAACGCCCGCCACGTCCGCTGGGACGAATTGATGGCCGAGAACAAAGGAAAGATAGATACCACGCTGGCGGAATCTTTCCTCGCGGATCACTACGATTCCTACACCAAGAAAACCGGACCGAACCGCCGCACGCTCTGCGGGCACGGCGACACCGCAACCGAAGGCGATCCGGGATTTGTTCGCGCGCCCTACAATCCTTTCGGCGCCGTGCAGGGCAAAGTGATGGACAGTAAAATGGCTGGGAATATGAGTTTCATTGCGCGCATCGGACATCCCTGCGGCAGCGATTTTAAGGCGCAGGCATTTCTCGATGCGCATCCGAAGTACAACTGGCAGACGCCCGCATTGACTGACATGGACGCCGGGCCTTGGAGTCAATATCACGCGGGAGAGCACGCACCTGCTGCCGCATCGGGTGCGCCGGTTCCCCCGGCGCTGTCCGCCGAAGGCCGCTGAGGTATTGCTCGGCGAAAAGATATCTCGCGCAATCAGCTTACCGGGGCATTCAACGCGGCGACCAACTCCACGAACGTTTGGGCATTCAACGCCTGCTCAATCGCTTCCTTGCGGCTGAATAGCTCGCCGGCGTTTCGCAGCAGGTCATGCTGAGACTGGTTGTCTCCGGTCAGAATCATCACAATCAGCCGGGCTAGCCTTCCGTCTCGCGCGTCAAAATCAATCCCATCGTGCGTTCGAGCTACCACCACAATTGGCTGCGGTAATCCGTTCACGCGCGCATGTGGAACGGCCAGGCCATTCTCCCACCCACTGGGCACGATGCGCTCGCGTTCCAATACCAGTCGAAGAAATCGTTCCGGGGAGTTGCCCACCACATTCGCAGCCGCCGAGGTCATTTTCTGGAGCGCTTCGTCTTTCGTGTGTGCCCGTAAGTCTGGAAGGAATAATTTGTTGTTAATAGTTTCTTTCAGCGTCAGTTCCCGCCGGCTTCTGATCAGAAAATGTATGGCGGGGGCCGAGACCAGAGAAGTAAACAGGGCCATTACCACCAGCGCCACGAACATTTTTACCTGGATGAGTCCGGCCTGCAGTGCGATTAGGCCGAGAATCATTTCCATGGCCCCGCGCGCATTCATCGCCAGACCAACGCCCCAGGAGGTGCGGCGGTCCATCCCGCCCAGTCGCGCACCGAGTCCGGCGCCCAATAGCTTTCCGATACAGGCGACTACGATGACCGTGGCCGTGATCGGAAAGCTGAAATTCGTAATGAAGTTCGTGCGCAATCCGATGCTGGCGAAAAAAAATGGGGCGAACACGTTGGTTACGATTCCGTGAATCAGCTCCGAAGTGCGCTTCCGCAGGTGTGTTGATTCGCCAACGGCAATGCCCACAATGAATGCGCCGAAAACCGCATGAATTCCGGCGAACTCGGCGAAGGCCGCCGACGCCAGCGTTAGCGTGAAAATAAATCCCAGGACGCCGCCCGGCCAACTCGTATGCGCTTGAATCCTTGGCAAGATCTTGTCGATCAGCCAGCGCACCAAGGTTAGCGAAAGCACTACGAATCCGATCACCAGAACAATGGTGCGTTTTACACCGCTAAAAGAGGTGTCGCCTCCATGCATCATCCCCAGAATCATCGAAAACAGAATCCAACCGACCAAGTCGTCGAACATGGCGGAGGACATCACCACCGTTCCCATCTCGCTGCGCAGAAGATTTAAATCCATCAAAATCTTCGCAATAACCGGAAGAGCGGAGATGGATAAGGCGGTGCCGACAAAGAGCGCGAATATATGCAAATCGGCGCCAGCCTCTGCTCCGAGAAATTGTGGGGACCATGACGCCGCGCCAAATCCAAAGGCGAAGGGAATGATCACCCCAAAAAAACTGACCAGCAGCGCGCTGCGGCCCTGGCGATATATGCTTCGAAGATCGATTTCCAGGCCAGCGGTAAGCAGGAAAAACACCACACCTAAGGTGGTTACCGTCTCGAGGACGATGGGAAGGTTTCCGGTGGAGGGAAAAATGAAGTTATAGACATCCGGCCGGAAATGTCCAAGAACCGTGGGACCCAGCAGAATTCCGGCCATGATCTCGCCGAGTACCGAAGGTTGATCGAGTTTCTGCATGATCTCGCCGGCGAGTTTGGCTGCGCCCAGCAAGACCGCCAGCGCAATGAACATTGTCATTACATCATGTGGATTCAGATGCGGCACGCGGAACTCGCTTGACGTGAAATAGCTGGGCCTTTGTATGTAGCATGAGGTCGCCAAATGCCGCAAGTCGTGTTCGAGGAATGATTTGGCGCGTGAAGTTCGGAGTCGTTCGTTTTCGCGCTTTTCGTGAAGGGGTGCACGATTTGGGCTTAATTCGGGCCCTGGCCTGATTTCCACTACGCAGGATGTATCTCCAATTTGCTGCTATCTAATTGAGCGCACCACGTTTACCACGGCTGGTATTGGCCCACCGGAAATGCTACAAAACAAAAGAGTCATTACAGGTGTGTGCGTGGCCGAAAATTGCACTGCGAAGGGATGCAAAATCAATGTTCCGGCGGGTCTCGCTGCAGAGCATCTCTGCATCATGCACTTCACCTTGTTCGTTGAAAATGAATGCGCCGAAATTCGTCGAGAGACGGCCCTGGCAAAAACCAGTCACGAGCGCCAGGTGGAATTCATCACCAAGATTGCCAGTCGCGGCGAAGCTCTGGTGCACGTGGCCACCAGCGGTTTCCCTATGTCCGACGAACTGAAGGCTCGTGTCCTTAGTACTTTACTGACCTTGATGAACACTCGCGAGAACATCGACCGCGCGGCGATGCGCCAGTCCGCGCTGCGTCGTTTTGTCGGTTAATCCCGCGTTCGCAGGGAAAACCTCCGCCCATTAGGAACCCACGTAGCGCGAATACAACGATCGGGCCACGGCCGGATCTTTCGTTCCCTTGATCACCGCACGGCCATCGGCAAAAATTGTCATTTCGTAGGGCGCGACTTGGAAGCGGAGCAGAAAGTCATTGTTTCGAACCGTACCTGCGTGACCATTCGAGAGGCGTCGCGCCAGCGCGTCCAAATCGAGTTTGCGGTCTCGCTCATGAATCTGCACCGAATCCCGGCCGCACATGGTGATTTCAGGCTGCGCCTTTCCCTCCAGGTAGATGAAATCCCGCCGCACACAGGCGCGACAGGCGAGGTTTCTGCGAACGTGAATGGATTGAAATTTTCCGGTCCACACGTCACAAGAAATCAATTTTCCAGATAGGGCCTCCGGCTTACCCGCGAGCAGTTTCATCGCCTCTGCCGCTTCGATTGATGCGATCGCACCCACTGCGGCATTCAGCACTCCCACAGTGTCGCACGTGTCTTCCGCTCCGGTCCCCACGCCGTTTTGGGCGTCTTCGAGCAAGCATGCCAGGCAAGCACTCTCCGCCGGCCGCACGGTCATGGTGACGCCATAACTTCCCACTGCTGCGGCATAAATCCAGGGGGTCCCCATGGAAAGCGCTGTGTCATTCAGCAGAAGCCGCGTCTCGAAATTGTCCGTTCCATCGAGAATTACTGAAAATCCGGTGAGAAGGTCGCGCGCGTTCTCGGGAGTCAGGTCGGCGACAATTCCTTCCACCACGCTGTCTGAATTGGTCGCCAGCAAACGCCGTTCTGCAGCGACAGCTTTGGGCAAGGCCTCTCGCGCATCAGCTTCTTCAAAGAGTGTTTGCCTCTGCAGATTGGACGCTTCCACGAAATCGCGATCAATGATACGCACGCGCCCCACGCCCGCCCGAACCAGCAGGTTTGCGGCGACCGTACCAAGCGCCCCGCATCCGACGATCACCGCGCTGCCGGAAAGCAGGCGCTCTTGACCGGCCTCGCCAATTTCGCCAAACAGTATTTGCCTGGAGTATTTTTCTCGTTGCGAGCTATTCATCAGGGGTTTTTAGATCCTCGCCAAGACCACGCCAATGTCTCACTTGTTGAACCGAATCAACATGATAGCGCCTTTTCGCATCGGGCAGGCAACGCGCCTGTGCTAACCTTTCCTCTTACCTTCTGGGCGCATGAGAATTCGACGGAAGCACATGAAATCCCGGGTGTTGCCTTCGTTTCACGCGGGGATTGGCGGAGTGGTGTTGTTCGGAGCGCTAATTTGGGGCCTCCTTGCTTCCGCTGTGGTGTATGCGCAAGACGCGACGATCGAAGGCCAACGCGTCGCGGCAATTACGATCGTGGACTCCACTGGTCGGGAAGTGAAACCCGCCAATGTTTCGTTGCCGCTCGAACTCGACAAGCCCTTTGACTACTCCGCGGAGCGCGAAAGCATTCGGGCTTTGTATCGTACCGGCGACTTCGCGGATATTCAGGTGCATGCGGAGTCCTCGGCTGACGGCATTCGCCTGCGTTTTGTCGTCACGCGAAATTTCTACAACAACGTCGTGCGCGTTGACGGCCTGAAGCCGCCTCCCACCGAGGCTGCGGCCCTGGCCTCCATGCGGTTAGGCCTCGGCGAGGTATTTCGCGAGAGCTCACTCAACGAAGCGATTGATCGGCTCAAAGAAACATTGCGCGCCGAAGGTCTGTATCAGGCCGACGTGAAATTCATCCTGACTCCGCATCCGGATACCCGCCAAATGGATGTGCTAGTCGTGGTAACGGCCGGCATGCGCGCTTCGATCAGCAGTTTCGTTTTCAAAAATCAGACGCCGTTTCACGATGCCGACCTCGCCGCTCGTTCTGGCGTCAAGGTTCAAAGCTCGTTAACCTCGGCACGCCTGACGCGCGCCTCGCAAAAACTAAAAAAATATCTCGTCAATCAGGGTTATTTGGGTGCGGGAATTCTCATAACTCCAGGTGCGTACGACGCAAAGACGAACAGTGTTCCGGTGAATTATAGCGTCACGACTGGACCAAAAATCAGCGTGACGCTGTCCGGAGCACGCCTCAGCCAATCGAAGCTTCGCCAATTGCTTCCCATTTACGCCGAAGGCGCCGTGGATCAGGATCTCCTCCAAGAGGGTCGCCGCAACATCCGCGACTACTTCCAGCGGCAAGGCTACTTCGACGCCGACGTGCAAGTGAATGCGCACGATGACCCGGCCACCGGACAGCGCGTAATCGCTTACGAAATCGCTCGCGGCGATAAATCCCGTCTGGCCGCCATCACCTTTAGCGGGAATAAATATTTCGGCAAGGACTTGCTGGAGAGTCGCCTGAGCTTGCAGACTGCGTCCTTTGCCTCGAGCGGCCGTTACAGCCAGTCGTTTCTCCGCGACGATGGCGAATCCATTCGTGGACTGTATTTGTCCAACGGTTTCCTCGATGCAAAAGTTACTTCCACGGTGGACGACAATTACCAGAGCAAGAAAAACAATCTTAAGGTTTCATTTGAGATTGTCGAAGGTCCGCAAACTCGCGTCGAATCACTCGACATCCGAGGCAATCATTTTCTCAGCACGGATGCTCTGTTCGCCGTGGTCGGATCTTCCCCAGGCCAGCCCTATTCCGCTGCCGGCGTCGCCAGCGACCGGAACAACATTCTTGCTATTTATTACAACGGCGGTTTCCCCGAAGCGCATCTTGACGAAAAAATCATACCGGGCACAAAGCCGGACGAAGTTAAGGTCACTTATGACATTACGGAAGGGGAACGGATTGACGTCGCCCAAGTTTTGCTGACGGGCTACCAATTCACCCGCCCCGGCGTCATCGCGCGCAATGTGACGATCAAGCCAGAGGGGCCGTTGCGCGAAGGCGACGTGGTCGAAACGCAGCGGCGCTTGTACAACTTGGGCGTTTTCACTCGCGTTCAGATCGCGCCCCAGAATCCCACCGGAACCGACCCCGAAAAAACCATGGTGGTGGACGTTCAGGAAGGCGGTCGCTACACCTTCGGTTACGGTTTCGGATTCGAAGTCTTGAATATCGCCACGAACTGTCCTCTCAATCCGCCGCCTCTGAAACCGGGACAGCAGGCCTGTAATCCCAACGGCACCCAGCTGGCCGCCAGCCCGCGGGGCATAATCGAGCTTGCGCGCGCGAATATGTTCGGCCGGGCGCAGACCCTGAGCTTCAAGGCTCGAGCCAGCACCCTGCAATATAGAGCGCTGGTTTCTTATTCAGCTGATGATTTTCTCGGAAATCGTAAGCTAAGCGCCGCCCTCACCGGATTCGCGGACAAGACACAGGACGTACAGACGTTCACTTCGATTCGCTATGAGGGCCAGTTCCAAATTTCGCAAAAACTTTCGTCCTCCAGTTCAATTCTTTATCGCTATTTCTTCCGGCGCGTCGTGGCCTCGCAGTTGCGGGTTGAGCAAGACGAGATTCCGCTGTACAACCAGCCGACGTTGGTGGCAGGTCTTGGAATGACCTATGCGCGCGACCGCCGCGACAATCCCAGTGATCCGAAGCGCGGGACTTTCAATACTATCGATGTGAGCTTGGCTTCGAAAGCTCTCGGATCAAGCGCCGACTTCGTCCGAACCTTCTTTCAGAATTCGTCCTACTATTCGTTTGGCCGCAATTTCGTTTTCGCCCGCGCCCTCCGATTCGGCATGGAGAATCCTCTGAGGAATACGGTGGAGGGCACGCCGACCGTTTGCAATCCAAATGCCCCGCTCAATCCAGACATCGTTCCACTTCCCGAGCGCTTCTTCGCCGGTGGCGGTCAATCGCTTCGCGGTTTCAGTCTCAACCAGGCCGGTCCCCGCGACCCCTGCACCGGATTTCCCATCGGCGGGTTGGCCCTGCTGGTCTTTAATCAGGAACTGCATTTTCCGATGAAGCTTCCTTTCGTTGGAAATCGTCTGGGTGGAACAATTTTTTACGATGGCGGCAACGTCTATCGCGATATAAGTCACATCAGCCTGGCCTGGAAATCTGCCTCCACCTCCGACTTGAATTATTTTTCACACACGATAGGCTTCGGTCTGCGCTACCCCACACCCATTGGACCGGTTCGTGTGGACATCGGCTATCAGTTGAATCCGGCGCTGTATCAAGTGGTGCCGACTGGGACTACCACTCCCGAGTTTTTCCGTGTTTCTCATTTTGGATTTTCATTCAACATCGGTCCGGTGTTCTGATGCAGCGTTTTATTCTTATTCTCGGAGTGTCGCTGGTTCTCCTGCTTCCGGGAACATTGCAAATCAGCGCGCAGATTCAGCCAGGTTCCGGCGCGGCTTCTCACCCACAGCCGGAGAATCCGCAGCAGATTGATGGAGTCGCGGCGCGGATTGAGGACGACATCATTACCGAAAGCGAGGTGCGCGAGCTAGGAGCTTTTCAGCAGCTGGTTGACGGCAAATCTAAGTCGCGAATGGAGATTCTCCGCGAACTCGGCGATCAATGGATGATTCGCAACGAAGCGACCACCGCAAAATACGCTCAGCCATCTTCACCCGATGTGGACCGGGCCTACGCGGAATTCGTGAAACAATTTCCATCTGCTGAAGATTTCAAGCGGCGGTGTGCCGGTGCCGGACTCTCCGAAGCAGCGGTCCGCCGTATGGTCCAGCAACAACTGTATCTCGCGCGCTTCATTGATTACCGGTTTCGTCCCGCGGCCCAGGTGACCGATCAGCAGGTCGCGGATTACTATCGCGACGAGTTCGTTCCGCAACTCAAGACTCGCAACGCGGACGTTCCGCCACTCGACGACGTGGACGATACGATTCGTGAAGTCCTGATCCAGCGCGCCATAAACGACCGCGCCAATAAATTTCTCGAGGAAAACCGGGGACGCCTGAAAATTGACATCGTGTCGAAAGAGGGCGGCTCGTGAAGAACAAGTGGCTGCGATTCTTCGCGATCTTGATCGGGGCTCTGGCCGCGACGGTTGGCGTTGTCTTTTTAATATTCGAAACCCGGATTGCTGAGAACTGGGTTCGCAAAACGCTCGTCCAGCAGCTCGAACTGAGGACCGGCGGGCGTGTGGAGTTGGGAGGATTTCATCTTCACGCGCTTCGCTTGCACGCCGAACTGGACGACCTGACGCTGCATGGCCTCGAACCCGCGTCAGCCCAGCCGCTTTTTCATGCAGACCACGTGAGCGTTGGTATTACCGTACTTTCCTTTTTTCGCAAAGAATTCAAAATGGATGAGCTGATTGCCGAAAAGCCGCAGGTTGCCGTCACATTCGGCAAAAACGGAGTCAGCAATATCCCCACCCCGAAAATTGCCGCAAGTGATCATCCCTGGCAGGAGACTTTGTTCAATTTGAAAATAGGCCGCGTCGAATTGCGCGATGGGAGCGCGGATATCAACGACCAGCGAATACCACTCGAGGTGCAGGGACGGAACCTAGCTTTTCTAGTGCAATACGTCGCGCCCACAACGAACAGTCACGCCTACGTTGGAAATCTTCAATGGGATCAAGTCAAACTGGCGCTGGCCAAGGACTTGCCTTTTCAATTTAGCCTCTCCGCAAAATTCACTTTACATCCGGACGCGTTCGAGCTGAACGATTTGGTCTGGAAACTTCCGCACTCCGAACTGAATCTGCGTGCCGAGCTGCCGAGTTTTTCCAAGACCGACTGGACCGTTCACTACCGCGGACGACTTTCGCTGGAGGATATTCGCACAATTTTTCGCGAGCCGCTCACGCCGGATGTGATTGCTGATTTTTCCGGCGACGCACGCGATAACGCCGGTGATTGGACGGGTTCGGGACACTTCGATGGACACGACGTAAAAATGCCCTACGAGTGGTTCCACTCCACTGGCCTCGAAACTTGGGGGGACTTCAAAGTTTCGCGAGAAAAACTCGTCGTCGAAAATCTTGCGGTTCGTGCGTTGGAAGGCGCACTCGACGGGCGGCTGGAAATGGATCTCAAGACGCTGGCCTTTAAGACCCAAACTCACTTCCACCACGCCAGCTTGGCCGACGCACTCGGCGCGGTGGCGAACGAAAGTTTCCCGGTCAAGACCTTGCATTGGGATGGCGGCATTGACATTAATTCGACCAATACCTGGGTGGCCAACTTTAAACATTTCCGAATAACGGGCGAATCGCGCTGGTCGCCTCCCCCAACCAATGTTCCGGGTATAATTCCCGTCACCGCGCGTATCGTTTTCGATTACTCCGAAGACTCTCAAATTTTCGCGATAAGCACCGGCGAAATTACGACGCCCGATAGCCAGATTGATTTCAACGGTTCACTGGCGCAGCTCGATGGCGCTCTGGAAATTTCCCTGAAGGCGAACGATCTGACCGAGTGGGATGACCTGATCAACGCGATTCGTGGTGCAAACGCGGTGCCGACGCGAACCGCCGGCGCACTTGCTTTTCGCGGACGCATTCTCGGCCCCCTCGGTGGGCCTACGTTCAGCGGCCATGCTCACGTAGCGGACGCGCGCTACGATGTGTATTCATGGGATGAAATTGACGGAACCCTTGACTATTCGCCCGACGATTTCCGATTTTCGAAGGCGACTGCAAAACATGGCGCCGCGACCGTGGCCCTCGAGGTCGCGTTGAACCTGGATCATGACTGGGGCTTCGCACCCGGAAGCACCTGGACGGTCGAGGCGCAAACTCGCCACGCGCCGTCCGCTGATGTTCAGGCCATGTTCGGCGTAAATTATCCCGTCTCCGCTGATATCAGCGGCGTGTTTCACGGCAGCGGCTCTGACGATGCTCCAGTTCTTGACGCAGATTTCACTTTGGACAATATTCTGGCCAAGGGATTCCGTTTTGACCGGTTGGCTGCGCGGATGCATCTAGCTAAGGACGAAATACGCCTCTCTCAGGCCGAACTTACTCGCGACGCCGGCACCGTTTCGGGAGATGTTCTTTACCGGCCACAGGAAAAAAACATCGAGTTTCACGTCGCAGGCTCTGGCATTCCTCTGGAAAAAGTGAAAGAGCTGCAGAATTCCTCTTTGGCCTTCGCCGGGCAACTTGATTTCGATGTGCGCGGCAGCGGACCGGTTCGTGCCCCGACAGGACAGGGAGACTTTCGCGTGGTGAACTTGAAAATCGGCAGCGACGATCAGGGAGATTTTCGTGGCCGGCTCACATCTGACGGTGAGAACGTTCGCCTGGCGCTGAATTCCGACCGATCGAACGGCCAGCTCCGCGGGCAAGTGAGTTTGGGACTGGCAGGCGATCAGCCGATTTCCGGCAAGCTTTCGGTGACGAAGTTCGATCTCGACCCGCTTTTGACCAATGGACTCCACTTGAAAAATCTCACCACGCACAGCATCGTGGATGGCGACTTTACGCTCAGTGGCTCGCTTCGCAAGCCCGACAGCATCGAAATGGACGCAGCTATCTCCCACATTACTTTCGGCTACCTTTTCATTTCCCTGGAAAATGACGGGCCGGTTCAATTTGCCTACCGCCACAACGAAGTACGTATCACCCAGGCCCGATTCCACGGGCCCAACACTGATTTGCAAGTGAATGGTTCCGCTCGATTCGACCGTGAGCGGCCCATCCATCTAAATCTTGTCGGGGAAGTTAACCTCGGCTTGGTCAAAGGGATTGTTCCGGACCTGAGCGCCCAGGGGAAAGCAGACATCAATGTGGATGCGGAAGGCACCATGTCGCGCCCTCGTATTACCGGACGCGCCACGGTTCGCGATGCGTCCGCGAACTATTCTGATTTTCCGGTCGGACTCAGCCATCTGAATGGCGATCTGGTTTTCGATCGCAGCCGCCTGCTGCTCGAATCCGTGACGGCGGAAGCGGGTGGCGGGGTCTTGACCCTGGGGGGCAGCGTAATCTACGGCGAAGACGGACCGATCCGCTATGAAGTCACCGCCACCACGCCGCAAGTTCGCATTCGTTATCCGGTCGGCATGAGCTGGCTGATGGGCGGCACGTTGCAACTGGCTGGCACCAGTGACCGCGCCATTCTCAGCGGCAGTCTGGAATTAAAACGATTGCTGTTCGGCGAAGGTTCGGACATCACTTCATTTTTTTCGGGAGGGAATTCAGCGGCGGGCGCCAGCTCAAGTTCCGCATTTATGCGCAACCTTACATTCGATGTTGAAGCGCACAGCAGCCCCGGCGCTCGCATCGAGTGGACCTCTGCTCAAGTGGAAATTGATAGCGATCTGCATCTTCGCGGAACCTGGGACCGCCCGATTATTCTCGGCCACATTCACTTGTTGGGTGGCCAGATGTCCTTTCGTGGAAACAATTTCACGCTGACCCGTGGCGACATCAATTTTACCAACCCGTTCCAGTTGGATCCGGAACTCAACATCGAAGCTACCTCAACCATCAGTCAGTACGCCGTCACCATCAATTTTTCAGGTCGCGCCAGCAAGCTTTCGCTCAGCTATCGTTCCGACCCGCCCTTGCCGGATACCGATATCGTAGCGCTGCTCGCGCTGGGCACTACGGGACAGGAAAGCGCGCTGCGTTCCTCCGCCAGCAGCGGCACGAACTACGGGGCCACGGCGCTGCTTTCCGAGGCGATTTCGACCGGACTCGGCGGGCGCATCGAACATCTTTTCGGGATCAGCCATTTTCGTGTGGATCCATTTCTGGCCGGAACCGCAACGGAGTCGAACGCTTCCGCGCGCGTGACCATCGAACAGCAGGTAACGCGCGATTTGACCATTACCTATTCATCGAACGCCGCTTCCGACCAGCAACAATTGATCCAGGTCGAATATCACGTGAAGCGTGACATGTCGATCGTGTTTCTTCGTGACGTCAACGGTACCTACGGCCTCGACATCAAATTTGTAAAACATTTTAACTAACGATTTGTGCTGGCTACTCGGCCATAAGGAACAACGATTCCGGCGCGAGCCGCACATGCCACGGAAACGGCTTATCGCGTAGCCGCTGCCATTTCTCCTTGAAGATTTCAGCCTGCAGAAAATCCTGATTGGAGATGTCTCGACGCGAATCGAGCGTCAGGAACAAGGTGATTCGAAACGGCGTTTCTGATGATTGCGAAAGCCGGCAAGGAAAAACATTTTCGCTTTGCATTTTTGCTTCGCTGGTCTCGGCAAAATCAATGTGATGAGCGCGAATTCCAACGTATTTCGGAGTCTTCGCTGGCGCGTTTGCAACTTGCAGCTGGCAGCCCCAATCGAGTGCTTCGACGCTTCCATCCGAATTCGCTTGTGCTCGAGAAATGTTCTTGCAGCCCGTTAGCCGGGCCACTTCCACCGAGGGTGGGCGCCGGAATATTTCTTCCTTAGGTCCGCGCGCCGCTACCTTCCCGCGAGCCAGTACCAACAATTCTTCGCCCAGCCGGTAGGCTTCTTCAATGTTATGCGTGACCAGCAGGGTCGGTCGCTTGTAAGCCCCGAATGTGTTTTGAAGGTGAGTCTCAACCTGCGAACGCAAATGGGTATCCAGCGCCGCCAGCGGCTCATCCAGCAGCAAGGCTTCTGGCTCGATCGCCAGGGCGCGAGCCAGTGCAACCCGCTGCTGTTCGCCGCCGGATAGTTCTCGTGGGAATCGCGTCTCGAGCCCGCCCAGGTGCATTCGAGAAGTGAGCGAGGTTACTTTCGCATCCCGACTGGCGCGGTCCTCGCCCTCGATGCCAAAACACAAGTTTTCAGATACGGTTCGATGCGGAAACAAAGCGTAATTTTGAAATAACATTCCCACGCGTCGCTCACGCGCCGGCAACGCGATCTTTTTTTTCGAATCGAACAGTACTCGATCATTCAGCACGATGCGTCCGCGGTCTGGGTTTTCAATACCTGCGACGCATCGCAGCAGCATTGTTTTTCCCGCGCCCGACGCACCGAGGACACTGAGAGGCTTTTCACCCACTCGAAAAGCAATGTCCAAATCGAAATCCGTGAGTTTCTTCTCGATTTCGACTTCGAGCCGCACCTCGCGTCGTTCTTCGCGCACCATCAACGGTGGCCCCATCCCGCGCGAAGCGGTCCGCGTTGCCGCGTCCACAGATACAGCGCGGCAAGCAGCACCAGCGAAATTCCTACATCCACGCCGCACCATGCCAGTGCGCGATGAATTTCATCCGCCTCCACCGCGAAATAAATCGCAATAGGGATTGTTTCGGTTTTTCCTGGAATGTTTCCGGCGAGCATTAGTGTTGCGCCAAACTCGCCAAGCGCGCGCGCAAAGGAAAGAATTATGCCGGCCAGCATTCCGGGCCATGCCAGCGGCAGCGCGATCTCCCGGAATACTCGCCATTCGGACGCTCCGAGCGTGCGCGCCGCCTGTAGCAAATGCGGATCAACCTGCTCCAACGCCGCGCGCGCCGTCAGATACATCAGCGGGAACGCAACGACAGTCGCCGCGATTACTGTGGCCGGCCACGAAAAAACAACGGTGGCTCCAAATGTCAGAAAAAACTTGCCGAGCGGTCCGTTGCGTCCAAAAAGCAGCAGGAGAAAAAAACCAACTACAGTGGGAGGAAGTATCAGAGGCAGGATAAATATTCCATCAACCAGCGCCGCACTGATTCCGGAGCGTCTTTGCCGCCACGCAGCCGCGGCAAGCCCGATGACGAACGTAAGAACCGTCGCCGTAACGCTGGTCGCGAGCGAAATCCACAGGGGAGACCAATCCATCGCGGGAGAATTGTACTTGGATTGATTCTTTCCAGCCTACTTTTCCAATCTGCTCTTCGCCGTCACGTTAAGGAATCAGGAAACCATGCTTCTGGAATATCTCGCGGGCCTCGGTACCGGACAAAAACGCGAAGAAGGACTTGGCATCAGGAAGATTTTTCGCCCCCTTCAAAATTGCCGCAGGATAGACGATCGGTTCGTGCGAATCCGCCGGGGCGACGGCAACGATCCGCACCTTCGCGGATCCTTGCGCATCGGTTTGGTAGACAAGTCCCGCGTCGGCGTTGCCCGTTTCCACATAGGTCAGCACCGCGCGCACATCCTTCGCCAATACGATTTTTTTCTCTACGGACGCCAGCAATCCAAGATGTTCGAGCGTCTGCCGTGCGTACATTCCCGCCGGCACGGTAGCTGGCTCGCCGAGCGCCACAATTTTCGTAGCGGGGTTCGACAAGTCCTGAAAAGTGTAAATCGTCGTGTTAGAAACCGGAGCGATCAGTACCAACTGATTCCGCACAATATTGCGTCGCGATTCCGCGTCCACCAGCCCCTTCGCCTGCAGATCATCCATCTGCTTTTCGGCCGCCGAAAAAAATATATCCGCGGGCGCGCCCTGCTCGATCTGCCTTTGCAAGGTTCCGGAACCGCCATAGTTAAAGGAAATCTTCACCTCTGGGTGGGCCTTCTCATAAATGCTTCCAATTTCATCCAGCGAATCCTTCAGGCTGATAGCCGCCGAAACCGTGAGCTCGCTCTTGCCTTGCGCGGCAACGCTCGAGACACAGATTCCTGAGACGGTCGCCACCAATAAAAAAAGGAGGCCCGCAACAACGAGCCTCCTCTGATTTACTTCACGTGACGCGCCACTCAGCATCATTCAGCCCTCCAACTTCCACGGATCATGGCCAGAGTTTACTTCTGGGGAGGTGCCGTGGTGGGTGCCGGCTTTGGCGCTGGTGCCGGTGCTGTCTGTGGCGCGGCTGTTCCCGGCGCCGGCGAAAGCGTTGATGGCGCAGGTTCAGGCGGAGCCGAAGGATCTGGCGGCAGCATTTGCTTGAGCTGGGGATATTCGTCAGACATGCTGCGCAGCGTTGAAATCGCCGCCTTCTGATCGATCGCCGCTCCCGAAGCCTGCGATTGCTGCACCACTCCGGGCATTACCTTCACAACTTGTTGCCCCAGCGGAGACTCGTAAAACTTTATAAGCCCTTGGATATCTTCCATGGTGAAGTTCTTGGCATAAACCGGCACCATCGAGTCGGTCACTGCACTCGAAGGCGCGGCCACCGCGAACTTCTGCGAGAAGGTCTCCATAAATTTCGGCAGCTGATCCTGCGGGATAGCTTTTCCCATCACCTCGTGAACCTGTCTGGTGATGGCTGCGTTCAAGTTATCGCCCATCTTGGACGTTTCGGTGATGTCCATCAGATGGCGAATGGCGGTCTCCTTCGCGGGATCGAGTTTCTCGGCGGGTTTATCCGCGGGCGCGCTCGCTGCTGCAGGCGCTTTTGTCCCGGGAGTGTGTTGCGCGGGCGGAGCTGTGGTCCCGGGCTGAGTCTGGGCCATGGCCGGGCCGGCCCAAAATAAAATTGCTGCGATCAGGGTGGTGCGTAGCTTCATCTAAAATCTCCTGTTTTCGGTCTGGGACACTCGGCTGGCTTTGCCCCGACAAACGAACCTAACAATCGTATCGAACGCCGGAGGCAGAAGCAATTTACACGAACGGTTGGCTCAGGCGAACTCCTGAAGCGGGAAAGTGGCAAGGTCGCGCGGCGTGTGGTACGTTTTGCCCGTGAGCCAAATTTTCTTGCAATGCGCCGCTCATCTCTCGTGAGCCGCAACGCGAATTCGACCCCGAGTGAGCCTTCCCATTTCGAAGCGCTCCGCCGCGAAATGGTTGCGCTGCAGATTCGCGACCGGGGAATCCGATCGGAGCGCGTGCTCGCGGCCATGGCCAGCGTTCCGCGCCACGAATTTGTCCCGGCAAGTCAGGTCTCCGCCGCGTATTCCGATAACGCCCTACTGATCGGCGAAGGCCAGACCATCTCGCAGCCCTACGTCGTCGCGGCTATGACCGATGCGCTGTCCCTCAACGGTTCAGAGCGCGTCTTGGAAATCGGCGGTGGTTCGGGTTATCACTCTGCGGTGCTTTCCTTGCTCGCGCGCGAAGTGACCGCGATGGAGTTCGTTCCGCAATTGGCGGATGCGGCCCGCTCACGCCTCGCGCATCTGGGTTTTTCCAATGTGCATGTCGAGCAGGCCGATGGTTCTCTCGGCTGGCCGTCCGGCGCTCCGTTTGACGCGATCCTCGTTGCCGCTGCTGCTCCGGAAATTCCCCCGCCGCTGATTGATCAACTGGCGGAGGGCGGCCGTCTAGTCATTCCGGTGGGCAGCGCCGAAGAGCAAAATCTGCTGCTCTTGATGAAGAGTAATGGCGGCGTTACGCGGAAAATCATGTTCACTTGCCGCTTCGTTCCGCTGCGTGGACGTCACGGCTGGCAAACCGAACCTCAGGGAACCACCCAATAATGAATTCAGGAGGCAGTCCGACCGTTCAAGAGGCCCAGGTTCCAGAACTTTCCATCGTGATTCCGGCATACAACGAAGAAGCGCGCCTGCCTCGTGCGCTCGCCAGAATCAGCGAATATTTTTCAAATCCGCGCGCGCCTTTCACCCTCGATCACATGGAAATACTTATCGTGGATGATGGCTCCACGGACTCCACTCCTCGTATTGCCGAGGAGTGGTCGCGCACCATGCCAGCCGCGCGCCTGGTGTCCAACGGTGAGAATCGAGGAAAAGGTTACAGCGTTCGTCACGGCATGCTCGAAGCGCGAGGCCGTCTCGCGCTTTTCACCGACGCCGATTTATCCTCGCCGATCGAACAGATCGAAAGGCTGCTGGTGGCAATTGAAACGGGGGACGATGTGGCGATTGGATCGCGCGCGCTCGACCGCTCGCTTATCTTCGGGCGCCAATCGCGCATGCGCGAAATCGCCGGCATGATTTTCAACGGGTTCGTGCGCATCTTCACCGGCTTGCGGTTTCACGATACGCAGTGCGGGTTCAAAATTTTCGTTCGCGAGCCTTCACGGATCGTGTTCGAGCAACAGCGCATCGAAGGCTTCGGGTTTGATCCCGAAATTTTGTTCCTGGCTAAACGCCACGGCCTGCGCACCGCGGAAATTCCGGTTCGCTGGGCGCACGACCCCGCTACCAAAGTTCACGTTGTGCGCGACAGCCTGTTGATGTTTGGCGATCTGGTCTACATTCGGTGGAATTGGCTGCTCGGTCTCTACCCAAAAAATTCAGCGCAGAGTCGCCGCTAGCTCGCCGAATTCCGCCGTACCGCCCCAGTTACTTTTCGGCGGCAGGTTTCGGCGTCGCCGTTGGAGGAAGAAGTTTATTCAGTCGCAAGTACATCGCGGCCATCCCGTAATGGTCCGAAAAGCTCGCGGCGTAAATCATCATCGCGCCGGCCTTGGACATTTTCCGGTCCCCGAAAACTGTGAGAGATTCCCCCAGGTTCGAATCGTCCACCTTGGCCAGAGCCTGCGTGCAGTAGTCGAACGAACCCTTCAGCGCCGGGACCAGCTTGTCCTTGGGGTCCGTGTCGGCGAGTTTCGGCACGTCCGGCGCGGTGCTCCCCGAAATTTTCGAGCACATTAAATTATTGAAGTTGGTGATGTGCACCACCAGGTGGCCGAACGTTATTTGATCCGGCGTGGGGCTGTAGCTGTATTTGTCCGCGGGCATTTCGTCAGCCGCCGCTTGGATATTCTTGGCGTTGCGCTCCAGAATTTGCCGGAGCATATTCGATACCGGATTTGCCTCCACCGGAGTCGTTTGCGCCATCGCCGCGAGTGGCGTCAGTCCCAACAGCACAATTGCCATCATTACTTTCTTCATCACTATTCCTCCCGAATGAACCGGCAGAAGCATAGTCCTGGGTGCGCCGGCAGACAAGCGTTTTGGATAATCGAAGGAATCGAGGCCGACAGAAACTGTGTGTCGCTAGTGCTGGCTTCTGTGAACACCACAGGTCAACTCAGAGAAAATCCTGTTTTCTCGACTGGAAGAAAAAAGTCAGCCCCAGCAGCAGGGCAATGGTGCAAAACTCGCCGATGAGCAGGACCGAGGCGGAGGACGTCCACATCAGTTTTGTGCTTTCCATTCCGTTGGCAATGTTGTGGATATGCGCCACCCAGTAACCGAAAAAATTGAATGCCAGGTTAACGACCATGATGGCCCCGATGGTCCATCCTTGGGATTCGGTGATTAAGGCCGTCGCCACCACCAGGCAGGTGCCCAGTAAAATTTCCGTGGCCATGATGGCGGTGAACGGTATCAGTCCCATGTGCGGATCCCACGGATATGCCAGCAGGGCAAGGCTGCTCACGACCATCACCAGCCAGACCACCAAAAAGATCGCCAAGTTTCCAAGCATCTTTGACGCCGTATATTCCCGGTAGGAAATCGGCAGGCTCATCACAAACGGCAGCGTCTGCTCTTTTCGTTCCTGCACGATCGTCGAGACCGCCAGTTGCGCGCCAATTGAAACCAACACGGTAATGAGCAGGATAAGCCCAACCAGAAACCCGGCTTTTCCGCCCTTGGCAATAATGGCCAGCGATATTGCGCCACCGACGAACGAGGCCAGAATTATCCAGCGTTGCAGATACCAGTCTTTCCAAATTAGCCGTCCGATCATCCTGCGATTCATGCAATTTGCTCCTGTCTGCGGCTCTGCACGTTCGCCACAAAAATTTCTTCCAGGGTCATGGTGTCGATGGCCTGCACGGTCGCGCCGGAATCGTTGCACGCATAGACCATCCCGGGTTCAAAGCTCTTGGTGGTGACTACCGGAAGCCGGCCGCTCCCTCCGATTTCGACCACGCCCGGAATGTGTGGCAACGCGGCGTCCGGCGGCAAGGCCAGCCGCAGGCGCCGCCATCGATCCAGGAAAATTTCCTTGTCTGCGGAATCGATGATCCGCCCGCGGTCGATAAATGTGATCTGATCGGAAATCTGTTCCACGTCCAGAGTGTTGTGCGAAGAAAACAAAATCGTGCGATCTTCGTCGGCCAGTACCGCCATCAGTTCGCCCAGCACTTCGCGTCGCGCCACCGGGTCTAGTCCGGTGGTCGGTTCATCCAACACCAGTAACTTTGGACGGCGCGCCAGCGCCAGCAGCAACGCCGCTTTCACGCGCTGTCCGTGCGATAGCCCTTTGATTTTTTGTTCGGCCTTCAAATCGAATCGTCGCAACAGGTCGGTGGCATACGGGGCATCCCACTTCGGAAAAATAGAACGTATGAATTCCATGTGCCACCCAAGCGTCGCCGCACCATACAGGCGCATGTCTTCCGATACAAATCCGATATCCATCTTCGCCGAGGTTTGTTCCGCCGGCATCGCATGGCCCAACACCCGCACCGAGCCCGCATCCTGGCGCACCAGCCCCATCAGAATCCGAATCGTCGTGGACTTGCCCGCGCCGTTCGCGCCGATAAAGCCCATGATGCTGCCCGTGGGCAAATCAAGACTGATATCGTTCAGCGTGAAGTGCGCATAGCGTTTGTTCACGCCCTCAAAGTGAACTGCCAACTCGTTCATACTTTCTCCTTCGTGAGTCGCCCGGCGGCGAATTCGTCTGTAGCCACTTGCAATCGCACCGCAAGCTCGGCGGGTGTCAGACCGAGCAATTTCCCCAGCCGAACGACTTGCTCGAGATGTTCTGCTAACTCCTCGTCATAGAGTCGCGGCGTCAAACGGGCATTCGGCGCGACGATGGAACCCTTTCCCTGTTGCGTCACGATCACTCCCTCGCGCTCCAATTCCAGATAAGCCCGTTTTATCGTAATCACGCTCACTCGAAGCGCGACCGCGAGCTGCCGGATGGATGGTATTTCCTCGCCAATGGCCCATTCGCCCACCGCAATGCGCTGTTTGATCTGCTCCATGATCTGGAGGTACATTGGGCGGCCATCGGTTTGGGAGATGACGATGTCGCTGTGCATATTTCTATACTGAGTATACACAGCGTAGTCGTGGATGCAAGCGCGACTTCTCGAGGTGAGGCCTATGTGACTTTGCAGTACAAAGTACTTGACACACCGCTTCCAGTTGATATGCTCCCTTCATGGCATTGCCTGAACCCATTCGCGGGCGTCCCGCTCCACCTGTTTCCATTGACGATCACGCCCGTGACAACCTCCGTTTTATTCGTGAAACTATGGAACGCGCGGCTTCATTCACCGCAGTTCCGGGGTGGGGTGGCATCGCCATGGGCATCACCGCTCTGGGCGCGGCTGCCATCGCCGCCCGGCAAACCTCGCAGTACTCCTGGCTTCTAACCTGGATTGCCGAAGCGTTCGTCGCGATCGGCATCGCCTGCTGGACCACTTATTCGAAAGCAAGAAGGGCCAACACTCCGCTCGTCACTGGGCCGGCTCGGCGCTTCGCTTACAGTTTTGCGCCGCCATTGTTCGTCGGAGCGCTTCTCACCGTCGTGCATTTGCGTTCTCATGAAATCGGCATCATCCCGGGCCAGTGGCTGCTTCTCTATGGTGCGGGAGTTGTGACGGGCGGGGCATTTTCCATCCGGATCGTGCCGTTGATGGGCCTGTGTTTTATGGTTTTGGGCGCGGTGGCGCTCTTTTCGCCGTGGACCTCGGGCAACATGTTTCTCGCCGCAGGCTTCGGCGCTTTACACATTATTTTCGGAGCAGTCATTGCGAGGAAATATGGTGGCTAAATCAGGAGCGTATCGTTCCGAACAGCAGGGCGAGCGTGAAGAGCGTCCGAAGCGCAATGTGACGGCGCAGCATGTGCCGGAAACCAGCGCCACAAATCTTGACCGGTTGATTCACGAGCGCACGCGTTTGGCGATCGTCAGCGCCCTGGCGGTGAACGAATCGCTGACCTTCAGCGAACTCAAGCAGTTGCTGCGCGCGACGGACGGTAACCTGAGCGTCCACGCGCGCAAGTTGGAAGACGCCGGCTACGTCACCTGCTCAAAATCCTTCGAAGGGCGGGTCCCCAAGACCGAGTTCAGCCTCAGCGCCGCCGGGCGTCGCGCTCTGGAAAAATATCTGAGCCACATGGAAGCGCTGATTCACGCAACGCGGGAAAAATAAACTTCATATATTTTTTGCGAGAATACTCTATGAACAAAAGTACTTTGGCGGTGGTGCCTCAACCTCAATTGCACGTGGCCATCCTTCTTGATGGCAATGGCCGCTGGGCCGCATCACACGGGCTCGCTCGCTCCGAAGGCCACCGAGCCGGTGTAGAAGCTGTTCGCCGCATCGTGCGGGCTGCGCCAGGGCTTGGCATCAACACGCTTACCCTCTACGCGTTTTCATCCGACAACTGGGGCCGTCCGTTGAGCGAGGTCTCCTCACTCCTGACGCTGCTTGAGGAATATTTCCGCGCCGAAGCGGGCAAGTGTGCGGCGGAAAACGTCCGCCTGCGGGTAATCGGACGCCGCGATCGCATTCCACCCTCGCTCGCCGACGCGATCAAGACAGCGGAGAAACAAACTGCCTCTTGCCGGGGCCTGGAACTGCGGATTGCGGTGGACTATTCCTCCCGCGACGCGATTCTTCGAGCCGCCTGCTGGATGCTTTCCAGTATCGAAGTTTCGGAACGCGAATTCGCGAAACGATTGGGAGAAGTGACTCACGGCAACGGGCCTGCCCTGGACGTGGATCTGCTGATTCGTACCGGCGGCGATCGCCGCCTGAGCGATTTCATGCTGTGGGAATGTGCCTACGCCGAACTATTTTTCACGCCCCGCATGTGGCCCGATTTCTCGGCTCAGGATCTCAGGGAAGCGGTCGAAGATTTTCAACGCCGCGAGCGCCGCTTCGGTGTGTTACCGGAAGCCGCGGCCAGCTGAGTGAAATTTGAGCTAGCGGGATTGCGCCATTTCAAATGCGCGCTGGATTACGCGCGTGGCGATGGCCGTCAGCGCATATTTTTCAAGTTCGTCTTCGCGCGCCCACGCAACGTCGGTCACGTCGCTTCCCGCGCGCGCCACGCCGCTGACCATCTCGCACAAATAGTCCAGAATCACGAAGTGGTATCGCGTGCGGCCGTCGTCACCGGGAACGATTCGCTCGAAAACTTCGATCAAATCGCCCACGCGCACTTCCAACCCGGTTTCCTCAGCCAGCTCGCGGCGCACGCCCTCGGCGATCGACTCGCTCAATTCGAGCATTCCGCCGGGAATCGACCACTGGCCCAGCAGCGGCGCGCTGCCCCGGCGAATCAGCAATGTCCGCCCGCCGGCGATCACCACTCCACCAACTCCTACCAGCGGTCGGTCAGGATATTCACGCGTTCCGGTCAAGGTCTCCCGTCTCTTGTTCACAACTCCGCGTCAGACCATAAATTCCCGTTGCGCGAAAGCCCGACACTCGCGTTATATAATAGCTTCTGTTCAGTCATACTCCCAGTAAGGAGAAAGCCGCCGTGACCCGATGTCCCAAATGCGAAACCGAACTTGACCTCGACGAAGATGAAGTGGAAGAAGGAGAAATTGTCGCCTGCACCGAATGTGACGCGGAACTCGAAGTCACGCAGACGCATCCAATCCATCTCATCGTAATTTCCGACGACGAAGATGAGGATGATGACGATGAGGCTGACTCGGTCGTGGGCAAAGAAATCGAAGAAGATGACGAGGACGACGAAGACGAAGAATTAGAAGACGAGAAAGATGAGGACGAAGAATAGTCGTCGAGCGGTTACAGATAGTCTGGCCCAAAAGGAATACATGAAGACGCGTGGGGCAGTTCAGTTTTTTGTTTTCTTCGTTCTGATTTTAGCTGTCGCGTTTCCCGGCCGTGCGCAGGAAGAATCAAAGGCACAGAAGAAAGCCGAGGCTCAACTTCGCGTCCTGCACGGCAGCGTCATTGATAAGGACGAAAATCCGATTGCGTCGAGTGTGGTGTACCTGAAGAATCTGAAATCGCAGGCCGTCAAGACCTACATCGCGGACGATTCCGGCAATTATCGCTTCAGCGGCCTCGACCCCAACGTGGACTACGAAATTCACGCCGAGCACGCCGATCTCACTTCGCCGGTCCGCACGATTTCCAGTTTTGACAGCCGTCGTGATATCGAAGTCGTTCTGAAACTTTCGCGCAAGAAACCGGCCGACTAGACCCGCGGTTGTTCTGCAACCAAAGGTCCCCGTCAAGCTAATCAAACATCAGTTCGTCCACGTAGCACCACTTCCAGCTTTCCCCCGGCTCGATCGAACGCATGATCGGATGTTTGGTCGCGTGAAAATGCTTGGTGGCATGCTTATTCTTCGAAGAATCGCAACAACCCACGTTCCCGCATTCCAGACACGTCCGCAGATGCACCCAGGTGTCGCCTATTTTGATGCATTCCGCGCAGCCCTTTGAGTTCGGTTTTACATTTTTGATTTGATTCCGATGCGTACATGTAGTGGCCATCAGTCCTCCTCTCCGCAAGTAAGCCTTAGACTCTTCCATCTTTCAATTCTCGTCAACCGCCGCGGCAAATTCGCCTTCGCGCCACGCTTCTTGAACTATGACATCCGAAGTGGCATCCTACGTGGCGTTTCGCTCGAAGGGGATTCCTGTGAACGTCCGTTTCGCCAGAGACTCAGTTCGTAGGGCTTTCCTGTGCGCTTTGATTTTCTGCGCGCCTTCGACGTTCGCCCAGGGGAAGCCGGCCGCCGCGCCCTGGGGTTACAACAGTTCCAATGGTCCGGACCACTGGGGCGATCTCGAATCCGGTTTCGCGGAATGTAAGGTGGGCGCGCATCAATCGCCCATCGACATCGAGGGCGCCAAAGAAGCAGAACTTGCTCCCATTCACTTTGACTACAAGCTTTCGCCGCTAAAAATAATCAACAATGGATATACCATCCGCGTGGATTACGAGCCGGGAAGCAGCGTCGCCATTAGTGGCGGGTCCCTGCCGCTCACTCAATTTCATTTTCACCACCGCAGCGAAACCGAAATTGACGGGCAAAAGTACGACATGGAATTGCACCTCGTTCATGAAGACCCCGCCGCCGGGCGCGCAGCCGTGGTCGCGATTTTGATCAAAAGTGGAACGGAGAATGCGTTTCTGCGCGACCTCCTCAGCCATGTTCCGCAGAAAGTTGGTGAAGAAGTCGAACGCAAGAAAGTCGTAATAAATGCTGCCGATTTTTTACCAGCGGATCAGAACTATTACGTTTTCGATGGTTCCCTTACCACTCCGCCTTGCACCGAAAACGTAAAGTGGTACGTTTTGAAAACGCCCATCGAAGCGTCACCATCCCAGATCGCGGCTTTCGCGAAATACTATCCGGACAATGCGCGTCCGGTTCAGCCGCTCAACGGCCGCGAAATACTGCAAAGCAATTTCCATAAGTAAACGGATTGGCCGGTGTCACCGATTTGTTCGGCCGTTTGTTCGCCGAAAGCTCTGAAAGAAATCAAATCGTTCCAGTCGCTGCAAGATAGGTGAAAAAAAACGATATGAACGCCACCAAGATCTCCTTCGACGCCGGGGTCCCAACCGCTTCCATCGAACTGATGCTCACCAAGCCTCAGCCCGACTACGATTTGCTCGAGGTCGAAGCGCCAGTCCCGCGTGACGTGGACCCGATGCTCGCTTCGCAAGGCTTCCTCGATCTTCTCGATGAAGTCCGCGCCGTTCTGCATCGCGAAGCGGCGGCGCACAATTTGGAAGTCGTTCAAATTACCGGTGCGATTTGCCATGACGGTGCCGTTCACCGCCCCGGAATCTGGATTGTCCTGCGCGAAAAAGGTCAGACCAAAGAAATGTCGCCGGAAGCCCGGGAAAACGTGGCGAAAATCGCGGAATCGATCCTCTGTACCTTTTTTCTGTCCTGAAGTTATTCCCGGAATAATCGTCGGAAAGACGACGCCGTTCTAGAATGCCGCGGCCTGTCGCTGTTGTACCGCTTGCAAGAACTACTTCGACGAAGCCTTACTACTTTCCACCTTCCGTAATATCCACGGAAGCCCGCGTAGTTTCCCAGTCCATTCTTAGCGTGCAGCCGTTGGCATTCTTATCGAAGGCAATCGTAAAATTCTCCAGTGGCGCTGGCAGAGTCGAAACTTTCATGTCCACTCGCGCCAGTTCGCTGGCCTCGCCGGGATACGGAGTGCCCCACTCGCCCGTCTTCTTATTGATGATCAAGGTCCACTTGTCCTGATTGGGCACCACGAAAATTGTGTAGCTGCCCGCCGGAACGGTTTTTCCGCCGACGTTCAAATCCGTATTGCTCACAAACGTAGTCGCTTCGTTCGCCCCGGCTCGCCATACCTGGCCATAAGGCACCAGTCCGCCGTAGATCTTTCGCCCCTTGGCGTGCGGGCTCGAGTAATCCACCACCACCGTCTTGCCGTCGCTAAATTGAAATTCGGCATGCGCCGCTGGACTCGGGCGTTTGCTCGCGTCGGGCGGCGCTTGTCTTTTCATCGCGGCGCCGTCTTGAGAGTAGGCAAGGCCCGCGCTGACTAAAATCACAGTGCACAAAGTGAAAAATTTCCGCATCGCAATCTCCTGTTTTCGTCAAATGACGGAAGCTAAGAGCCGCATCATAGTAACCGAAATTGGACCATCAAAAGTGACCCGAAATTCCACCTGGATTTGAGACCTAAATTAGCTTTCGGACGTGATGACTCATTTTGAGACATGGGCTCGACCGTGTCCGCGATGACGTTGATTTCACGGACTTTGCAGACACCGGTAAGGCCAGCTAACTCATGCGGTAAACGCCGCTACGGTATTACAGAAGTATTACAAATCCGGCGCGCTCAGCCTGCTAATCTGGCTGGGTTATGAGCAGCGCAAGAGTCCAGACTGAGGCCCTTATGAGCACCGTAACCGATCCGATGGTGGAACAAACCAACCCACGAGTGATTCCTTCACTTGAAGTTTTGAAGAAAAAGCAGAAAGACAAAACGGAAGTCAATTGGGTCACTGCAATTTTCATGGGGATATTTCATATCGGCGCGTTCGCCGCGCTCTTTTTCTTTTCCTGGAAGGCCTTCATCGTAGCCGTGGTTTTGTGGTGGGTCGCCACCAGCCTCGGCATTGGAATGTGCTACCACCGCCTGCTGACGCATCGGGGCTACAGGGTTCCGCGCTGGCTGGAATACACGCTTACCGTTTTTGCCACGCTAGCTCTCGAAGGTGGTCCGATTTTTTGGGTCGCCACGCACCGTATTCATCACAAATACTCCGACAAAGAAGGCGACCCGCATTCTCCCGTGGACGGCACCTGGTGGTCGCACATGGGCTGGATCTTGACCGGCAAGTCCATGCATCACGATACGACCACTCTTTCGCGCTACGTTCCGGACCTCGCGCAGGATAAATTTCACGTTTGGATTACCAAATATCATTATGTTCCGATGGTTGCGCTGGGCCTGATTCTGCTCGCCGTCAGCGGCTGGCCGCTCGTCCTGTGGGGAATTTTTCTGCGTACCGTGGTCGGCTTGCACGCCACCTGGCTGGTAAATTCCGCCACCCATTCCTGGGGCACGCGCCGCTTCAAGACCCGCGATCTTTCCACCAACAGCTGGTGGGTTGCGCTGGTCACCTGGGGTGAAGGCTGGCACAACAATCACCACGCGCATCCGGTTTCCGCGCGCCATGGATTGGCGTGGTACGAAATTGATTTCAACTGGTACGCAATTTGGATGCTCGAAAAACTCGGAATCGCCAAGAAGGTCTACACCGCGAAAATGTCTGAGTTGAAGCAGTCCACCGAATCCTCGATCGTTGGCCGCACACTGACCCCTGAAGTGCAGCGCGACCTGGCCGCCGTCGAACTGTAAGCGTCTTCACGACAGAATTGAGTCGAGAGAGCCGGCCCTAGGGCCGGCTCTTTGTGCTTAGTGGGTCGACTTAGCCGCGACGCAAACCGATCGAAACGGCCACGGGGGCTTTAGCCCCTAAAGCTCCCTCCCCCCGTTCCCAATCCCGTCAGCCGCACGTGCTCAGCCTGCTTCGCGGTACAATCCAATCAGGCCGCCGTGACCAAAATCACAAGTCGAAGAAAGGCAATCGCGTTCTTCGTTGTTCTGGGCAGCGCCGTAGTGGCCCTGGCGGTCGCTCTCAACGTCGGCTGGATAATCCTCAACCGCCGCGAAGTCGTACTGCTTTTCTTCGGGGTGATTTTTTTTCTGGCCATCATTGCCGGAATGATTCTGAACACAATCTTCCTGGTCCGCGAAATTCGCCGTAACGAGCAGCACGACAGTTTCATTAACGCCGTAACCCACGAGCTGAAAACTCCCATCACGTCCATCCGGCTCTATCTTGAGACCATGCAGCGCCGCGATGTGGGCGAAGCACAGCGCCAGCAATTTTTCACCCTGATGCTCTCGGACACCGATCGTCTGCTGGGCACGGTGGATCAGGTTTTGACCGCCGGCGAAAGCGGCTACAAGCGCGGCAAACGTCATCACGTGGATCTTGATTTCGAAGCTCTGGTGCGTGAATGCATCGAGCTCGCACGCACGCGCCATCATCTGGATTCAGGCGCGATTGAATTCGATGCCGGCAAAAACAGGGAGATCAACCTGAACGCCGACCCGATTGGCCTGCGCACCGCCGTTTCGAACCTGCTGGATAACGCCATTAAATATTCGGGTGACCAGGTCCAAATTTCCGTGAGCCTCGAAACCGGCGATGAAGGGAAGCTCGCGATTCTTCGCGTCGTTGACCGCGGAGTGGGCATCCCAGCGCCCGAGCTGAAGCGTATTTTTAAACGCTTCTATCGCGTGCCCGGCCGCAACAGTTTCAAAGTGAAGGGAACCGGTCTTGGACTTTTTATCGTCCGCGCCATCGCGAAAGCGCACGGCGGCAAAGCCTATGCCGCAAGTGAAGGCGAGGGCCGCGGAACCACCATGACGCTCGAGCTGCCAAGGAAAACAGCATGAGCCGCGTGCTCGTGGTCGAAGACGAAGCGCATCTGGCCAAGGGCTTGCGTTTCAACCTGGAGGCTGAGGGTCACGCCGTGGAAGTTTGCGGCGACGGCGAAGCGGCCATCGAGCGTTTGATCGCGGAACACGAACAGTTTGACGCCGTCGTGCTCGACGTAATGCTGCCCGGCAAAGACGGCTTTGCCGTGGCCACTGCGCTGCGCAAGGCAAAAAACTACGTTCCGGTTTTGATGCTCACCGCCCGCGGCCGCCCCGAAGATGTGTTGCAGGGTTTTGCGGCCGGCGCTGATGATTATTTGCCAAAGCCCTTCCAGTTGCCGATTTTCCTCGCGCGTTTGCAGGGTCTGTTGCGTCGCAGCGAATGGCTGCGGCGCGATACGTCGGAAAGCAAAAATCGCGCGGCAACCGAAGTCGCTGGAAAGCCCCAGCGCTCGGGAACGAACGGAGCTACAAAAACCGCAACTGCGGAATCCGATTCGGAAGCCGACGTATTTTCGTTCGATGGTAAAACCATCGACTTCAACAAGCTCGAACTGCACGCGAACGGCGCCACGATTCAGCTCACCCTGATGGAAGCCAACCTTCTGCGGCATTTGATCCGCAATAATGGCAATCCAGTCTCGCGCAAATCCATCCTCGAAGACGTCTGGGGCTTGCACGAAGATACCGACACGCGCGCCATAGATAATTTCATCGTCCGTTTGCGCCGGTACATTGAAAAGGATCCGTCCAAGCCCCGGCACCTCGCCACCGTCCGCGGCGTCGGCTATCGGTTTATTGCTTGATTCGGTTTCCGAAATGAGTCAACTGGTGGGCGCTTGACGTTTCAACCGAGTCCACTCACTATTCGAATCTGAATTTGCAAAGGAAGCTCGATGCCTGAAGGCAAAGGATTGCTGATCGTTTACACCGGGCCGGGCAAGGGCAAGACGACCTGCGCGCTGGGCACCGCCTTTCGCGCCGTGGGCCAGGGCCTGCGCGTGATGATGGTGCAGTTCATCAAAGGCTCGTGGCACTATGGCGAACTCGATGCTGCGAAAATGCTTGGTGACGACAAATTCGAAATTCGGCCTATGGGCCGCGGCTTCGTAAAAGTGGGGGGCGCGGATACCGATCCCGAAGATGTAAAAATGTGCGAGCAGGCCTGGGAATTTGGCCGCGACCAAATTTACAGCGAAAAATACGACCTCGTCGTCCTCGACGAAATCAATTACGTGATCAGCTACAAAATGCTCGACCCTGATCGCGTCGTAGAATCGCTTACCGGCAGGCCGGAGCGCGTTCACGTGATTTGCACCGGGCGCAACGCGCATCCGAAACTCGTCGAGGCCGCCGATCTGGTCACTGAAATGCGCGAGGTCAAACACCCGTACACCAAAGGGATCCTGGCTCAGCGGGGGATTGACTACTAGCCGGCAACGGCCGTTCCACGACAGTGCCGGTACACGCGCCTCCGGTCCCTTGCGATGTACACTAGAACCTGATATTTCTCCCACTGCGAGGTTGTCTTTTATCCATGGCTTGGTTTAAGCGCGAGAAAAAACCAATCGAGAATCCCACGCCCGTCGGCGAACGCCGCGTTGTTACCGAAGGCATGTGGATCAAGTGCAGCGGGTGCCGCGCGATCATCTGGAAGAAAGATCTCGAAGCCAACTGGGAAGTCTGCACCAAGTGCGACCACCATTTCCGGCTCAACGCGCGCCGGCGGCTCGAACTTCTTCTCGATGAAGAGCCTTACGTTGAACTTGACGCCGACCTGGCCTCCAGCGATCCGCTGGTCTTCACCGATACCAAGCCTTACGCGCAACGCCTGAAAGACGCCCAGCGCAAGCTCGGGATGAAGGACGCGATCATTACCGCCGAAGGCCACCTGAACGGGCGGCCGGTGATTTGCTGCTCGATGGAATTCGGTTTCATCGGCGGCTCGATGGGCGCGGTGGTCGGCGAAAAGGTTGCCCGCGCAATCGAGCGCTGCATTGACAAAAAAGAATCGCTCATCGTTGTTTCGTGTTCCGGCGGCGCCCGCATGATGGAGGGCACCGTCAGCCTGATGCAGCTCGCGAAGGTTTCCGCGGCGCTGGCCCGCCTCGACGACGCAAAAATTCCGTTTATCTCGGTTCTCACCGATCCCACCACTGGCGGTGTGACCGCCAGTTATGCGATGCTCGGCGATCTGAATATTGCCGAGCCCGGGGCGCTCATCGGCTTCGCCGGTCCGCGTGTGATCGAGCAAACCATCCGCCAGAAACTTCCCGAAGGATTTCAAACCTCGGAATTTCTTCTCGAACACGGTTTCCTCGATGCCGTGGTTCCACGCAAAGAGCTAAAGCCCTACATCAGCCAGGCGCTCGATTTTTTCCTGAGCTAGCCATGACGTACGACCAGGCCGTTCATGACCTTTTTTCTTTGGGGAAAGAGCTCGCGTCGCCACGCCAGCCGGCGCTGAGTAGCGCGCAGGGCGCGCGCGTCCAGAAATTTGGCCTCGAAAATATTTCGCTGCTCGCCGAGGCACTGGGCCACCCTCACCTTGCCGTGCCCTGCGTGCATGTCGCCGGCACCAACGGAAAAGGCTCCACGGCCGCGATGCTCGAATCCATGCTGCGTGCGGCTGGTTTTCGCACCGGTCTCTACACCTCGCCGCACCTCGAAAGCATCAACGAACGCATCCGCATCAATGGCCAAAATATTTCGGACGAAGATTTCGCCGCAGCGTGGTCCCGGGTCCACTCCACAATCGAATCCCTGATGGCCGGCGGCAAACTTGCTGCACATCCAACATTCTTCGAATGCGTCACCGCCATGGCGTTCGTAACCTTCGCTTCACAGGCCGTCCAATTTGCCATCTACGAAGTCGGACTTGGAGGCCGCTTCGACGCCACCAACATCGTCGCACCCGAAGTCGCCGTCATCACCGCCATAGACTTCGATCACGAAAATTACTTAGGCCATTCCATTGAACTCATCGCCGCGGAGAAGGCGGGAGTCATAAAGGCCGGAGCCACGGTTGTCACCGCCAGCGAACGCCCCGAAGCGCGCGCAGTGATCGGGGCCCAAGCCGCAAAAATGCGCGCACGTCTGGTCGAGATCGATTCAGCGTTCGATCTGCGTGATGTGCAAAATTCGGGTGGTCTCTATCGCGCCAGGGCGGTTTCGGACGATTCGGGGAAATCGTTGTCCTTGAAACTAGCTCCAGCCCTGCCCGGAGCATTTCAAATTCGAAACGCGCTCACCGCCGCTACGGCTGCCGTACTTCTCGGCGAGCGCGGTTTTCACGTCGAGCCAGCCGCGATCGAACGCGGCATCGCCACCGCAAGTTGGCCCGGTCGCCTCGAACACCTCGCCCAGCATCCAGGCCTTTACCTTGACGGCACCCACAATCCTTCAGGCGCGCGCGAACTCCTGAGATTCTGGCAAGAGAATTTTGCGAGCAGCAAAATTTTTCTGGTATACGGAGCCATGCGTGACAAAGCCGTGGACGAAATCGCCGGCCTGCTGTTCCCGCACGCCGAAGCTGTAATTCTCACCGAGCCGCGCCAGCCTCGCGCTATTTCCGCGCCGCTGCTCGCGGAAATGACCGGCCACCACGCCAAGCAAGTGGAAATCGTTTCTGATCCGGCCGCTGCCCTCGAACGCGCCCTCGCGCGCGCTCATCCGGACGACGCGGTTTTCGCCACCGGCTCCCTGTACCTCGTCGGCGATCTGCTTTCCTACTGGCATCAGAGAAAAAGCCGTTCGGTATCGGCACCTGACGCGACCGCCGCACCAAATCCCCGCCCCTGACCCGAAATTTCCGCCAGTTGCTCGGCATCGAGGCGAATGATACGATGGCCTGTCCATGCCCAGCGAAACCAGCCCGAAAGCGCGCATCGGAATCCCGTATCGCACTAGAAAAGAAGAACTTAAGGGCGAGCGCGGATCCTATGAAAAATATCTGACGGCTGCCGCTGAGGCCGGGGTGCAGCCCGTTGAAATCTCTTTGGGCCTTACCGCGCCGCACCTCACCGAAAAAATCCGTGACCTCGACGCTTTCATTCTCCCCGGCAGCCCGGTAGACGTTCATCCGTTGTTATTTAACGCCGTCGTCCATCCAAATTGTTCGATTTCCGATCCTTGCCGCGAAACCACGGATTTCGCGATTCTCGCGCACGCCCTGAAAGGGCAGAAACCGGTGTTGGCGATCTGTTACGGCACCCAAAGCCTGAATGTTTTTCTTGGTGGCACGCTGGTACAGGACATCCCCACCGAAATCGCCACCAAAATTCAGCATCCGTGGACCGGCCATGTCGGTCCGGAGCCGCATCATTTGATCGAGATCGAATCCGGTTCGCGCCTTGTGCATCTCGCCGGTTCAGACGAAGTTCAGGTGAATAGTTCGCATCATCAGTCGGTGCTCGAGCCGGGGAAAAATCTCCGCATTGTGGCGCATGCGCCAGATAATGTGGTCGAAGCGATCGAATGGACTGGCGACTCCAACTGGGTCACGGGAGTGCAGTGGCACCCCGAGCGCATGGCTGCAGCTGATCGCTTCGCCCAGGCGCTCTTTGCGGATTTCGCGGCGGCGGCCCGCAAAGCCGCGGTTCATTCCTAGCAGCACGCCGGGGCTCTTGGTGGTCGCGGTGAGGTCAACGATTTTCGCACGACATAATTTCTAAAATAATTCATTCGCTCTTGGGGGCAACATGATCTCGCTGGCAGGCAAGGCTGCACTTATCACCGGAGGTTCGCGCGGCATTGGTGCAGCCACCGTCAAGCTTTTCGCGCAGGCCGGAGCGGACGTCGTATTCAACTACAACCGCAACAAGGAAGCAGCGGCGCAAGTCGAACAGGAATCCCGCAAGCACGGCACGCGCATAGAATCTTTGAAAGCCGACCTAGGCAAAATGGCCGATGCTAAGAGATTGGTGAACTTCACCCGCGAACGGCTCGGCCGCATTGATATCCTGGTGGCCAACGCCGGAATCTGGAACGAAAAAGACGCGCCCATTGATAAGCTTACCGAACACGAATGGGACGAAATGGTTCGCGTCAACCTGAAAAGCGTCTACTCCGTGATTCACTTCACTACGCCGCATATGATCGCGCAGAAGAGCGGACGCATCGTGGCCATCAGTTCCACCGCCGGCCAGCGAGGCGAAGCCAATCATACGCACTACGGCGCCACCAAAGGCGCGATCATCAGCTTCGTAAAGGGTCTCGCTACCGAACTCGGCCCACACAATATTATTGTGAATTGCGTCGCGCCCGGCTGGGTTGATACCGACATGTCCGCATCGGTCCTACGCACCAAGGCGGGGCTCAAGGGCGCGCTGGTGCCCATTCCCCTTAAGCGCGTCGGCACTGCCGAAGAAATCGCCGGCCCGATTCTCTTCGCCGCGTCCGATCTGGCAACCTTTATGACCGGAGAAGTAATCAACGTTAACGGGGGATCGGTACTCTGCGGATGAAGTCTCGCCACGAACGTTTTGTTTCTGCATCATCCATAACACGCAGCCTAGCAATCGCGATGGTCATCGCGCTGGCCTGTATCGCCGCGCCCACCTCGATCATCGCCCAGGAACCGGATGTTCTGACGCCCGACCAAAGTTCTGCAAAGGCCAAACAGATTCTCCAGCAGGCCATCGGCGGTCTCGGCGGTCAGGCCTACCTCAACGTGAAGGATCTCACCCTCGAAGCGCGCCTCGGCCAATTCGATCACTCCGGCCAACTGCGCGGCTACGCGAAAATTCTCGATATCGCACAACCGCCGCTAAAGGACCGCACCGAAAATTTGCCAAAGCGCAACATCATTACCGTTCGCAATGGCGACAAAGGTTGGGACCTCGACCGCGGCGGCGTTTCCGAAGCGACCATCACCGACATGTCCACGTACGAAGAAGACATCAAAAAAGATATCGACAATATTTTGCGCCATCGTATCAAGGAGCCCGGCATGATTTTTCGCTATGCCGGCCTGGATGTTGTGGACTATCAGGAATGTGATTGGGTTGAGCTGGTGGATAGCGACAATCGCACTTTCCGCATCGCCATCGCCCGCAGCACGCACCTGCCCGTGCGCAAGGTGGTGGACACTCGAGACGCGAATACCCGCATGCGTAGCGAAGAAATCGAATATTACTCCAACTACCATCCGATCGACGGCATCCAGAGCGCGTTTCAAATCACCCGCGAACGCAACGGTATCAAGATCTATCAGGTCTTCTTCGACAAGTTCGAATACAACACCGGAGTATCCGATTCGCTCTTCACCAAAGAATCCCTCGAAGACCGCTGGGCCAAAGTAGGGAAGAAGGAAAAAGCACCGAAAGAAAAGCCCAGCGACAAAAATAACGACAAGAACTGACGAGAAGACCCTTCTTCCGCATTCGCTATAGGCCGGATTCCACGTATCTTGAACCTCCTCGCGCTTGCGATAACCAAGACTTCTCCTGACTCATGCCCCGTGTTCTCGCGAACGTTTTCTAGCCACTTTCGTCCCGTTGTTCGATTTCGGTGGCACCGGAGTATAATCGCTGGATGTCAATCAGCCACAAGAGTGAACAGATGCACGGCACGACGGTGCTGTGCGTTCGCAAGGATAATAAGGTTGTGCTTACCGCCGATGGGCAGGTCACCATGGGTGATGGAGTGATCAAGCACAGCGCGAAGAAAACGCGCCGTCTTTATAACGACAAAATCATCGCCGGTTTTGCCGGCAGCACCGCCGACGCGCTGGCACTGTTCTCACGTTTCGAAGGCAAGTTACAGGAGTTTCACGGCAATCTGGCGCGTGCGGCGGTTGAACTCGCCAAGGAATGGCGCACCGAACGTTCGCTTCGCCACCTAGATGCTTTGCTGGTCGTCGCCGACACCAAGGGAACGTTCTTGATTTCCGGCAACGGCGACGTGATCGAGCCTGACGACGGCATTTGCGCCATCGGTTCCGGTGGTTCGTATGCGCTTGCCGCGGCCCGCGCTCTTGCAAAATTCACCAAGCTCAGCGCGAAAGAAATCGCGTCGGAAGCGATGCGCATCGCCAGCGAAATCTGCATCTACACGAATTCCAATTTCACGGTCGAAGAGCTATGACCGAGAAAACGGAGAAAGAGATGGTCATCTACCTTCCGGGCAGCGAACCACGCCCTCCTGAACCCGAACCGCTTCCGTCGTTTGATGAACTTACTCCGCGCGAAATTGTCGTGGAACTCGACAAATACATCGTGGGCCAGAATCTCGCTAAGAAAGCAGTGGCCATCGCGCTGCGTAATCGCGTGCGGCGTCAAAAACTCACCCCCGAACTCGCTGAAGATATTCTGCCGAAGAACATTCTGATGATCGGCCCCACCGGAGTGGGAAAAACGGAGATAGCCCGCCGCCTGGCCCGCCTGGCCGGTTGTCCGTTCATTAAGGTTGAAGCGTCGAAATACACTGAAGTCGGGTACGTCGGACGTGACGTCGAATCCATGGTCCGCGATCTGGTCGAAACCGCAATTGACATGGTCCGTGAAGAAAAGCTCGACGAAGTTGCCGAACGCGCCGAGCAATCCGCCGAAGATCGCCTGCTCGATTTGTTGTTGCCTCCTTCGCCGCCACCGGTCTCTGTATCTTCGATGGGTGGTAACACCAGTGAAGCGAACCACGCCGCGGATGCGCACCATCGTGAACAGAATGCACGTAGCCGCGATAAGCTTCGCACCCAACTCCGCGAAGGCAAACTTGATCAGCGCATGGTGGAAGTCGAAGTTCGCGAACGCTCCATGCCATCCTTCGAAATCATCAGCAATCAGGGCGTCGAGGAAATGGACATCAACGTGAAGGACATGCTCTCCGGCATGTTCGGGCAACAGAAGAAGAAGCGCAAAATGTCCGTTTCCGAAGCGTTTGATTACATGATCCAGGAAGAAGAAAATCGCCTGATTGATATGGATCAGGTCACGCGCATTGCGGTGGATCGCGTCGAGCAGATGGGCATCCTGTTCATCGACGAAATCGACAAAATAGCCGGCCGCGAATCCGGACATGGCCCCGATGTTTCGCGCGAGGGAGTGCAGCGAGACATTCTGCCCATCGTGGAAGGCACCACCGTGAATACGCGGTACGGCATGGTCCGCACCGACCACATTTTATTTATCGCCGCGGGAGCGTTCCACACCACGAAACCCTCGGACCTGATTCCCGAATTGCAGGGCCGTTTTCCGATTCGCGTCGAGCTGACTTCGCTTTCCGAGGCCGACTTCATCCGCATCCTTACCGAGCCGAAAAATGCGCTGATCAAGCAGTACATCGCCCTGCTCGATACCGAACCTTTTAAGTTGTCATTCACCGAAGACGCTGTTGCGGCCATCGCCCGTTACGCCGCCAAGGTGAACGAGCACACCGAAAATATCGGCGCGCGCCGCCTGCACACTATTCTCGAAAAGGTCCTGGAAGAAATTTCTTTCGAGGCGCCAGAAATGAAAAAGAAATCGTTCAAAGTGGATGCCGCTTACGTACAAAAGCAGCTCGCTAACATCGTCAAGGACCAGGATCTGAGCCGGTACATTCTTTAACACCAGCTTCGTGGCGGAAAATTGAACGCACCGTGCAGCGACTTAATTACACGTGGACTGACCTTGTACAAAAATAGCCAGCAGAACGTGCCAATTTGCTAATTGACTGTCGCGCCGCCACTGTTTTCTATTTTCTTTTTTCCGTTTTCGCCTTTTCGTTTCTCACGGGCTGCGGCGCGCCGGGTGAACCCACCGAACGGAAGGCCCCCACTCCGGTGGCAGTTACCGATCTGGCTGCCTCGCAGCAGGGCAACGATGTTGTTCTAACTTTCACGCTGCCGAAGGAAAGCGTCGAGCACAAACCCCTCAAGCACCTCCCAGCCGTCGAGATTTTTCGTATGATCGAACCGAAGTCTCCCAGCCAGAACGCCCAGACGCTTTCGGATTTCACCAAGAACGCCGTACCGATTGCCACCATTCCGCCTCAAATGGTCGGTACTCTCGTCAATCGCAATCAATTTCGTTTCGTGGATACGCTTACGGCCGATGATTTCTCGCGGGGTCAGGCCGTGTACATCATTCGCACTCGCACATCGCCGAAGAAAGTCTCTGCTGATTCCAACGCCGTGCCAATCGCGATTCGTCCCGCACCGGACGCTATCTCCGACCTCAAGGCCGAAATCACACGCCAAGCCATTGTGCTCACCTGGACGCCGCCGCAGAAAACGCTCACCGGCTCCGCGCCCCCGATTTCCACCTACAGCATTTACCGCGCGGAATCCGACCTGGCTCCGTCCCCTGCCACCGCCGCAACCACAGCGTTGGCCGGCACCGAACAGAAAAGTCTCTTCGTGCATGTCGGCGACACGCCAGCTCCACCTTTTCGCGACACCCAAGTTCAGATCGGCAAGAAGTACGCATACTCCGTGCGCAGCATCGCGCAATACGATGACGCCCGGGTTCAATCCGCCGACTCGAACTTCGCATCCGTCGACCGCCTCGATTTGTTTCCGCCCTCTGCGCCGGAGGGCCTCGTTGCCGCCCTCGTCCCAGCCCAGGGTCAATCGCCCGCTTCCTTTGACCTGTCCTGGTCCATCAGCCCGGATAACGATATTGCGGGTTACAACATCTATAGAAATGAGGGCGAGATAACCACTAGAACCAAGCTGAACCCCGCTTTGTTGCTTACTCCCGCCTTTCGCGATATGAATGTGGTTCCTGGACGCCATTACCTCTACACCGTTACGGCGGTGGATCGCGCCGGGAACGAAAGTTCTGGGAGCACTCCCATTTCTGGCGACGTGCCGGAATCCGGAGCGCCGGAAACGAAATAACCGCAATGATTGATACCCCACAATCGGTCCATACTGGCGGCGCGCAAACAGCTGCGGTACCCGCGCATTCGCTCGGAAGAGTCTCTAATCCCGCGCTCCGCACCGGACTATATGCCGGCGGCCTGCTGGTGCTGATCATGATCATTTCACTGATCGCCGCGAACCGGCTGCCATGGCTCGAAAGCCGCGCCCTCGAACGCAACGCAGTCTGCTACAGCGTTTTCGTGCTGTTCATGCTCATCCCCATCGTGCGTTTCTGGAATCGCCCGGCGCGCATGTTCGCCTCAGGTGTACTGGCCTGGGCCATGTTTGTGATTGCCTATGACATTGCCGGAATGTTTTTCCGAAATCTATTTCAGATTCTCCGCACTCCATTCGAAGCCTTGCTCGAAGGTGTTCTGGTTTACGGTGTTTGCGCCGTTGTAGCCTGGGTTGGGGGCATGGCGCTTCTCGCGCGCGGCAATCCCATCACTCCGCGCCGCCGCAGATCGGACCTCTTCAGGATTTATCACGAATAGCCCTGATGAAACTCTGCCGCTTTCAACCTCTTGAATTTTCCGCTAGCAATGTCGGCCGTCTGGTGCAAGAAACTCATCCGCAACTCCGCGCCGGCATCGTTACCGAAAATGTAATCTCCGAGATTCGCGGCGACCTTTGGGGCGCTCGCGAACTTACCGGCAAAACCTGGCCACTCGATCGCGTCAAATTACTCCCACCCTCGGTGCCCACGAAAATTGTTTGCGTTGGCCGCAACTATCTCGACCACGCCAAGGAACTGAACAACGAGGTTCCCAAGCAGCCGCTCATTTTCATGAAGCCACCCTCCTCGGTTATCGCGCCTGAAGAACCCATCGTCATGCCGCGCATCTCGCAGCGAGTGGACTACGAAGGCGAACTGGCCATGATCATCGGCCGCCGCTGCTTCCAGTTGCGTGACACCGACGACGTTCAGCCTTACATCCTCGGCTACACTTGCCTCAACGATGTCACCGCCCGCGACCTGCAAAAACTCGATGTTCAATTCACGCGCGCCAAAGGGTTCGACACTTTTTGTCCCTTCGGCCCGCTACTCGAAACCCACCTTGACCCCGCGGGCGTGACCGTCGAGACCTTCGTCAACGGCGTCCGTAAACAATCAGGACACACCTCCCAATTGATTTTTCCCCTTGATGTTATAATTCGCTTCATCGCGCAGGTTATGACGCTTGAACCCGGCGATGTCATTGCCACTGGGACACCCGCAGGAGTCTCACCGCTTGCCCCGGGCGATGTCGTCGAGGTCAGCGTTGGCGGCATCGGCACGCTGCGAAATCCTGTGGTTGCGGACGAAGCCTAGGTCGTCCCCAAGAATTTCGCGCACATTGATCCGTCCGAAAATCTGGCGCAAAGGTAACTGTTGAAAGAAATCCTGAAAGACTGGCACGAATGGCTTCCGCTGGCCGGAATCGCAGTTCTCGCGGTCGTCGCTTTAATCTTCTGGTTCCGCCGCAAGCCCACGGATTCGAGCGACGTCGAACGCGAGCGCCGTGCCTACCTGAATCGTGTCGGCAGAATTGTCGAAGGTCAAATCCTCGAAGTAGTTGACGACGCGCCGCGCGATCCCCTCCCCAACACCACGACCGCCGCGAAATCGTCCGGATTATTTCAGAAGCACGCAGCCGCCTCGCCCAACGGCGCTCAGAAGTTGCTCCACTACACCTACTCTATTTCCGGCGTCACTTATGAAACCGCGCAGGACGTCACCGGCCTCGATATTCGCGCGCATTTGAGCCGCGTCGCCGCCGGTCAAACTGCCAGCGTAAAGTACGATCCATCGAATCCCAGCAATTCCATTCTCCTTGCTGACGATTGGTCTGGTTTGCATTAACCTCTCGCTTCAATTTTTCATTCGAGAATCTCCAATCATTTAGCGGTGATACAATCGTCGTTTTACGGAGGACCAATTTGCCGCAACCTACCCGCCTGCCCTCTTTTGCTGCTCTTATCGCATTGGCCGCGCTCGCCAGTGCTTCGATCCTTGGTGCGCAACAAAGTACGACCCCGCCTGCCGCGCCCTTCGATCCCAGCACCTACTCCGCGATGCGCTGGCGCTTGCTCGGTCCTTATCGCGCCGGCCGCGTGTCGGCCGTTGCGGGCATTCCGGGCGATCCCACCACGTACTACATGGGACTTCCGGGCGGCGGCGTATGGAAAACCAACGATGCAGGCCGGATATGGAAACCAATTTTCGATTCTGAAGACGTCGCCTCCATCGGTGACGTCGCCGTCGCGTCCTCGAATCCCAACATCATCATCGTCGGTACCGGTGAACAGACCAAAGGCGATGGCGTGTACCGCTCCACCGATGCCGGCGCCACCTGGACCAACATCGGACTGCAAGATTCCAAATTCATCAGCACCGTCATTATTGACCCCAAGGACCCCAACACTATTCTTGTCGGCGTTCTGGGCCATCCGATCCTCGGCGTTGGCGGCCCCAGCGAAAATCGCGGCGTATACAAGACCATTGACGGCGGAAAATCCTGGAAGAAAACTCTCTACCGCGACGAACTTGCCGGCGTCTCTAACATGACCGCCGATCCCGATAATCCCCGCATCCTGTACGCGGGCATGTGGAAGCCTTTCGATTTCCGCACCGGTCCGCCCGAAAAGCCCGAGCAAAGTTCCTGGATTTACAAATCCACTGACGAAGGTTCCACCTGGAAGCTCGTTTCCGAATCAGGCCTGCCCGCAGGACCTCGCGACCGCATCGGCCTTGCCGTTGCTCCCGGCACCAAAGGCCAACGCGTTTTCGCCATCATGGATCCCGGCCTCCTCCGCAGTGACGACGGTGGCGCAACCTGGCGCCAAATCACAAAAGATCCGCGCATCACCGGAAATCTTTATATCTGCCGGGTCTACGTTGATCCCAAGAATGCCGACACGGTTTACGTGATGCAAACCACCACCTATCGTTCCACCGACGGCGGCGTAAACTTCACCGCGTACAAAGGCGCGCCGGGCGGCGACGATTACCACGTCCTGTGGATCGATCCCAAAAATTCCAACCGCATGATTCTGGGCGTGGATCAGGGCGCAACTATCAGCGTTGATGCGGGCCTCACCTGGAGCACTTGGTTCAACCAGCCCACCGGCCAGTTCTATCACGTCATCACCGACAATCAGTTTCCCTACATTTCATACGCGCCGCAGCAGGATAGCGGCACCGTTGCCGTTCCTAATCGCAGCGACTACGGCATGATCACCTACCGTGACTGGTTTTCCGCGGGCGGCTTCGAGTTTTGCTATATGGCCCCGGATCCCTTAAATCCAAATATCGTCTACTCGGGAGGCTGGTACGGTAGTGTCGTCCGCTTCGATCGGACCACCGGCCAGATCTCGCACGTTTTTGTGCGCAGCACCAAATATCACACTTCGCAGATGCCGCCGCTGGTCTTCTCGCCACAGGATCCGCACACCCTTTATCTCGGCACCCAGTTCGCCATGAAGACTACGGACAACGGCGTCACCTGGACCGAAATCAGCCCGGATCTCACCGTCGCCGCTGCGGCTTCAGCCTCCACGTCCGCAGTCCCTGCGTCGGCCCAACAATCCATTGGCGGCCATAATCCCATCGCCGAAACGGCGGAAGATGCCGAAGCGATGCGCGACATGGAAGATCGTGAAGAAGGCGGCAAAGACGATTTCGAACTTTTCCAGCGCCCGCGCCTCGGATCGCTCACCGTTCTTTCTCCGTCGCCGCTCAGCGCGTCGGTTATGTGGTCAGGTTCGACCAACGGCTTGATTCAAGCTACATTCGACGGCTCCCACACCTGGAAGAACGTCACGCCATCCGATGTTCCCAAGGACACCGAAATCATCGCCATCGAGCCTTCGCACTACGACGCGAATACCGCATTCGTGGTCTACGAAACGCGCCTCGATCCGCATCCCTACATTTACCGCACGCGCGATGCTGGAAAGTCCTGGCAGAAAATCACTTCAGGCCTACAGGATGGCTGGGTCGCGCGCATCGTGCGTGAAGATCCGATGCGCAAAGGAATGCTTTTCGCCGGGACTGAAAATGCCATCTATGTTTCGTTTGACGATGGCGATCACTGGCAGTCGCTGCAACTCAATTTTCCGGTGAGCGACGTTCGCGATCTGGTGGTCCACGGAGATGACGTCGTCGCCGCCACCTATGGCCGCGGCATTTACATTCTTGATGACATCTCGCCCCTGCGGCAGGCTGGTCCGGAAGTTACCAGTTCCAGCGCCTACCTTCTCAAGCCCGCGCCAACCGTGCGCGTCCGCTATGACAACGATCAGGAAACGCCATTGCCACCCGAAACTCCCGCGGCAAAGAATCCTCCCGATGGCGCGATTTTTTACTACTACCTGAAATCCCCACCGTCCGGCGAAATTACTCTCGAAATACACGACGCGCGGGGAAAACTCGTGCGCCGCTTTAGCAGCGTCGCGCCCAAACCCGACACTACGCCCAAAAATGTGCCGGATTACTGGTTCGCTCCGCTCGCCGGAATGTCCAAGAATCCTGGCCTCAATCGTTTTGTCTGGGATTTGCGTTACGCGCCGCCCGATGCCTTGAATTTCAGTTACTACGGCCAGATGCTCGACTACGTGGAATACACGCTTTCCGATCACGCCCTTCCCGAAGACACGCCGCGCGAGCAAACCCTCGGCCCCATCGCCGTGCCCGGCCAATACGAAGCGACGCTGATCGCCAACGGCACGATCGTGAAGCAGCCGTTCACCATCACACTCGATCCGCGCGTGCATATTTCGCAGGCTGACCTCGAAGCTCAACTCACCGCCGGCAAGCGAATTGATTCAGGACTCGCAGCTAGCGCCAAAGCTTTCGGCGAAATTACCAATCTGCGCAACGCCATTGCCGACCGACTCAAAACCCTCGGCCCGGTTCCGGAAGATAAAGCCGCCGCGGAAAACGATAAGGACAAAGATAAGAATGCGGAAGCCGCGAAGCTCGCCGGAGCGACGACGCCTCCCGCGCCCGCGGCCAGCCAGGGCAACGGAGCTACACCGGGCGTTCAACCGCCGCCGGTCAGTGAAACCACTAAAGCATCCGCTCGCGCTCTTCAAGCTCTCGACAAAAAAGCGTTCACCATCGTACAGGGCGTTTTCACCGCGCCGGGCGTGGGCCCCATCAATCGCGATCTCGCTCGCGAACAATTTTTCATCCAGTCCGGCGACGCGGCCCCCAGCGCCACCGCGAAACAGGCCCTCGACGAATCCTGCGATTCTCTAAACAAGAACCTCGCGGTCTGGCGTGAACTCGATTCGAAAGAAGTTCCGGCGACCAGCAACATCATCGCAAAATCCAGCCTGGCTGCTCTCCCCACCGCCACAGTCATGTCCATCACGTCCACATCGCACGAAGGAGCCTCCACCGACGCCTGCGCCCCATGAACCATGACAACGCAGCACCATTGCGGGTCGGGGCCTGTCTGCGAATACTACGAGATCGAAAACACAAAACCTCTTTCCGCGACGCGTCTGTCAGTCGGCGTACACACACACACCGGTTAGCATTTTTTTTATCGTCGTGCTACCGTGTGCTGTGCTTGTTCTCGAAAATTTGCGAACCACTCCAGGGATGGAACAGCACACTCCGCAATTTCTAATAGCAACCCGACCGCATTCAAAAATCGCCGTAACTTGCTCAAAACACAGCCTAGTAGCATTTTCTAACGGTAACAATAATCCGTGTGGTGCGATTAGACTTTCCCTCGTCCCCACGACAAATCTCATCACTGCGGAGGCGCGCCGGTGAGCGCCCATCGCAAGCACCACGACCGCCTCGAAGAGCTTCGCCAGCTCAACACCGAAGCCGAAGCTGGCGGCGGCGCGGAACGTCGCGAGCGCGAACACAAGCAAGGCAAGCTTAGCGCCCGCGAACGCATTGACTTGCTTCTCGACGAAGGCAGCTTCGAGGAACTCGACAAGTTCGTTCGCCATCGTTCCCACGATTTCGGCATGGAAACCCAGCGCCCGGTCGGTGACGGCTTCATCACCGGGTACGGCCGCATAGACGGACGTCTCGTGTACGTTTTCGCCCAGGACTTCACTGTTTTTGGCGGCTCGCTTTCTGAAACGAACGCCGCGAAGATCATCAAAATTATGGATCTCGCGATGCGGGTGGGCGCTCCGGTGATCGGCCTGAACGATTCCGGCGGCGCGCGAATTCAGGAAGGAGTGAAATCACTCGCCGGATACGCCGAAATATTTCTACGCAACACCCTGGCCAGCGGCGTGGTCCCGCAGATCAGCGCGGTCATGGGGCCCTGCGCCGGCGGTGCGGTCTATTCGCCGGCCATTACCGATTTTATTTTCATGACCCGCGATACTTCCTACATGTTCGTAACCGGGCCGGACGTGATCAAAACCGTCACGCATGAAGAAGTCACCAAGCAGGAGCTCGGCGGCGCGATGACTCACAACGCCACCAGCGGTGTCGCCCATTTCGTGGCGGTTGACGACGCCGAATGTCTGGCCATGATTCGTGAGCTTTTCAGTTATTTGCCCTCGAACAATTTGGACGACGCCCCCCGGCGCGCCACCAGCGATGCCTGGGATCGCGCAACTCCTGCTCTCAACGCTATGGTGCCCGAAAATCCGCAGCAGCCTTACGACATCAAGGACGTGATCCACGCGCTGGCCGACGACGGGGAATTCTTCGAAGTTCACGAACACTTCGCCAAAAATATCGTCGTTGGCTTCGCGCATATGGATGGGCGCTCGATCGGCATAGTTGCCAACCAGCCAGCGTTCCTTGCCGGGGTTCTGGACATCAATGCCTCGATAAAAGGCGCGCGCTTCGTGCGCTTCTGCGATTGTTTCAATATTCCGCTGCTCACCGTGGAAGATGTTCCGGGCTTTCTTCCCGGCACCCAGCAGGAATTTGGTGGCATTATCCGCAATGGCGCAAAACTTCTCTACGCGTTCGCCGAGGCGACGGTGCCGAAAATCACTCTGATCACCCGCAAGGCCTACGGTGGCGCCTACTGCGTCATGTCTTCCAAACATATTCGCACCGACTACAACTTCGCTTGGCCCACCGCGGAAATCGCCGTCATGGGTCCGGAAGGCGCCGTCAACATAGTCTACAAGCGCGAAATTGATCGTGCTCCTGAATCAGAACGCGAAGCCCTGCGGCGCGAAAAAATTGACGAATTCCGCGAAACCTTTGCCAACCCTTACGTCGCCGCCGAAAGCGGCTATATAGACGCGGTCATTGAACCGGCCCACACCCGCGCCAAAATCATTACCGCCTTCCGCAGCCTCGAAAACAAGCGCGACACCAACCCCCGCAAAAAGCACGGAAACATCCCCCTATGACGGGCGTTGCCAGAATGACGACAACTCCCCATCAAAACTGGATTTTCGCCTCAAAATTCGATAGGATGCGTTGGTTTGTTTTATTAAAAGAATTGGGTCCTCTCCTGGAGAAATAGATGCCTAAGGCTGGTAACGAACGCAAGACTCTGCTCGGCTCCCTTGACGCGCTAGTCGAAAAATATCATTTGCTGAAGCACCCGTTTTACCGCGCTTGGGCCGCAGGCAAGCTTTCGAAGCAAACTCTGGCGCTTTACGCCGAACAGTATTATCAACACGTGCAGGCCTTCCCTGAAAACCTGCGAGACGTCGCGAGCCGGACCAACGGTGACGCGGAATTGAAGTCTCTGGTTCTCGAAAATCTGGCTGAAGAGTTGGACGAAACGGCCAGCCATCCGCAGCTCTGGCGTCAGTTTGCCGCCTCGCTCGGCGTCAGCGACGTCTCGCTCGACCGCGTGCAGCCGCTTCCCGGGATTTCCGCGCTGCTCGATAGCTACGACGAAGTCTCCACGCAGGGAACTCTGGCTCAGGCCGTTGCTGCGTTTTACGTTTACGAAGCCCAGGTCCCCGAAATCGCCACTGAAAAAATCTCCGGTCTTCGAAAATTTTACGGAATCACCGATTCGCGCTCGCTTTCCTATTTTGCGGTGCACGAAGAAGCGGACGTGCGTCATCGCGCGGCCTGGCGTTCGTGGCTGGAGAATCAGAAAAGTGCGGACACCGTTGCGGTGCTCTGTGCCGCCGAACGCAGTTTGAAAGCTCTGTGGGGCGCGCTGGATGCCGTTTATCCCGAAGGGTGCGCGTCGAAAAACTAATTCGGGTGCGACAGGCTAGCTTTGCTTCTTGAGGATTTTCGCTCCGCCAGGGCTGGCGACCACTGCTTCCGTCGCGAACTTCAAGAATAATCCGTGCTCGACTAATCCGACGACATGATCGAGGTGGTGCGCGATTTCCTTGGGATCGGCCATTGCGCCGAACGCGCAGTCCAAAATGTAATGCCCGCCGTCCGTGATAAAAGGTTTGCCATCGGCGTCGAGCCGTAACTTCGGTTTCGCATTTAGCTTTTCCAATTTTTTCTGCGTTGCCTCCCATCCGAATGGAACGATTTCCGTGGGCACCGAGGTGAGTTCGCCAAGAGTTTTGACAATTTTGGTTTCGTCCGCAACCACCACCATTCGCGCGCTCGACGCTGCAACAATTTTTTCGCGGAGCAACGCTCCGCCATGACCCTTGATCAAATACAACGGCCCGGGAAGAATTTCATCCGCTCCGTCTATCGTCAAATCAATCTGGGTGTGTTTCGCAAAGGTGGTCAGCGGGATGCGCAGTTTTTGAGCCTGCGCCGCCGTGCCCTCGGACGTTGGAATGCCGATGATGCGCAATCCTTCGCGGGCGATTCGATTTCCGATCGCTTCAATCGCGCAAGCCGCGGTGGAACCGGTACCCAGGCCGACGACCATTCCGTCTTCGATCATCTTGGCGGCGATTTCGCCGGCTTCTTTTTTGAGTTGATCTTGTTGAGATTTTTCCAAGTTGTGGACTCTGGTCGCAGCGGCGACGCAGCACATCATAGACGCCCGCGCGCGGCTTGCCAACACCGGGGATTGCGATATTTCGACTGTCAACAAATGCGCGGACGTGGCTGGAGATGTTAAGATTTGCGTTCAACGCCGAACTCAAAGAATGTTTAAGAAAATATTGATCGCAAACCGCGGCGAAATCGCCGTCCGAATTATCCGCGCTTGCCGCGAACTGGCTATCCCCTCCGTCGCCGTGTATAGCAGCGTCGATCGAGCTTCGCTTCACGTCCGGCTCGCGGACGAGGCCTACCCGATTGGCGAAGCGCCCTCGCGCGAAAGCTATCTGGTCATCGAGAAAATTATCGGAGCCGCACGCTACGCCGGATGCGACGCGATTCATCCCGGCTACGGTTTTCTTGCGGAAAATCCAGCACTCGCACGCGCCTGTGTTGAAGCCGGTATCAAGTTTATTGGGCCTGCCGCCGAAGCCATGGAGCGGCTCGGTTCCAAGACGGCCGCGCGGCATCTGGCCAAGGAAGCCGGAATACCCACGGTTCCCGGAACGCTCGAGCCGATCGAAAGCAACGAGGAGTTGGTCGAAGTCGCGCGTCGCACGGGGTTTCCGGTGGTGCTGAAAGCGGTGGCGGGCGGCGGCGGCAAAGGCATGCGCATGATCGCGCAGGAGAGCGACCTCGCTTCCGGCTGGCGTGACGCTTCCTCCGAAGCCAAGAACGCATTCGGCGATGGGCGAATGTACCTCGAAAAATATCTCGAGCGGCCGCGACACATTGAAATTCAAGTGCTGGGCGACCAGCACGGCAACGTCGTATACCTCGGCGAGCGCGAATGTTCCGTGCAACGCCGCCATCAAAAAGTCGTGGAGGAAGCGCCCTCTTTCTTTGTAACTCCGGAATTGCGCGCGGCGATGGGCGAAGCTGCGGTGAGATTGGCGCGAGTGGGGAAATACGAAAATGCCGGGACCGTGGAATTTCTGGTGGATGCGAAACGTAAATTTTATTTTCTGGAAATGAATACACGATTGCAGGTCGAGCATCCCGTCACGGAAATGATAACTTCCCTGGATATCGTTAAACTGCAAATTCGCATAGCTGACGGCGAAGTTCTGCCGTTTGCTCAAAAAGACGTCGTGCTTCATGGACACGCCGTCGAATGCCGGATCTACGCGGAAGATCCGGACAACAATTTTTTCCCGTCTCCGGGGAAGATTGTGAATTATTCCGTCCCATCCGGGCCGGGAATCCGGCTCGATGATGGCATCTATGCGGGATGGATTGTTCCCAACGAATACGATCCGATGCTGGGCAAGTTGATCGCGTGGGGCAGCGACCGTGCCGAGGCAATTGCCAGAATGAAAAGAGCGCTGGGCGAATACTATGCCGGCGGGATAAAAACTAACGTCGCGCTGTTTCAGCGAATTCTTGGAAGTCAGGATTTTGAGAGCGGTGCGATTTACACGCGATGGCTAGATGATTTTCTGTTGAAGAAGGGAACGTCAGAACTCGGGGCGATTGAAGGCAAGGCCGGCGAATCTGCAAACGAAAGCGCCGTGGCGATTGCGTTGGCACTTTGGCGTGGTGGCGCGGAAGCGGCGAAAAATGCAGACGGACACCACGGCTCGGCGGAATCACCGTCTCGCTGGAAAGCAGATGGCAGATTTGAGCAAATAAACAGCAAGCTTGGTTCGTGATGCGCCAGCGCGGAAGCAAGTCATGAATAATTCATGAAAATCAAAATCACGATCCAAGGTACTCAACGAAGTGTTGAGCTTACACACCCCGGCGATAGACCGCGCTGGGAGATTAGCGGTAAAAACCTGGAAGCCGATGCCATTGAAGTTTCGCCCGGGATTTATTCCGTTCTGATTGGCGGGAAATCGGTGGAAGTAAGGATCGAACGACTCGGCAAGCACTTGCGCGTGGTGGCCAATGGCAAGGAATACGTGGTGGCGATTGAAAACCCACGAGAGCTGAGAAAAAATCGTGCCGGAGCGGCGCAAATCGAGGGGCGCCAGGATGTGGTGGCGCCAATGGCGGGCAAAGTCATTCGAACGCTGGTCAAGTCAGGAGACGAAGTGCAAAGCGGTCAGGGTCTGCTGATAGTGGAGGCGATGAAAATGCAGAACGAAATTCGTTCACCGAAAGCAGGCAAGATCGAGCAATTGAAGGTTGTGGAAGGTCAGACGGTCAATCCCGGCGACATTGTCGTAGTCGTCGGCTAACGGCGATTCCTACCAGTAACTGTTAACCTTTAAGCTGTTCCTCGCCTCGAAGCTCTTTTTGCGCCTGTCACTTACGTTGACAATTGAACCAGAACAAAAGGCGCTTCGGCAGAAGCTGCCGGTTTTTCTTGGGAGTGAACATGTTTTTACACCTGCATTATGCGACCGCCGCCCTGTGGCTGTCCGCGGCAATCGTCGGTCTTTCGTGGACGATGGTCTGTGTATTCACTGCGAATAAAATGAAACAGGAAGGGGTTACGTTTTGGAAGGCCTTTCTCACTTGCTTCGTGCTAACTCCGCTCGTGGGGATTGTGGTTATCGGGGCGGCAAGGCTCATGCGGTCGAACCGGCCCCTGGTTCAAACCGCGACGCGCAGCTGATTTCCGGGTAGAGACACATATCCACCCGTCTTTTCTCCTCGAATCTCCCGACTAATCTAATTCGGAAGTTTTCCCGCGGATTCCAATATCTGCCGCGCAAGATAATTGGTCACGTGCGAATCGTCGCGGGCATCAATCATGTAAGCGGACCGCAGCAATTGTTCTTTGCGGTTGCGCAGCATATCGCGGATGGATTGCTGCACTTGGGGGTCGGAGAGTTCACGCTGGCCGGCAGGTTCTTTCGCAATTAACTTGAGGATGCGATATCCGTTTTTGTCGCCGATCGGCTGGGTAACGTCGCCGGCCTTCATGGAAAGAACAGTCTTTTTCAAGACGGGATCGGAGCGATTGAGCGCTGATTCCGGCACGAATCCGAGGTCGCCGCCCGTTGCCGCCGTGGAATCTTCGGAATAATCCATCGCTAGTTGGCCGAAATCCGCGCCCCCGGCAAGCTTTTGTTCGATCAATGCGATCTTGCGTTTGGCTTCGGGATCCGTGGTGGCCTTATCGTTCTTGCGATTGTGAACCGCGGGATCCGGGTGAGAAGTCACCACAATTTGGGCGATGTGATATTGCGGCTCGGCCACGTTGAACTGAGCGCGATTCTTGTTATAAAAATCGAGCACATCTTGATCGGTGATCGAGATTTTCGCGACAACTTCCCGATTCAAGAGTTTTTGAACCGAGAGCTGTCTTCGTAGATCACCTTTCAAATCTTCGACAGTCAGCCCGGTATCTTTCAGTTTCTTCTGAAATTCTTCCTCAGTGTAGGGACTTTTCGATTCGGTGAATTTGTCTTCGACTTCAGCGTCGCTCGCCACCAGATTGGCTTTCTTGGCGCGTTCGAGAAGAATTTCGTTATTCACCAATTCGTCGAGGATATTGAGTTTCAACGAAAGAGCTTCTTCCTGAGAGGGCGTAGGTCCTTCGGCATTTACGCGGGTGCGGAAATATTTCTCGACCTGATCGCGGGTAATGTCGTTCCCATTTACGGTGGCCCAAACGCCAGGAGACGGGGGAGCTTCCTTCTTGCAGCCAGCCAAGAGCGCGCACGCGATGGCGGTGACAACCAGGGCCTGCCGATTCAAAGGGAGCTCCTTCCGGGAAGGGTGAACTTCACGCTGCCTTGGTTACCCGGCCGGAACGAATGCAGGAGGTGCAAACACGAAGGTGCACGTTCGCGCCTTTCACCACCGCGCGGACTCGCCGCAGATTCGGATTCCAGCGACGGCGCGTGACGTTGTGCGCGTGACTGATCGTGTTGCCGTATTGAGGCTTCTTGCTGCAAATCTCACATGCGAATGCCATTGATGCGCGACTCCAATACAGAAATTTGGTCTAGGACCGAACCTTTATGGTAGCAGAGTATGCGGGAAGCGAGAAGCAATTTGGCGGCAAAACAATCGGTTTTGGCTTATAACTACACGGCCATTATAATGACGGCGCAACTTTTGTTACCGGCAGGATCAAGCAGGGCGGCTGCGACGATCTGACCGCGAAGGGATAATCGTCAAGTAAGGTCCATCAGGAGCAACTGGAAAAATGTCCGCGAAAAATAATATCGGTATTCTCACCGGCGGGGGAGATGTCCCAGGCCTGAACTCGGTGATCAAGTCCGTGGTCTACGGGGTGGGCGCTCTGGGGCGAAACGTGATCGGCATCCGCAAAGGGTGGAAAGGACTGACCAACCTTGATCCGGCCGAAACGGGCGAAAGCATCTATCATCGGGCACTGACACGCGGCAATACGCGAACGATCGATAGAACCGGCGGTACGATTCTTCACACTTCGCGCACCAATCCGAGCCGGGTTGCTTGCTCGAAGGTTCCCAAGCATATTTCCGCCGACCGGCTAAAAAGTTTGCCGTTCGACGGCAAGAATTATGATTTTACGTCCATCGTAATCGAGAATCTGGAGCGCTTGGGAATTGGCTGTCTGGTAGCGATTGGCGGTGACGACACGCTGGGCTTCGCGGCTACGCTTTCGAGGAACGGGTTTCCAGTGATCGGCGTGCCCAAGACCATGGACAACGACGTAACGGGGACGGAATATTGCATCGGATTTTCGACGGCCATCACGCGCGCACGAGACGCCATAACGCGCCAGCGGACCACGATCGGTTCACACGAACGCATCGGAATCTTTCGTATTTTTGGCCGAGACGCGGGATTCACCGCTTTGTATACCGCTTACGTGACTGGAGCCCGTTGCTTGATACCTGAATGCCCATTTGATATCGATCGGGTGATCGAACTTTTGCTCGAAGACAAGAAAAACAACGACAGCAATTATTCCCTGGTAATCGTTTCGGAAGGCGCGGTCCAAAAGCAAGGAACAGTCGAAGAGGTCGGCGAAATGGACGCCTTCGGTCACCGGAAAAAGGTGGACGTCGGCCAGGCCCTGGCCAAGGAAGTGGAAAAACGAACCGGCGAAGAAACAATGACGAGCGATCTGACCTACGATTTGCGCGGTGGCGAACCCGATGCTCTGGATCAACTGGTAGCCACTACCTACGCAAATATCGCCGTGGATTTAATTCGCGATGGCGTTACCGGACGGATGGTCGGCCTGCAAAATGGCTGTTACGCGCATGCACCGCTGCCACACGTTTCGGTGGGGCCGCGAAAAGTTGATCTCAATACGCAATACAACACTGAGCGCTACCGGCCAAACTACAGTTCGAAACTGGGCGCACCAATATTTTTCAATCGTGGCTGAGCTTTACGAGCGAATTTTACTTCGGGATAGAATTCACCGCACATGAGAAGCAGATCGTTGATCGCGATCGGGATTGTAGTTGCGTTGTGGCCGCTCTGTCCCTGGACCCAGGGAATTGCGCGCGCTGGTTCCGACTATATGGTGCTGACCACGACGGACTACGAGGCCGGAATTTCCTATCGCGCCGTGCAGTCCCACGCGCCGATCGGGCTCATTACCAATCCGTGTTCTTATGCGGACAATTTTGTCGCGACTATTGACTGGAACGATGGGTCGGGAGAACACAAACCGGACACTAACGCCGAAACGAAATTGTTCTACACGAAGGTCCCGGTGGTGCAGAACGGCGTCTATTTGTTCTGGGACGATAGCCACATGGCGGTCGAGCCCGGCGCGCAAACCGTGATCACCAAGCTCACCGTTCATTGCCTGGGCGACCCACCGGGCGACCGGGTGCACGTGACCAGAAATTTGATTAACGTCTACGCGCGAATTCCGCTGAATCAGGCGGAGTTTGCGAAAAATGGAAAAAGAGTGGATAGGGTGAAAGGGCACGACACCGTGGATCTGACGCTCACACTGGATGCTCCGGCGCCCGCGTCCGGCACTTGGGTGAAGCTGGAGACCACGCCGCTCGGAGTTCTGAACAGTTTGCCGCAGTATTTTCGGATACCGGCACGGCAAACGCAGGCGGTTATTGCGGACATGGAAGTGCGCGAGCCCGAGTCAAACGCCACATTAGTGGTGACCGCATTAACCGTTGGGCGGCCGCAAAAGACAGAGCCGTTGACGATCCTGCCCTAACTCTCCCCGAAACTCCGGCGTCGAACCATGGAACAGTCCGATTGGCGATCGAATCTTGACACGCCACAGTTTTAGGACTATCAGTACATCATCCTGCTCTCGAAAGTTGACTCGTTTATAGGAATTTCACTGAATTTTACATTGTGACATGGTATGGTGTCGGTCCCCGCAACGAGAAATTACAGTGATCGGCTTTGGAAACCCATCGAGTGAGGCAAGTGGAATGCGGATTTTTCGGAGCGCCGGGCTGTATTCAGAAATGCACAATTTGGCTTTTGCCGGCCGCCGCGCAGGCTATTTGAGAACTCGAATATCGGGGATCGTGATTTTTCTGTTTGCCTTGGCATTGACGGCTTCCGCGCAAACCAGAGTGACCACGCACCACTACGATAATGCTCGTACCGGCCAGAACACAGCCGAGACCATACTGACGTCGGCAAACGTGAATTCCACATTGTTCGGGAAGCTATTCGCCTTGAGCGTGGACGGGCAAGTGTACGCACAGCCCCTGTACATGCAGGGTGTGACGATCCCCGGAAACGGAACGCACAATGTCGTCTATGTGGCGACCGAGCACGACAGCGTATATGCCTTTGATGGAGACATCGGCGGCAACCCCTTATGGAAAGTAACTCTTCTGACCAACGGCGGCACCACGGTTCCCAACGCGCAAGTGGGGGCGGGCGATATTAATCCCGAGATTGGTGTGACCGGAACTCCGGTGATCGATCCGACGACCAACACGTTATACGTGGTGGCGAAATCGATGGAGGGTACGAACTTCGTGCAGCGACTGCACGCACTGGATATTACGACCGGCGCGGAAAAATTTGGCGGTCCCATTGTTATACAGGCGTCTGTGCCGGGCACGGGGAGCGGGAGCACCACCGGAACTCTTCCGTTTAGCCCTCAGTGGGAGAACCAGCGCCCCGGGCTGCTTTTGATGAATGGATTCGTGTACATCGGTTTCGCGGCACACGGGGACAACGGCCCGTGGCACGGTTGGATTTTGAGCTACAGCGCCTCGACGCTGCAGCAGGCCGGCGCCTGGTGCACTTCGCCCAATGGGAAAGGCAGCGGGTTGTGGAGTGCCGGCGCGGGACTTTCGGCGGATGCTCAAGGAAGGATTTTTGTAGCGACAGGGAACGGAGATTACCCTGTGGTTGGCAACGTTGTACCCACCCCACCGCCGGCGCCTTCCACCAGTGTAGATTTTGGCGACAGCATCGTGCAACTCAGCATCAACAATGGCTCGATTACGCCCACGGACTATTTCACGCCATACAACACTGCCTCCCTGGATACTGCGGATACGGACTTGGGATCGGGAGGCGTACTGATTCCTCCGGACCAGACCGGGCCGAATCCCCACATTTTGGTGCAGGTCGGAAAGCAAGGACGAATTTACATCGTCAACCGCGAGAAAATGACGTCGGACGGCAGCCATTTTTGCATGAACTGCACAACGGACCCGGAGATTATTGGAACAGTGAACGGAAATGGCGGCCTGTGGGCGATACCTGCGTATTGGAATGGCAATGTGTATTTTGGCGGCACCGCCGATTTTCTGAAGGCGTATTCACTCTCGAGTGGAATGCTTTCGGCAAGCCCGACATCTCAGGCCGCGACCAGCACGAACTATCCGGGCTCGACGCCAGTGGTTTCGGCGAATGGCACGACCAATGGAATCGTGTGGGCGGTAGATTCGTCAGGCTACTCGACACAAATTCCAGCGGTTCTGCGGGCCTACGACGCGACCGATGTGGCGAATCTTTTGTACGATTCCAGTTTGACGGGCGGCAGAGATACTTTGGGCGCGTCCATAAAATTCGTCGCGCCGGTGGTGGCGAACGGAAAAGTTTATGTAGGAACCAGGACCGAAGTGGATGTGTTCGGCCTGTTGAGTGATTTACCAAATGCTGCCCCGCCGACATTTTCCGTTCCGGCCGGATCGTACGCAAACAGTATTGAGGTGGTTCTCAGCACCACCACACCGGGTGCGACAATTTATTACACCACCGACGGAACGACGCCGACCACAAATTCAAGCATATACAAAGCGTCGATTGCGGTGAACGACACCGAGACGATTAGTGCGGTGGCCGAAGCCACCGGTTTCTTCCTGAGTCCGGTTTCGACTGCGATCTACACGATCGCCGCCCGCGCCGCAGGGCCCGATCTATCGCCAGCTCCGGGAACATATACGACGGCGCAAGCGGTAACGCTTTCAGACGACACAGCAAACGCCACGATCTATTACACGACGGACGGAACGACACCGACACACAGTTCCAAGGTGTATACGGCGCCGATTGCCGTTTCGACGACCACCACTATCAACGCCATTGGTTCGGCAGCGGGACTAGGCGACAGCGGAGTGAGTACCGGCACGTACACGATCAGCGCCGGCACCAGTTCCATTAACTTCGGCGGGGGTTTCAGCAATCCGGTGGGCATGCAACTCAACGGGAGCACTGATCTGGACGACAGCCGTTTGCAACTGACCAATGGGGTGAGCAATGAGGCGGGCAGCGCCTTCTTTACTACGCCCATGGACATTCGGAATTTCACCACGGACTTCACTTTCCAACTCTCGAACGCGGTCGCCGACGGAATGACTTTCACAATTCAAAACTCCAGTTTGGGCGCGAAGGCATTGGGCGGTGTGGGAGGAAGCCTGGGGTACGGCGGCTCGGGAGAAATACTGAACAGCATGGCCGTTAAGTTCGATATCTACAGCAACAGCGGAGAAGGCGACGATTCGACTGGTTTGTATACCAATGGCGCGAATCCGACGACACCGGCGATCGATATTTCGTCATCTGGGATCGAGCTGGACGAAGGGGACACGATTGCTGCGCATTTCACGTATAACGGCACGACGTTGACGATGACGCTGACCGATGCGGTGATCAACAAAACGTACACGACCAGCTGGACCATCAACATTCCCGCCACAGTGGGATCGAACACAGCCTACGTGGGATTCACCGGCGCCACGGGCGGTGGGACGTCGAGCCAGAAGGTTGAGACGTGGACGTGGGTTTCCACGCCACCACAAGGGACTGTAGCGACACCGAGCATAACTCCCGTGGCCGGAACGTATACGGCTCCGGTAAACGTAACGCTTACCGATAGCGGGGCGCAGCTCTATTACACGACCGACGGAAGCACGCCGGTACCGGGCGCCGGAACAACCAAGCTGTACAGCTCAGGATTTACGCTGACGGCATCAGCCACGGTGAAGGCCGTTGCCACCGAGGCCGGTCTTAGTCAGAGCGCGGTCGCTAGCGCGGCCTACACGATTTCAATTGCAGCGCAGACACCAACGCCGACATTCGCACCTGCTCCGGGAACATACGCGTCGGCGCAATCCGTGCAACTTACAGATGTGGGCGCGACCATTTACTACACGACGAACGGAACGACGCCGACACATAGCTCCGCGGTATACGCGACACCGATCGCGATTTCCACGACAACCACGATTAAGGCGATTGCTTCCGCGAGTGGAATGACCGACAGCGGAGTGGTTACCGGGATTTATACGATCAGCACGGGCGGCGCTACTTCCGTCAATTTCGGTTCGGGCTTTGCGAATGCGGCAGGCATGCAACTTAACGGAAGCACCGGGCTGGACGGCAGCCGTTTGCAACTGACCAACGGCGGGACCAACGAAGCGGGCAGCGCATTCTTCACGACTCCGATTGACATACGAAATTTCACGACGGACTTTACGTTCCAGTTGTCGAACGCCAAGGCTGACGGGATGACCTTCACGATTCAAAATTCCAGTGTGGGAACAGCGGCATTGGGAGGAGTGGGAGGAAGCCTGGGTTACGGCGGCACGGGAAAGATACTGAACAGCATTGCGGTGAAGTTTGATATTTACAGCAACAGCGGTGAGGGAACTGATTCGACGGGCCTTTATATCAATGGGGCCAACCCGACCATACCGGCGACAGATATAACGTCATCCGGGATCGTTTTGGCGAACGGTGATCCGATCACGGCGCATTTCACGTACAACGGCACGACGTTGACGATGACCTTGACGGATGCGGTGATCAACAAAACCTACACCACGAGTTGGACGGTGAATATTCCCGCGACGGTGGGAGCGAACACCGCGTATGTAGGCTTTACGGGAGGTTCCGGAGGACTGGGTGCGAATCAGGAAATCGAAACTTGGACGCTGGTCTCATCGCCCCCGCAGCAGCCCGGCGTTGTGAATTTCAGCAGTGGATTTACGTCCACAACAGGTTTACAGATGAACGGTTCGACCACATGGAATCAAGGCGCCGCTCGATTGACGCTAACAAATGGGGGTGCAAGCGAGGCGGGGAGCGCGTTCTACACAACTCCCGTCAACGTTCAGTCGTTCACCAACGATTTCTCATTCCAATTGAGCAGCGCGATCGCCGATGGGTTTACGTTTGCGATTCAGAGTGCGGGGCCGACCGCGCTGGGACCTGACGGCGGAAATCTGGGCTACGGAACGGTGATGGGGCCGAGCGTCGCAGTGAAATTCGATCTGTTCAGTAATTCGGGCGAGGGAGCTGATTCCACGGGCGAATACAGCGCGGGTGCCAAACCCACAACTCCTGCTTTGGACATGACCGCGTCGGGCGTGAATCTGCACAGCGGCGACGTTATGAGTGTCCATATGACGTACGACGGGGCGACCTTGGCGATGACCATTACGGACTCGACGGCAGGAAAAAGTTTCTCGGCAAGCTGGCCGTTGAATATTCCCACGTTGGTTGGAGCTTCAACGGCTTACGTGGGCTTTACCGCCGGAACGGGAGGGTCTTCGGCCACTCAGGAAATTCTCACTTGGAACTATGCTGTGGGGACCTCGACGAAAACTCCGATTCAATTTGAGACCGAAAATCTACTGAGTTCGAGCGTGAGTTCCGGGCCTTCATATTTCGCTTTCTCATGGGCGGGATTCACCAATGGCAATGGAACGGAGCTCAACAGTGCGGCGGCGGGCAGTAACGTAGCCATCACGCTCAATGTTCCTGCTGCGGGGACTTACGACGTGAAGTATGCCGTGAAAAAGTACAGCACTCGAGGCATCGCCCAGCTGGCGATCAACGGGACGAATCTGGGGCCGGCCGAGGATCAGTATGCCCCAACGAATGTCTGGCAGGAGTTTGATCTCGGAACGGTTTCTCTCGTGGCCGGAAATCAGGTCTTCAAATTCACAGTGACCGGGAAGAATGCTTCTAGCACCGGATATACGCTTTCGTGGGATTACATCAAGTTAACGCCACAGTAACAGAAGGGTTGTAGGCTCCAAGACGTAGTGATTTGGTGTTGTTCCGCGCGAAGCATCCCCAGCTGCCGCGATGATGGCTAGTGTCTCGAGAGAGATGGGCTCGCCGCCAAGTTGAGCTCTGAGTTAGAAGCGCTCTCAAGACGCTGCTCCATCTTTTTTTTCAATCCATAGGCATTGAAGTTTCAATTAATTGGGCGATAGACAGTCGGCTACCATGCCAAGCCTGACGAACTAGGCGCACCGGTTCGCGGCCGCATTTTTTCGAACGAGGCCCGGCTACGACGGTCGAAATGCGCGGGCTGGTCAGAAAAAGTCCGGGATGACGAAGTGACTTATATTGAGACGGGATTGAGTACTGTTACTTCTGGGCCAAAGGACGAGCGGCAAGAGAGTGAAAAATGTTAGCTGAATTGTGGAAATCTTAATCCATCGGTCAGGGAGACTTCCGCTATACGATTCAATTGGAAGGGTTTAGGTTTGTACCAAAGTGGCCCGCTAGTTGCGGAACGAGCGGTACCCGCAATGTAGTTTGAGCTTACGAACGTACTTGTGTCGCTGGAAGTGCAGATTCAAAGCAAAGGATGGGGATAACGAAATGTCTATAACGAAAATGGTGGGACTAGCGATTCTCCTGACCCTGGCGCCGATCAGCCTGTGGGGCCAACAGCACAACTCGGTTGCAGCCGCCACCAGCGCGGCTTCCGACCCGACCGGAACCAATTCTCATCCCGGCGACGACCGGCCGGCACTGCAACAGCGAAATCCACGATACCAGGTGCAAAGAGACGACGTCCTGATCGTCTCCTTTGCGCTATCGCCGGAATTGAATCAGACCGTGACCATCCAGCCGGATGGTTACATCAATTTGCAGAATGTCGGGAGCCTGTACGTGCAGGGCATGACCGTGCCGGAAGTGGTGGCGGCCCTGAAGAAAACCTACGCAACGACGCTGCATGAACCAATTATTGATGTGGACCTCAAGGACTTCCAAAAGCCCTACTTCGTCGCCTTCGGCCAAGTTGGCAAGCCGGGTCAGTACGATCTGCGCTACGACATGACCGTTTCGGAAGCCATTGCGGTTGCCGGCGGTTTCGCGCCCACCGCGAAGACTCAGATCTTCCTGTACCACCGCGTCAACAATGAATGGGCTGAGGTGCGGGAATTGAAAATGAAGGACATCCTGCACGGTAAGAATGTGAACGAAGACGCGCATATCATGCCCGGCGACATGATTTTTGTCCCCGAGAAATTCATCACGAAGTTCCGGAAGTACGTCCCGTATTACGTCGGAGCGAGCATCGATCCGGCTGCGTCCTGGTTCTAGGATTCGATTCGGCGGAAAAAAACTTATTAGAGGTGAAGGGAATATGACTCAATCAAATCGCAGAGACGGATCGGGACCAGAAATGCCGGAGATGACTTTAAGGGACATACTGGCACCCTTGTTCCGCCACCGCCGGATGGTGGTGATTAGTTTTTTCTGTGTCTTTGGCGCCGCAATCGTGGTCGCCTGGGCGTGGGCGGCGCGCTATTACGTGTCGAACATGCAGGTGGTAGTGGAGCAAGATCGCTCGGATCCCGCGATCACCAGCGCGCAAGTGGCTAACGTGACGAACAACAAGCCCATCACCTTGGATCAGGTCACGTCCGAAGTGAGCCTGTTGCAGGGCGACGATATGCTGCGCAAGGTGGCGAGCACTTGCGGTTTGGCTGATGACAAATGGTCTCCCTTCAATGTTTTCCTGCCAAGCGATCCGCAACGGCGGATGGCGGCGAGGCAGGAAGAGGCTGCCCGCAACCTGGCAAAGAAGATCAAGGTCGAGACAGCGACCACCTCGGACGTAATTGACGTGAAGTACGGGCGAGTGGGCGAGCCGGAAGTGCCGGCTTGCGTGCTGCAGACTCTGGGCAAACTGTACCTGGAAAAGCACCTCCAGTTGCAGCGTCCCGCGGGCTCGTCGGATTTCTTCGCGCAGGAGACTGAGAAATATCGTCAAGCTCTGGCTGGTTCGGAAGCGAAGTTGAGTGATTTCAGCCGGACCGAGGGAGTGGCGGCGCCGGACATTTTGAGGACAGACATGGCGGGCCAGTTGGCAGTTTCACAGGCTTCGCTGTATCAGGCACAGCAAGCGATCGCGGCGGACGAAAAGCGGATCGACAATATCAAAGAGCAGTTGAAGGTCACGCCGGCAAGATCGTCCACGTCGGAAGCTTCGATGTCCGCCAATTTGCTGCTGGAGAATCTCGGGACGCAATTGCTGGCGGCGCAGGTGAAACGCAGCCAGCTTCTAATGAAATACGACCCGAATTATCCACTGGTAAAAGAGGTTGATCAGGAGATCGCGGAGACACAAGACGCAATCACGAATGCAGAGAAGGCGAAGTACGTGAATCAGACTACCGATCGGGATCCAACTTACGAACTGTTGCGTGAGGATCAGGCCAAGACCGAGGCAGATTTGGCTTCGGAAAAAGCAACCGCGGGCGCATTGGCCAACAGCATCCGCGGAATTCGCGCGCAAACTGTGCAGTTGGATCAGGACGCGGTAAAGCAAGCTGCGCTGGTACGTGAGGCGAAGGCGGATGAAGGGAACTATTTGCTGTATCTGAATAAGCGCGAACAAGAGCGCACTTCTGACGCACTCGACCAGAAGCGGATTGCCAACGTCGCAATCGCTGTTCCGGCGGTAGTTCCCATACTGCCCGCGCACAGCCCGTGGCTAATCATGTTCCTGGGTTTTTTCGCGGCGATTGTGGTGGCCGTGGCGGCAGCGTTTGTCGCGGAATATTTGGATCCGTCCTTCCGTACACCTGAGGAAGTGATGAACACTCTAAATATGCCGGTCCTGGCGACCATGCCCAAGAAGGCAGCGTAAGTTTTCGAATGCTCCTGGATTACTACAAACTCGCAGAGCAGCCGTTCGGGGTGACTCCGGACTCGCGCTTTCTGTACCTTGGACCAAAACATCGAGAGGCTTTGGCCTCTCTGGTCTACGGTACGGAAAGCAATCGGGGATTCCTCGCGCTGATTGCGAAACCGGGGATGGGCAAGACTTCGTTGCTCTATCACTATCTCGCGTACCTCCGGGATAAGGCCCGGACGGCATTCGTGTTCAGGACCGATTGTGATTCACGGGAATTCATCCGCCATCTGTTGCTGGATTTGGGGATTGATGCGGCGGGAATGGATTTGCCGGCGATGCACGAGGCGTTGAACCGGTTGCTAACGGATGAGATGCATGCGGGTCGAAGGTTTGTCCTGGTCATTGACGAAGCACAGAACCTAGACGAGAAAGTCCTGGAGTCGGTGCGCTTGCTTTCAAACTTCGAAACGCCATGGATGAAGCTGATGCAGATTGTGCTGGCAGGCCAGCCGCAACTGGCCGACCGCTTGGCCAGCCCTTCGATGGCGCAACTCCGCCAGCGAGTTTCGATGGTGATTCGGATCGATCCGTTCACGCCTGAAGAGGTTAATTCTTACATTGACCACCGGCTGAAGGTCGCCGGCTGCGAAAAGCCGATGATATTCACGGCCGGCGCAAGAAAGTTGATTGCCGAGCACAGCGAGGGGATTCCGCGCAACATTAACAATCTTTGCTTCAACGCCATGTCGCTGGGTTGCGCCCTGCAACGCAAGACGATCGATCGCGACATCGTAAAGGATGTGATTGCCGATCTTGATCTTGAACCACTGCGGGAAAAGCCAACCGTGGTGCAAACGCCAAAGACCGCACCAGCCAGGCCAGCGACACCGTCTTTTTCGTCCGGTCAAAGGAAGATCTCGATCTTAGGGAGTTGGGGGCCGAAACTCGGGGTCGCGGCTGCCGTTTTGCTTTCGTTGGGCTGGGCCGTGATACATGCCGAGCATCGCAAGGTGCCAGTCGCCGAAGTGCCGGCGAGCGTGACGACGGCGATTCCCGGACCAAGCGTTCCGGCAGCTTCGCTTCCCGCACCGACGATTTCAGTGACCACGGCGGCCGTCGTTCCGACCGCGCATGTCGAGCTTGCCCTCAGCCCGGTAGTCGAGGCGGTTCCAGATTCTGAGGTCCAGTCAGTACAAGTAACCCGGGGAGAGACGCTTTACCAGATCAGCCTGAAGAACCTGGGCACCTACAACGACACAATCCTGGAAAAGTTTCAGGGGCTCAATCCTTGGCTCAGCGATCCGAACCACATCCAGCCGGGACAAAAAATTCGCATCCCAGCAGCAACGGTTTCAACAGACCCACAGCGCGCGGTTGAGCAAGCTTCAAGTGCTGCACCCGCAGAGGCAGGAAAACAATGAGTAAGAACTTTGAATTGATGCAACAGGCAGGCAAGGAACAGGAATTTCAGCCCAGCCGCAAGATGGAGGCGCCGGCCCCGATGACCTTCGGGAACGGCAGCAACGGAGCCAGCCATCGGAGTACGGACGGGCTGGACCTCGACCAACTGGCTGGCGAAGAAGCGCTGCGTCTGGTGCAGCGGGTCTTTTTGCTGCAGTCGCAGGAGCCGCCGCACATGGTGGCGTTCGCCGGAATTGATCACGGAAGCGGCTGCAGCCGTATTTGCGTGCGTGTCGCCGAAACCCTGGCAAAAAATGTCCGGGGGTCGGTGTGCCTCGTGGAGGCGAACCTGCGGTCGCCGGGATTGCCCGGGATGTTCGGCACTACGAATCACCACGGGCTGACCAATTCGTTGATGCAAGACGGGCCGATCCGTTCCTTCGCCAAACCGGTGCGCGGCGACAATCTGTGGCTGCTGTCCAGCGGCGCGCTGGCTTCGGATTCGGCGAATCTGCTCAATTCGGAAAAGCTCAAAACGCGATTCGCAGAATTGCGCAAGGAATTTGACTTTGTGTTGATTGATGCGCCACCGCTCACGCGATATTCCGACGCGCTCGCGCTGGGTCAATTGACCGACGGGTTGGTGCTGGTTTTGGAAGCGAATTCGACGCGTCGCGAAGCGGCGGTAAAGGTTTCGGAGAATTTGCGTGCCGCGCAAATTCGCGTTCTGGGCGCGGTTTTGAACAAGCGTACGTTCCCCATTCCGGAATCTCTATACAGCAAACTGTAAAAGCGAATTGCTTCTTCAGCGATTTGGCGTTTGAAAGAGGATTTGGTGCAGGGTACGAAGTCTCAGGTTTTTGAGCAAGGCCGCAGGACACGGATGAAATCCGTAGGCGTTCAGATCACAAAATAATGTGACTGAGGAGAGCGGAGCTTTGTCTATGGCATGCCTCCAAGCGACTACGGCCGATTTTTTTCAGGCGGCTGGCACAGCGGAAGCGCACGAGCCCATGTGGTTCGCGGTTCAAACCAAGCCGCGCCATGAAAAGAAAGCAACGGCAGAGCTGCAGGAAAAAGGCATCGGCGCATTTCTGCCGCTGCGTTCCGAAAAGCGACAGTGGAGCGATCGGCAGCGCGTGGTTGAGCTGCCACTCTTTCCGCAATATGTTTTCGTGCGCATTGCGCCGAGCCTGAATACCCGTGTAGTGGTGCTACGAACAAACGGGATCACGAACTTTGTGGGGATGCGCGGAATGGGGATGGCAATTCCCGACGAGCAGATTGAAAGAATACAAACCGTAGTTGCTCGGGGGATTCCCGTTAGCCCGCACTCGTTCCTGAATGTTGGAGAGCGCGTACGAATCCGGGGCGGGGCGTTGGACGGTTTGCAGGGCATTTTGACCGCGGTCAACGGCGATCGAACCTTGGTGGTTTCGGTGGAGTTGATTCAACGATCGCTAGCTGTTCGCATCGCGGGCTTTACGGTCGAACCGGTCTAAGAACTAAGAACACGATTCGTCTCCAATTAGGGAATCAAGCAGCTGGATGGGCGGTTCGTCAGTTGCCTGACGTTTCTCCAGTTCCAAGTTATTTATTGAGACCTGCTTCTAATAATAGCGCTGACGATTCACAGACCAAAACCCAGTCCATCGAGAGCGAAACAGTGAACGAAGTAAAGCGTCGGTTTCTCTTAAATGCGCTGAAATTGTTCGACCTCGGACTAGTAATGGTGTCTTTCGGCCTGGCGACTTTTCTACTTGTCCACTCGGACAAGACCGCGTCCTTGCGGGATTTTTTGGCAATGCGAGTCAAGCTTTCCAACTGCGTGATTTTCGCAATCGCACTGCTGCTCTGCCATGGAATGTTTTCGTTGTGCGGCCTGTACCAATCGAGGCGCCTATCCACACGGCTGGCGGAGACCAAAGACATACTGAAAGCCACCACTCTGGCGACGGCGTGCATGGCCATGATCGGAACCATATTTTTGATCATCATGATCACGCCGCGTTTTTTGGTGCTGTTCTGGATCATCAGTTCCGCTTCGGTGGTGGTTTCGAGATATCTGCTGCAGTACTGGCTGGGCCGGATCCGGCGACACGGCCGCAATTTGCGTTATTTGCTCGTTTTGGGCACGAACTCGCGCGCCATCGAATTCGTGCGAAAGATCGAGAGCGCACCGGAACGAGGTTACGAACTATTGGGCTTTGTTGACGAGCAATGGGCCGGCTCTGACGAATTCCGCGCGACGAAATACAAATTGTCATGCGACTTCGCCGGACTGTCGGAGTTCCTGCGACGCAACGTGGTAGACGAAGTGGCGATTTACTTGCCGTTGCGATCATTCTACGAACACGCGGCGCACGTGGCTGAGTTGTGCGAGCAGCACGGCATCGTGATGCGTTTCGCGTCGGACATTTTTGGATTGAAAACAGCCCGGTCGCGCACAGAGGAATTCGAGGGCGATCATCACGTGGCGGCGTACACCGGAGTTCGTGACGGCTGGCCAATGGTGGTGAAGCGCACCCTGGATATCGCAATTTCCTTGGTACTGATCGTTCTGCTGTCGCCACTTTTTATCGTAGTGGCGCTGCTGATCAAATTCTCTTCCGAGGGCCCGATCTTTTTCAACCAGGAGCGGCTGGGTCTGAACAAGCGCAGGTTCTTCATCCACAAATTCCGCACGATGGTTCCCAACGCGGAAGAAATGATGGCTGCGTTGGAAGATCAGAACGAAGTATCGGGACCGGTCTTCAAGATCAAGAATGATCCGCGGATCACTCCGATCGGCAAATTTGTGCGCCGTACCAGCATTGATGAACTGCCGCAACTTTTCAATATTTTGAAGGGCGAAATGAGCCTGGTAGGTCCTCGGCCGCTTCCGGTGCGGGATTACGAGGGATTCAATGAGGACTGGCAGCGGCGGCGTTTCAGCGTGCGGCCCGGCATCACTTGCCTTTGGCAGGTAAACGGGCGAAGTTCGATTCCGTTCGAGCAGTGGATGAGGCTCGATCTTCAATATATGGATGAATGGTCACTGTGGCTCGATTTAAAAATCCTGGCTCGAACGATTCCGGCGGTATTGAAGGGTTCCGGAGCAGCTTAATCAGGATTTCGTCCTCGCTTTGAAATTCACTCATACATCTCAAGTTCAGCGCAATTTCAGAAGACCAAATAAAGCCATTTTTCTTGGTACAGATACGGACGCTGTACAACAAACCACTTTCAGGGGCACAAAATGCGAATAGCGGTGGTGGGTTCGGGTTATGTGGGGCTGGTATCGGCGGTCTGCTTTGCGGAAATTGGGCATGAGGTGATTTCGGTTGATAACGACAGTGCAAAGATTGAAGCCCTAAAGCGCGGGGAAGTCCCGATTCACGAACACTTCCTGCCGGAGTTGCTGCGGCGACACAACGGACACCGGTTGCAATTTTCCACATCTGTCGCAGACGCCGTGGAACAGTCCGACGCGGTGTTCATCACCGTGGGAACGCCGCAATCCGAAACTGGGGAAGCAGATCTTTCTTTTGTGGAGGCGGTCGCGTATGAAATTGCGCGGGCCATCCACAGCCCGAAGCTGGTGATCGAGAAGAGCACAGTTCCGGTACGGACCTGTGACTCGCTGCGAAAAACGCTTTTGCTGAATGGCGCGCGCGGTGAATTGTTTGCGGTGGCCTCCAACCCCGAATTTCTGCGGGAGGGCACGGCAGTCACGGATTTTCTATATCCCGATCGGATCGTGATTGGCGCGGACGATGAATTCAGTGTTTCGCTACTTCAGGATATTTATCGTCCACTTACGTCCGGCAGCTATTACAAACAGCCGGAAGCAATCTCGTTTACGGGTTATGCACATGCACAAGCTCCGATCATCGTGACCAATGCCAAGAGCGCGGAACTGATCAAACACGCGTCCAACGCATTTCTCGCAATGAAAATTTCTTTTATCAATGCGGTGGCAAATATTTCCGAGGCGGTTGACGCGGATATTCAACAAGTCTGCGCCGGGATCGGCGCGGATTCGCGAATTGGTCCGAAGTTTTTGAACGCCGGAATCGGTTATGGTGGTTCGTGTTTTCCCAAGGATGTGCAAGCGTTTCACGCCGTAGCATCGCAATGCGGCTACGATTTCGGATTGTTGACCGAAGTAATGGGCATCAATCTCGAACAGCGCCGGCGATTCTTAAAGAAAATAAGAAGCGCGCTGTGGACCCTGCGAGGCAAGAAACTGGGCGTTCTGGGACTCGCTTTCAAGGGCGACACGGACGACATACGCGAATCGCCAGCCATCGCGATTATCGAGGCGTTGTTGAGAGAAGGGGCGCAGATTCGTGTTTTCGATCCCGCGGCAAAATCGCGGGCGATGGAAGTGCTGCCCGAGGCAGGTGTGGCGTACGCGAAAGATGCATACGACGCGGCCAATGGTTGCGATGCTCTATTGATCCTGACCGAGTGGAAGGAATTCGCGGAGTTGGATTTAGCAAAGGTGCATTCTCTGCTGAAGTATCCGATCGTGATAGACGGTCGAAATCTGTACGACCCGGAACAAATGGCTGGCGCTGGTTTCATCTATCACAGCATCGGACGCGCCGCCGGAATTCCTCAACATATGACAGCCGTGGTTCATAGTAGCGGTAAGGAAGAACAGATCGTCAAGAACCTCTCAGTGTCCAGTCCCGCGTTGTTAGAGGGAAACTTTCGTGCAACGCGAGCGTGAAGTCGGACGATCGATGGCACAGCGGAAGACGCGGAATCTACCTAAAGATGATCTATCACATCCTAAGCGAAGTCGAACCTTTCTCTGAACACCATGGTGGGGCACTTTCGCGTTGGGCCGCCAACGTTTTGAGGTCGGACCAGAATTGCACGATCGTCTGTCCCTGGGCGGATGACACATGGCAATTCGCTCCACAACGGATTTGGAGCCTGCCGGGTCTGCGTCGGTATCAGGGATGGTCGAAAACCGTTCGTTATCGGTTCGCAACCGGAATGCGGCTGAGTTTATTGAGGTCCGTTTTTGCACCGCTACTCGAGAAGATCAAGACCGAGGATGTGGTGTACATCCATAACCGGCCCGAATTCGGGCTGGCATTGAGCCCCGCACTTCGCGATAAAGGCGTGCGTATCGTGCTCCATCTGCAAAATTCGCACCTGATGGGAATTCCGCCGCGATATCAATCGTTACTGGACGTTGACGCGCTGATTTTTTGCAGCGACTTTCTTAAAATGGAAGCGCGGCAATATGCCGAAAGGGTTGAAACCGCGGTCGTGATACCTAACGGCGCAGATGAGAATCGTTTTTTTCCGTCGCAGGGAGAGGCCGCGCAACCAGATCGCTCCCCAGTTGTCCTTTTTGTGGGGCGGCTAGTACCGGAGAAAGGGATTCACGTTCTCATCGAGGCGTCTCGCCTGCTCCTGAAAAGAGGAACCAAGGTATCGGCCAGAATCGTAGGTAGTACCGGCTTTGGACACAATCGATCTTCGGATTATGTTGACGGCCTGAAAAAAAATCTACCGTCGAACGTGCAATTCGCGGAATACGCATCGGGTGAAAAGCTCGCGGACGAATTTCGCCGAGCTACGATTTTCTGCTGTCCCTCCATATGGAATGAGCCGTTCGGGATGGTCAACGTGGAAGCGATGGCTACGCGGTTACCGGTGGTGGCCACGGAGGTGGGTGGTATCCCGGAAATTTTCCGCCAGGGTGGAGGAATTCTCGTCCGCCCCGATTCGGCTGAGGAATTGGCTGACGCCATCGAGCTGCTTGTGAAAGATCCGGCGAGGCGTGAGGAACTCGCCGAGCAGGGCTACCAAACGTATCGGTCGCGATACCGCTGGCAGGAAATCCGCGCGCAGTACCTGGATCTGGTCCGTCAAGTATTGCCCATCGCCGCATGAAGCTCGCCAGGACAACTTCTAATTCGCCGTATGGAGAACATGGATGGACGACGGCGGCTACACGGAGTCGTAAAATGCCGGCGCCGCTGACAGCATGATTCGCGACCAACTTCGCAGGATCAAAAGCAGCACCCTGGCACGGAACGCAGGGTGGATGTTGGTTGGGCAGGGATTGTCGGTCGCGGTTCAGGGCGTGTATTTCGTGGTACTGGCACGCTTGCTGGGAAGCGCCCAGTATGGAATTCTCGCGGCGGCCTTTGCGCTGGTCAGCATCGTAAGCCAGTACAGCTCGATGGGTTCGGGATTGCTATTTTTGCGTTATGTGAGCCCTGACCATTCGCGTTTTCGTGAGTACTGGGGAAACGTATTAATGTCCACCGCGACGTTTGGCACTTTGTTAGTGCTGGCGTTGCACCTGGGTGGACGGTGGCTGGTAGGAAGCGCGAGCGCTTCGATTTTGATTTTGTTGGCGATTGCTGATTGCATTTGCGGGCAGCTGGCAAGCTGCATCAGCCAGATTTTTCAGGCGTTTGAAAAGATGCGCATTACGGCCAGCCTGAACCTGCTCACAAATCTGCTACGCCTGGTGCTGGCTGTAGGAATGCTTGTGGTCATGCATCGCGCCACCGCCTGGAACTGGGCCATCGCTTCGCTGATCGTCTCGATCACGGCGGCGGGCGTGGCGGTGGTGACGGTCACTCTGAGGTATGGCTGGCCAAAATTTGTGCCGAAGCTGATGCTGGCGCGGGTAGGCGAGGGTTTTGTTTTCGCGGTTTCCGGTTCAACCACGTCGGTCTATAACGACGTTGATAAAGTAATGTTGGGCCATTACGGAATGGCGGTGGCGAACGGCATATACGCCATGGCTTATCGAGTCATCAATATTTGCACGATGCCGATCATGTCCATTTATGCAGCGGCTTTTCCTAGATTTTTCCGCGAAGGAGTGAATGGAGCGAGAAGCACCGAGCCATTCGCGCGCAAGTTGCTGAAGAGAACTTTCACGTTGGGAATTCTGGCGGCTGTGGGCATGTTCCTGACGGCGCCGCTGATCCCCTATGTCGTGGGAAAAGGCTTTACAGAGAGTGTCAGCGCGTTGCGCTGGCTGTGCCTTATCCCGGCGTTTCGAAGCTTGCACGTCAGCGCGGGAGACGCCATGGCGGGAGCGGGATATCAGAAATACCGGCTTGGGTCGCAGTTCATCGCCGCCGCAGCGAATTTCCTGATGAATCTGTATTTAATTCCGCATTACTCGTGGGTGGGGGCGGCCTGGGCGAGTTTGCTGACTGACGGCGGCCTGGCTGCCATGAACTGGACGTTACTGGCGTGGCTGAAAAGAAATGAGGTGACGCCGGGACCGAACATGATGCAGCTGGCCTAGAAATCTGAAGAGAGAATAAGCGGTAGAGGAGTTTTATGCGCTGGAAAACCGAACGAATGTATTTCGCCGCGGAGAGATTGTTCGTGGTGGCAGCCATCATGTATCTCACCGGAGCTATTTTTCCGGTGCTCAAGAACCCCAGCCACAATTTCGACGTGGCCTCGGCGTCGGATCCCCTGGCGTTCGCCTTGCAGTTTTCGGTTTACGCGATCGCCGCGCTTTTTATGATTCCGATTCGCGGAAGCTTGTTGGAGGCTTACAAGAAGAACCCGGTATTGTGCTGCCTGCTGGCGCTGATTCTGATTTCCTTCGTGTGGTCTCCGGCATCGCTGTTTACACTGCGTAAATCACTGGTATTTATGGCCACGACGGCATTCGGCTTTTATTTCGCGACCCGATTCAAAGTCGAAGAGCAGATTCGTCTGGTCGCTTACGCTCTGGGTGCCTGCGCGGTCCTCAGCGTTGTCTTTATTGTCGCTTTACCGCGATTTGGAGTGGACCTGCTGCAGTATCACGGGGCGTGGCGCGGCGTGTTCTATCACAAGAACACTTTCGGAACGTATATGGCTCTGGCCATGGTCTCGCTGCTTTGTTTGCGTACACGGACCAGAGCGGGGCAACTGGCCAGATTTGTGGGAGTCGCGTTGAGCATCGTGCTGGTGCTCGGTTCGCAGGCCAAGGGCTCGTACGTGGTGATGTTCGCGCTCATTTTGCTCATGTTCTTGTATCGCCTGCTGCATCTCTATTGGAAGAGGCTGATTCCGGCGGCCACCATCGCTTTGGTCCTTCTGGGAATTGGCGGAATATATGTGGCGTCGAACCTTCCGGCGGTTCTCGCTGTGCTCAGCAAAGACGCGAGTTTCTCGGGAAGAATTCCTTTGTGGACAACGGTACTGACCTTGTCCGAAAGTAAGCGCCTGCTTGGATTTGGATTTGGCGGATTCTGGGCCACCAACACATATGCCGTGTACTCACTGGTTGGGTGGAATGCCTCAAAAGCACATAACGGGTTCATTGATCTGTTGCTGGATCTCGGTTGGGTCGGAGTGATCATCTATGCGATGAATACCGTGACCGCCATTTTCCGCTCGATGAAATTTGTGGCGCGCGAAAAGACGCTCGAATCGCAGTGGCCGCTGCTAGTCCTGAGCCTGATCCTTCTTTACAACCTGGTGGAGAGTGACCTACTGGTGCCCAACAGTTTTCTATGGGCCGCGTACGTGGTGGTTACCGTTTCGATGCAGAGAATCGCCGGTGAAAGCAGAGTCGCGTTGCGCAACGAGCTGCCTGGGGATTCCGCGACCAACGAATTTCCGGGATCCGAATTTGAACCGTGTCCGCAGTGATTTCTTTCGAATGAAACGAGGTTTCCGAACACGATTCATGAGTGGACTCGTCTGGCATTCGTGCGAAGACTTTCGGCGCCGTCAGGGCAACAACCAACCGCGATCTCATGATTAACAACCAGCCCGTTGTCTTGATTTACCGGTCGCAGTTGCTGCCGCCCTCCGAAACCTTCATTCAGTCCCAAACGGCGTTCATGAATAGTTTTAGGCCGTATTTCGTGGGTCGGAGCCGTATTCCAGGAATCGAGCTTCCGGATGACTCGCTATGGGTCGCGAATAAAGGCGGACGCCTTGGAAGATTGGAGGAGCTAAGATTTCGGATTCTGGGACCAAGTTCGGATCTGATGAAACGAATGCGCGCGCTAGATCCCAAGATCGTTCATGGACATTTTGGTCCTGATGCCTGTGAGGCGATTCCACTCGCCGCAAGATTGAACGTTCCACTGATCACAACATTTCACGGGTTTGACGCAACCCTGACCGATTCCGCGCTGCAGGCGACGCGGCAGGGCCGGCGATATCTTCGACAGCTTCCCGGACTTCGCGCGAAAGCGAAATTGTTTGTCGCGGTATCGGAATTTATCGCCGGCCGGTTGAAGCACAGAGGATTTCCCAGCGAACGCATACGCGTCCACTATATCGGCGTAGACACCGAGAAATTCCGACCCGAGATCACCACGGAGCGCGAGCGGCAGGTGCTGTTTGTAGGCAGGTTGGTTGAAAAAAAAGGCGTCGCGCTGCTGATTCAGGCAATGGAGCTGGTTCAAAATGAATTTCCGGATGTGGAGCTGGTCATCATCGGGGAGGGAAAAGAACGGAAAGTTTTGGAAAGCGAAGCACGGCGGACGCTGAAGAAATTTCGGTTTGCCGGCCGCCAACCTTCCTCCGTGGTGCGTGAGTGGATGCAGAAGGCGATGCTCCTGTGCGTGCCAAGCGTCACTGCTTCGGATGGAGATGCGGAGGGATTGCCGATTACTCTGTATGAAGCGCAGGCCTCCGGCCTGCCCGTGGTGGCATTCTCGAGTGCTGGAATACCCGAGGCCGTTACCCACGAGAAGACCGGGTTGTTGGCAACAGAACGCGATTGGCGGCAATTGGGCGCGCACCTTGCACTGCTTCTGAAAACCCCGAGCTTACGCTTGGAGTACAGCCGCACGGCGCGCCAACAGGCCGAAGAAAAGTTTGACGTCCGCAAGCAATCCGCGAAACTCGAGAAAATTTATGAAGAAGTAATTAGCCGTTGCGCGTCAGGAAGCAAACGCGTCTAATCGAATTGAAGCTCTTTAGCGCGCCGTGAAAAGGAACGTGCAAGTAGATGACGAAACACGAAATGACCAGGCGTAAATTTATGGAGGATGCCGGATCGGCCGCAGCTGCTTGCGCTTTGATGCCGCTCCATTCATCAATTCCGTTCGGTGACAATTCGGCGCCCCAGGATTCCGGTGGGCAGCGGATTCCGTTGAGAGAGCACGCCGCTAGAAAGGGGCTTTTGTACGGATCGTCGGCGCAGCAAAAAGAATTCAACGCCGACCCGCAACTTGAAGCAACGTTCGCCGCGCAGTGCAATATTCTGGTGCCTGAATTGGAATTGAAATGGGATCACTTGAGGCCGACCCCGGACACTTACAATTTTGCACCCGCAGATTTTCTGCTCAATTTTTCGCAACAGCACCAGATTCATTTCCGGGGTCACTGTCTGGTATGGCAACGAGCGCTGCCAAAGTGGTTTGCCGGCTACGTGACGCCGCAGAATGCGCAACAGTTGATGTTGGATCACATCGCGAAAGTTGCGGGCCATTTCTCGGGGAAAGTCCACTCCTGGGATGTGGTGAACGAAGTCATCCTTCCCTCGGATAAGCGGGGCGACGGCCTGAGCAATTCACCATGGCTGCAGAACATCGGCCCCGAATATATTGAGATGGCTTTTCGAGCCGCGCGGGCAGCCGATCCCAACGCGCTTTTGGTCTGGAACGAAGACTTTCGCAACGATGAAAGTCCCACGGCCGAAGCCAACCGGACATTCTTCTTGCAACATTTGAAGGAGAAATTATCGCGTGGCGTCCCGGTTCAGGCGATTGGCATCCAGTCTCATCTGGCGGGGGACCAACCCAACATCGCCAGCGCGCGCCACAAACAATTTCTCAAACAGGTTGGTGATCTGGGACTCAAGATTCTGGTCACCGAAATGGATGTTCACGATCAAAAGCTACCGGCCGACGTACAAGCGCGGGATCAGGCGGTTGCCGCGGTGTATTACAACTATTTGAGCGGAATGCTAGCGGAGAAGGCGGTTATCGCGGTTCTAACCTGGGGCCTCTGTAACAAATACACCTGGCTGAACAGCAGGCATCCTCGCCCGGACGGATTGCCGATACGTCCGCTACCCTTCGACGAAAATATGAATCCGACGCCGGTGTGGGATGCTATAGCGCGTGCGTTAGATGATGCGCCACCGCGCTAGCCACCGTACGTTTCAAACCATGCAAAATAGCCTCGTCACCGCGGTGATTCCAACTCGCAATCGGCCGGAACTGCTGCTGCGAGCGATCGCTAGCGTCCTAGCGCAGAACTGCGAGCAAATTGAAATTGTAGTGGTCATTGATGGACCCGACGCCACAACCGAGGCCGCGTTGAGAGCGAAGGCCAACGGACGACTGCGTGTGATTGCCCTGCCGGAAAGTGTGGGCGGTTCGGACGCGCGGAATATCGGCGTACAGAATGCCAGGACGGAGTGGATTGCTTTCCTGGATGATGACGACGAATGGCTGCCCGGCAAAATTGAAAAGCAACTGGCGGTGGCTCTTCATGCGGATGAGCTATACCCGGTAATTTCCGGACAGCTGGTCGCAAAAAGCCCCTACGGAGACTTCGTATGGCCGCGCAGGTTTCCGGAGGAATCAGAGCCGATCAGCGAGTATCTGTTCAATCGAAAAACCTTTTTCCGTGGCGAAGGTCAGCTGCAGACCTCAATGCTTCTGACGCGCAAATCGCTGATGGAAATTGTTCCTTTCACCAGCGGACTGCGCAAGCATCAGGACTTCGATTGGTATCTGCGCGTTTCGCAGCTGCCGGGCGCGCGATTTTATTTCGTCTCGGAGCCGCTGGTGAATCTGTATCTTGAAGAAAACCGCGATTCGATCACAGGTCGCCCGGATTGGAAGTTTTCTCTGGATTGGCTGCGGGCCAATCGGAACCGAATGACACGGCGCGCTTATGCAGGATTTGTTTCCACGCAACTGGCGCCGGAGGCTTCGCAGCAGGGTGCCTGGAGCGCGGCGCCGCGGCTGTTCGCGGAAATGTTCCGACATGGGAAACCGGGTTACATGGATGTCTCGATCTTTGCCGCGATGTGGCTGATGAGGCCGTCACTTCGCCGGACGCTTCGAGCCGTACGACATTCCAACGCTGCAAAACAAGCCGCATGAAAGTCCTGCAAATCACGCGCCAGTATTTGCCGTCCACCGGAGGGCTGGAATCCGCGGTGGAGGGGTTGAGCCGCGCCGTGCAGGATGCGGGCCACGAGGTACGCATCGTAACGCTGCGAAAAATTTTTGGATCGAGTGAAGCGCTTCCGGCCGAATGTGTGATCAATGGATTGAATGTCTCGCGCATCGGGCATTGGGGATCGCGCCGCTACCCGATCGCGCCGGCGGTATTAAATCATGTGAACGGCTCGGATCTGCTGCACGTTCATGCGGTAGATTTCTTTGTGGATTTTCTGAGTTTTGGCAGAGTACTTCATCGCCGCCCCATCGTGCTGAGCACCCACGGAGGTTTCTTTCATACTCGCTGGTTGAAGTGGTTCAAGTCGGCGTATTTCCGGACGGTTACCCGCCAATCGCTGAAACACGTCGCCGCCGTAATTTGTGTCAGCGAACATGATTACGAGATTTTTTCTTCGATCGTTCCGAAAGAGAAATTGCATCTGGTGCGGAACGGCGTGGCCATCGAGTCGTATGCAAATGTAAAGAAATCTATAACTCCCGGATTGCTGGTAGGCATCGGGCGTGTGGCACAAAATAAAGGTATCGATCGGCTGATCCACGCCGTGGCTGAAGTCCGCAAAACAAATTCCAACGTGCAGCTGGTGTGGGCCGGACCAGACGAAGAAGGGCGCACCGAAGAACTTCGTAACGTGGCTCAGCAAGCCGGAGTCGGAGATTCCGTGAAGTTCACCGGGCGCGTGGAAGTTCAGGAGCTCGAACAATTGCTGTCGCACGCAAACCTTTTCGTTTCAGGTTCATCCTATGAAGGATACGGGCTTTCAACCATTGAAGCGATGAGCAGTGGCACGGTACCGGTAGTGACGCGCGTGGGCATTCATCCGCAGCTGATCAGTAACGGAAAAACCGGATTTCTCGTCGATAGTAATAGCTCTTCGTTGGCGAATGGTTTGCGTCTGGCTTTGAATCTGGACCCCGTGGCACTGGCAGCGATGGGTCAGCAAGCGCAGGAACTTTCAGCGCTGTGCACGTGGAGCCGCGCCGTTAAAGCGTATCTCGAGATCTATCACGCCGTCTTGGCCGATAGCCCGAGGTCCTGAACATTTCGAAAGAGGCAACGCTCGTGGCGTTGTGATGTGAGAACCAGAAGGAGTGAGTTCATGTCCACCCCAGTTTCGGGTATGGCGGCGAAGCCGGTGATACCCCCAAGCGCGACGCCCGTGGTCCCCCAAAGCCTGGCCGACAATAAGGAACTCACGGCCGCGCAAGTCCAATTTCTCAGCCAGCAGGGATTCCTGACTTTGGAAGCGCTCACAACAGGGGAAGAGATTCGAGAGATAAGGAGCGCGCTGCAGGAGCTTTTCGACAAGAAAGCGGGCGAGAACGAAGGAGCCAATCTGGATTTCGTGGCGGGCGATCATCCGGAGGCACCCAAGACCGCGCCACAGATCATCAATCCGGTCAATTATTATCCAAAATTGCGCAAGACCGCGTGTTTCAGAAATTCCCTAAAAATCGCGAAGCAATTGCTGGGCGAAGACGCTCGTTGTTTTTTCGATCTGACCATCATGAAGATGCCTGAAGTAGGCGCCCCTACGCCTTGGCACCAGGACGTGGCATTTCGCGATCCCCGGTTCGAATACACGGAAATAAATATGTGGGTGGCGCTGCAGGATGTGACCGCCGAGAGCGGATGCCTTCGCTATGTGCCGGGCTCGCACTCGATACCGGTGCTGCCGCATCATTCGTTGAATGACGATCGCACGTCGCAAATCTTCGAATGTGTGGGAAATTTTGACGAGTCCACGGCGGTGGCCTGCCCGCTTCCGGCTGGAGGATGCAGCATTCATCTGCCCGGTACACTGCATAGCGCTGGACCGAACGTCTCGCCCACGCCGCGGCTGGCATACATCATGGTGTTTGGTATCGCGCCCAAACCCGCCAAAGAGCCGCAGGTGTTTCCATGGCTGGACCAGAAGGAGACGCCGGCGCAGGCCAGAAAGCGGCGATGGATGCGACGTGGGGGCGTCTTCGTTACGGTGTGGCGCAGATTGCGGCGTGGAGATTTGAACAGTTGGCAGAGCGCTGTTTATGGCATCAAGAGGATCGCTCGAATCTTACGACGCGGCGTGTGACGTCTTTTTTTTGAAGTCTTGAAAACGAATCAACTTGTAAGCAGGCACTCGCAACCTCCACTGGTGAACGGACATCTCCACTAACACAAACTTAGAAAGATCGGTCGAGACGCGTTCCGGAATCCTCGAGTCCGCCAAACGAGTTCATCTGCTGGGACTCGACATCCATAACTTGACGATGGATGAAGCTCTGCTGGCCATCGGCGAAATTGTGGAACGCCGCCGTTTTGCTTATGCAGTGACGCCAAATGTTGACCACACCGTAAAGTTTCGCAACAGCGCGCAATTCCGGGAACTCTACGGGAGAGCGACGCTGGTAGTCGCCGATGGCGTCCCACTATTGTGGGCGGCGCGCATATTGGGCACGCCGTTGAAAGAAAGAATTAACGGAACCGATCTTTTCGAACGCACCTGCGAATTTGCCGCACGGAGTGGATATTCCGTGTTCTTCCTCGGCGGCAGCCCGGGAGCAGGTGCCAGCGCAAGCGCAAAGCTGATGCAGCGATACCCGAAACTGAAAATCGCCGGATGCGAGTGCCCGCCGGTTGGGTTTTACGAAAGTGCGGAGCAGAACGAGGCGATACAAAAGAAAATTCGGCAAAGTGGCGCGGACATTCTATTTGTGGGGCTAGGCGCACCGCAGCAGGAACAGTGGATGTGCGACTATGCGGAAGGCGCGGGTGTATCGTTTGCCATAGGAATCGGCGTATCGTTCAGTTTCGTAGGTGGCTTGATTACGCGCGCGCCGGTGTGGATGCAGCGCAACGGCCTGGAGTGGTTGTGGCGGCTCGGAAAAGAACCAAAGCGTTTGTGGCGAAGATATTTGCTGGAGGACTTGCCCTTCTTTGGAATGTTGCTGCGGGCCAGGTTAAAGAAAACTTTGGCGCAGCGGCAAACGTGAGAGCCATCGCCGATGAAGGAATTTGACGGCAAGGTAGCCATCGTGACCGGCACCACCGGAATTGCGCGTGGCATTGCCATTCGGCTGGCTTCGGCCGGCGCGAGAGTAATGGCTTGTGGCGTCGATGCCGCTGCAAATCGCGAACTGCAACGGGAAACTGACGGGAAGGGCATCGCGCTACGCGTCGACTCCTGCGATGTGAGCCGCCCCGAGCAGGTGCAAGCAATTATTGCCAGTACTATTGAAAAATATGGCGGGCTCGATTTCATCGCCAATTCCGCCGCCATCCACCCGTTCGGAAATGCGATGGAGACTGATCCAAAAACTTGGGATCGATGCTTGGCGGTAAACCTTGGCAGCGTGTATCTTTTTGCCCATTTTGGCATCCCGGAAATGAAAAAGCGCGGCGGTGGTTCGATAGTTGTGGTGGCGTCGGTGCAGGGCCACGCCTGTCAACGCGGTGTCGTCGCTTACGCGGCTTCGAAGGGCGGTCTTCTCAGCTTGACACGCGCGCTCGCTTTGGATCATGCGGCCGATGGAATTCGCGTGAATTCAATCAGCCCTGGATCTATTCGGACGCCGATGCTGGAGCGCTCAGCCGCGCATTTTTCGCCAGGCCTGCCGGTGGAAACCACGATCCAGAGATTCGGCGCGGCGCATCCCCTCGGCCGGGTTGGCACCACCGAGGAAGTAGCAGAACTGGCAGCATTTCTGCTTTCCGACCGATCCTCCTTTTGTACGGGTGGAGATTATCTGGTGGATGGTGGCTTGCTCGCCCGAATCGGTGTGCAGTGATCGGGGAAACGGTCTGCGTTGCGCCCACCGGCGACGTCTGCGGTGAAGGGGCGGTGTGGCACGCCGGCCACAATTCGGTCTATTGGACAGATATCAATCGATTCCTCATTCATCGGCTGAATTTGGCGGACTCCTCGGTCCGCAGCTGGTTATTCGATGAACCGGTCACCTCTCTCTCATTGACCGATCACGATGACACGCTGGTGGCCGTCCTCGGCTCTCGGGTGATTCTATGGGAGCCTGGAATCGATAAGCGTCATGATCCCATTTTTCTTTATGATGGATGGCCATCGGCCCGCCTGAATGATGCGCGGAGCGATCCGCGCGGCTCCCTCTGGATGGGCTCGATGCGTAACAACGTGAACCCGGACGGTTCGTTCGGCGCGGTGGGTGGACAGGATGGCATTCTGGTTCGCCTCGATCCGGATTCGAAGGTGACTTTGTGGCGAAAGGGAATCGGAGTTTCGAATACGTTTGTGTGGAGCCCCGATCGCCGCTATTTCTATTCCGGAGACACACTCGCAAACGTGATCTGGGTCTACGACTACGATTCTTCGACTGGCTCGATTTCGAATGAGCGCCCATTTTTTGAGGGATTTGAGCGAGGATTTCCTGACGGCTCGGCCATGGACTCGGAGGGCTATCTTTGGAACTGTCGTTTCTACGGGGGCTGTATCGTGCGAGTCGCGCCAGACAGGAAAATTGACCGAGTGATTGAAATGCCCGTGAAAAATATCACGACCTGCACATTTGGCGGCGAGGACCTCGCCACTCTTTTTGTTACCACGGCTCGCGCCGAGGCTTCGCTCGGAGATCGGTTGGCCGGCAGCCTTTTCTCAATTCAAACGAGAGTAGCGGGCCAACCCGAAAACGCGTTTCGCTATTACGGACCGCGCGCTAGACGTTGACGCGAGCCGCGAAGGGAAATTGGGCGTTCCTCTTGAATTTGCAGAGACTTTCGTAAAGAATCAGAGCACCGTCCACGGGCAGTTTGCTCCGCGTTGAATCCTCGCTAATCACCCGCCTTCTCCTTGAGCATTTCCAATATTGCGATTCACCCCCGGCATTGCTGCCGACGTGCGTTCATGGGAGACTGTGCGCGCTTAGACTGATAATTACCGCTGAACTCTATCTCTGGAAATCAATCTGCCGCAAACCCTCGCCAATTCTTCTTTCGTACCTCGTAGACGCTGGAGAATTGCGCTCCTGCTTTCGATCGGCGTGCTGGTTAATTTTTTGGATCGAGTCAATCTTTCGGTCTCTCAAGATGCGCTGCACGCTTCATTTGGGCTGTCTATGATCGCCTTCGGCTTTCTCTCCAGCGCGTACAGTTGGGCCTACGCGCTGATGCAGATCCCGGCGGGGATACTTCTCGATCGCTGGGGAGTGCGTCGCGTGGGTTGCGTCAGTACCCTGTTGTGGAGTGCAGCTTCGTTCGGCGCGGCGATTTCGACCGGACTCGCTGGGTTCTTCGGGGCACGCTTGCTTTTAGGGATCGGCGAGTCGCCGACATTTCCCGCGAACGCAAAGGCCATCGGTTACTGGTTTCCGGAAGCTGAACGCAGCCTGGCAACCGCGATTACCGATGCCGCTGCAAAATTTTCCACGGCGATTGGCGTGCCGCTTCTCGGTCTGCTGCTTCTCCGTTTTGGCTGGCGCTGGAGTTTCGCGGCCACGGGGCTGATCAGCCTTCTTTACTTCGTTCTCTTCTACTGGACTTACTTCAATCCCAGCGAAGATAGAGGCCTATCGAAAGAAGAGTTCCAACTGATGGCCCAAGGGCGTGTGCAGGTGGAAGGGATGGCGGATTCGCCGCGCGGAGCCTCGCTTGGATATTTGCTTCGACAGCCAAAAGTGTATGGCCTGGCATTGGGCTGGGGCGCGTACAACTACACTTTTTATCTCTTGCTAACCTGGCTTCCCACTTACCTTTCGTTTGCGCATCACGTAGATTTGCTACATTCGGTGCTTTACACCAGCGCGCCCTGGCTCTTCGCGACTCTTACCGATCTCGCTGTGGGTGGATGGCTGGTCGATCTTTTGATTCGGCGCGGCTACGACGCGAGCCGGGTTCGGCAAATTGTGCTGGTGGTGGGAACGATTTTCGGGCTTGGAATTCTGGGCGCGGCGCGCGCGCACTCCACCGTCACCGCGCTCGTGTGGATCAGCATTTCTCTTGGAGGTTTGGCGGCTGCCGCGCCCGTGGCCTGGACTGTGCCGTCGCTCATCGCGCCGGATGCGAGCGTCGGCCGGGTTGGTGGGATCGTCAACTTCTGTGGCCAACTTGCCGCGATTGCCGCACCAATCGTCACGGGCTACATCGCAGCGCTCACCCGCGCGTTTTCTTCGGCATTCGCTGCCGCGACGATAATCTTGCTGCTTGGAGTTGGCGGATATATCTTCTTGCTGGGTCGCATCGAACGGATTCCGGAACCTGGAAAAGTGTGACTTGCGGATGACCAAAAGTTCCACAAAAAAAGATCTTTCCTTCAAGGATGGAACGGCGCGTTGGATTCTTGCTTTCATATTGATTGTCGTGGTGATGCTTTCGGTTCGTGCGACCCCGCAGCCCAAGGAATTTGTTTACATCGGAACGTATACTGATCGCGGCAGCCGTGGCATCTACGTTTCCGAATTCGATCCGTTGAATGGCTCGCTCACTTCGCCGGTGCTCGCCGGGGAAACTTCGCAGCCTTCTTTTCTTGCAGTATCTTCGGACCGCAAGTTTCTTTACGCCGTCAATGAGTTGAATCATTTCAACGGTGAGCCGGCCGGGGCCATGAGCGCGTTCTCGATCGATTCCTCGACGGGAAGGTTGACGTTGCTGGACCAGGTGTCATCGCGTGATCCAGGTCCGGCTCACCTCGTTCTTGATGGCGCGGGCCATTTCGTCCTGGTCGCGAATTATGACGGAGGGAGCGTCGCGGTTTTTCGTCTGCTTCCAGATGGTCAGATCGGCGAATTGACTGCGCTAGCCCGTCACAAAGGTTCCAGCGTGAATCACGAACGCCAGGAAGGGCCGCATGCGCACGCGATAGCGATGGCTCCGGACAACCGGTTTGCCATTGTTGCCGACCTCGGTCTTGACCAACTGTTTGCGTACCCATTCGATGGTTCGAGCGGGACGCTCGGGGCGCCGCGCGTCGTCAAGACCGAGCCCGGAGCCGGACCCCGGCACCTCGTGTTCGGCAGCAATGGTAAGTTCGTGTATGTGATAAGCGAATTAAAATCCACAATCACTGTGTATTCCTACCTATCGCGCAGTGGTGCTATGGCTCCGATTCAAACGATCTCGACGCTTCCGAGCGGGTTCGCGGGATCCAGCACTGCTGCCGAAGTACTGCTTCACCCGTCGGGCAAGTTTCTTTACGCATCGAATCGTGGCGATGCGAGCAGCATCACTGTTTTCGCGGTTGATTCCAGAAAAGGGACTCTCACTTTTATCGAAGATGTTTCGTCGGGGGGAAAGACTCCACGCAATTTTGCCATCGATCCGTCAGGTGAATGGTTGCTCGCCGCGAATCAGGACTCCAACACGATCTTCACGTTTCGTATCAACAGAGAATCGGGGCGCCTGACTGCGACCGGCCACTCCGTCGAAGTGAAATCCCCCGCCATGGTTGAGTTTCTCGGGTTTGAGCGGCGAAAGTAACCTGGGCCGTCAACTAATCAGACAAGCGAAGCAGGTTCTAATTTCATTGTCGACAGCGAAGCAGACGAGCACGACCCGGATCCTCCGGCGGTGACGGCTTTTTCGGCGGGTATAGCCTTAGGCGCCCTCGATGGACACCGTCTTGATGTTCATGAACTCGCGAATTCCAAACTTTGCCAGCTCACGTCCGTGGCCGGAGCGTTTCACTCCGCCGAATGGGAGCCGCGGATCGGACGCCACCATGCGGTTGATGAATACCATTCCGGACTCGAGTCCGTTGATGAACTTCTCGCGCTCGGTGCTGTCATTGGTCCATGCGCTCGCGCCCAATCCAAATGGGCTGGCGTTAGCGATGCGAATAGCATCGTCTACATTTTTTGCGCGAAACAACGATGCGACCGGCCCGAACAACTCGCCGCACGCTGCAGGAGAGCCTTCGGGAATATTCGTCAGGACCGTGGGCAAATAATAGTTTCCGGACTGATTGAGGGCTTTTCCGCCGGTCAGCAGTCGCGCTCCTGCTTGGATTGTTTTCTTCACGTCGGCATCGAGTTCTTTCAACCCGTCCGCCGTGGCCAGCGGGCCAACGTCGGTGGTCTCGTCAAACGGATCCCCTACTTTCAACGCTTCCATTTTCTTCACGAACAAGCGCTCGAATTCGTCGGCGATTTTCTCATCAACAATGAATCTCTTCGCGGCGATGCAGGATTGGCCGTTGTTCAGGGTTCGTGCTTTCACGCCTACCGTAACGGCCTTCTCGAGGTCCGCGCTCTTCATTACGATAAACGGGTCGCTGCCGCCCAGTTCCAGCACTACTTTCTTGATATCCGTCGCGGCCGCGATCCCTACCTGGACGCCGGCGCCTTCGCTGCCGGTGAGAGTTGCGGCCTTCACCCGTGGATCGGCGAGAATTTTCGCAACTTTGCCTGAACCAATCAACAAGGTCTGGAAGACGCCTTCAGGAAAGCCAGCACGCAGCAGCACATCCTCGATTAGCAACGCCGATTGCGGAACGTTCGAAGCATGTTTCAGCAATCCTACATTTCCGGCCATCAGCGAAGGCGCGACAAAACGAAAAACTTGCCAGAACGGATAATTCCAGGGCATCACGGCGAGGATTGGCCCCAGCGGAAGATAACGCACGAAACTCTTACTCCCGGGAACATCGGCCACTTCGTCGGCCAGAAATTTCTCAGCATGTTCGGCGTAGTAGCGGCAGACCCATGCGCACTTTGCAGCTTCGTCCACCGCGGAGCGATAGGTCTTGCCCATTTCCGTGGTCATTACGCGGCCGAACTTTTCCTTGTCGGCTTCCAGTATTTCCGCTGCCTTACGCATTAAGGATGCGCGGCCGGCAAACGTCGTCTTGCTGAATTCGTGGAAGACTCGGACCGCTCGCTGCAATTTTTCTTCGAGTTGAGAATCGGAGAGGGCGTCGAAAGTTTTCAGTAATTCGCCGCTCGCGGGATTCACTGTCGCAATGCTCATAGCAACACCCCCTGGGTCACGGATACGGGACAGCAAATAGTATGATAGCGGGCGCATTCCACGAAGTATAAAGAACCACCGATAAACAGGGGCGCAGAAGAGCATTCATCTGTATCTGCAACAAATGGATTCTGTGGTGTTTCGTGAGGTTATCATTCCCTGGATCGTCCACGCGCCGGTCGCAGAACCACAACCACATCAGCAACTTCCGGATCGCGTCTTAGGCGATACACCGGGCCGGCGCGATGGCATTGGTGAACGTCATGCGGATTCCGTGCTTCGGCCGTAGAATGACCATCGGACGAGCTTCGATCGTTTGGCCTGGTGCGAGCTGAAAATCGTATTTTCTGAGCAGGTCGCTCAAAATCATGAGGATCTGCAGCATCGCGTAATTTCCACCGATACAACCTCGCGGTCCGCCTCCGAAGGGAAGGAAAGTGAAGGGCGTGCGCAGCTTGTCGTTCGCTTTGGTGAAACGTTCCGTATCGAAATTCTCCGGATTCTGCCAGTAGCGCGGAGCATGATGCGCACCGTACACATACACAATGACCGTCGAACCGCTGGGAATGGCGAGGTCGCCTACGCAGTCGTCCGCGATAGCCATGCGGTCAATCATCCAAAACGGCGGGTACAGCCGGAGCCCTTCGCAAATAACCTGAGTCGTAAATTCGAATTTGGGAACGTCGGTGTATTTCAGAGGCGCTTCGCCAAGCACCGAATCAAATTCCTGCCTGACCCTCGCGAGACAATCCGGTCGCGAGCTCAAAAGATAAAAAAGCCACGATAGTGCATTCGACGATGTTTCATGGCCGGCAACCAGAAGTTGCATGCTTTCACTCAAGATGAGCGCATCGCTCATGCCTTGGCCGTCGCTGTAACGCGCATCCATCAAGGTCTGCAGCAGATCGCGGCCGGGCGGCTCGTCGCGGCGCTTCTTGATGTATTCGAGCAGAACGGCGTCCGCGCGGGTTCGCATGTCTTCATGGCGGCGCAGTTCCCCCGAGACCGCGAACCAGGGATTCAGATAGGGTTGCAGGGTTTGCCGAACAATGAATTCCTGGACGGTGCAGATGGTGTGGCTGACCAGATCGATGTTTTCGTCCTTCAACCGTGCGCCGAATAGCGATCGCGCGACCATCGCGAAGGTAATTTTCATCAGCTGGGGGTAGATATCCACGGGGCCGCGGCGGGCTTCTCGGTCGAAGTCGCGCAGCGAGTCGGCCAGGGAGTCCCGCATGATGGAGGAGAGCGCCTCGAGTTGCGCTCGATCGAAGCCTTTCTGGATCAGTCGCCGCTGCGTGCGCCAGGCTTCTCCTTCCGTGGTGAGCAGACCTTTCCCCAGGAAGTGGCCCATGCGCTTAACTTGAATATGGGATTTTTGGTAGTTCTCCGAATTGGTTTTCAACACGTGCTGAATGACCGCTGGGTCAATCGTAACGATCGCTTCTTTGAGGCCACCCAAATAGAGCCGGAACGTATCGCCGAAGGTTTCGTTGTAACTGGACAAAACCTGCACGGGATTCTGAAACATTGCGCGGGAATCGGCGAAGCAGCGCAATCGGGAAACGACCGGGATAGCGGTGGATGAGCTCATGCCCACCCATCCCGATACTTGCCTCGAACCGCAGGTGATTGCATATCACTAGTAGGAAGTAGCGAGGCCATAGGTAAAGAGAAAATATTCAGAATCAGTTTGCGTTCCCCAGCTGCTTCAAGAGTATCAGATGATGCCAGATTGCCTGAGTCATGGTGGGGTGCTGCCGATAGGGAACCCCGAACTCTTCGGCGGTCTCCTTCACGATCCTGGTCAGCGGAGCATAGTGGGTGTGGCATACGAAAGGGCACAGGTGGTGGACGATGTGATGGTTGAGCCCACCCGCGAGCCAACCGACGAGCGGGTTTTCCGTCGCATAATCGGCGGTGGTTGCGAAGATGTGATACACGCCGTTGTCGAACTCACCGCGGTCCGTGGGAAAGTAGGTGGTGTCGATGGTATGGGTCGTCTGGAATACCAGCGTTACGGCTAAACCGACGAACAAATGGACCAGCAGGAACGCCCCGGCAACCAGCAGAGGCGATTTCCCCAGCACCAGCACAGGTAAAATCAGCATGTAAGTGAGGTAGAAGGCTTTGCCGCCAAACAAAATGGCATATTCGCGCACAGGATGATTAGCGCGTTTCAGATAATCGTGGGACGGAAAGAAAAAGCTTGCGAAGTCCCTGAATAGCACGTAGTCCAGAGAGAACATTGCATAGACGAACAGCGCATAGACGTGCTGGAAGCGGTGCCACGGCGCGCGGGATTCATGGGGCGTAAAGCGAAAGATGCCGCGTCCAGAAAGCGCATCATCTTCGCCGTGGAGATTGATGCAGGAGTGATGGCCGCGATGATGGAGGATCCGCCACATGTACGAGCTGATTCCACACAAATCGAAAACATAGTTCAGAGTTTTGTTGACGCGTGGCCGGGATGAGATGGCGTTGTGATTGCTGTCATGCGCGATGTTCAGCAAGAGGAATGTCTGGGCAAGGCCACCTAAAAGATAGAGGGCCACAAACTTCCACGAATCGGGCCGCAGAGCATACAGAGCAATCCAGGCGCCCACCAGGACTGCCAGACCCACCGCGACCTTGATCCACATCGCGCGGTCCGCTTTGGGGGTAATATTCTGCTCGTCAAAAAACCTATTCAGGCGGCGGCGTAAGACTTTCGGAAATGTAGCTGCACCAACTGGTTCGGTAGCCGACGCCGCTGAGGTTTCCGAAGGTACAAGATCGGCCGTTTCCGGCTCTGGAGCGATTGTGGCTTCGGATTCGAACGTCACCGGCGTCTCCGCGATCGTGCTAATTGGGCCCGACGCGTTCCATACGCCGCATCGGGGGTCCTGACCCTCAGCGAAATTGGTGCCGTGCCGATAGCCTCGCAGCACGATTTTAATGCGGGCCCTCAAGGACAATCAAGAACATTCGGGACGGAAAGTGCATGGTTGCAGAGTGTGAACAATGCAAGCGACCACGCATGGCATTGTCCATGACGCTTTGTTAATATATTACCGTCAATGAACCATAACGAAACGGGCTTCCTGCAAGAGACCATCGAAGGTCGGCGGAGCTCCGCAATTCCCGATCGCGCCCTTGCGCGCCAAGAAGGAAAACATTCAATCCCCAGAGTATCGAATGACGCCTATGCTCAGAGAAAACTAATCAGACATTCTCACCCTCGGCCTACATTTCAGGTTTTCACTTTTAAACTCAATCGCCGATCGCCTCGTTTGCTGAGGAAGAGATGTTTCGTTGACTGGTTTACGTTTTATTCAACATTGGAGAATCGCTGATTGATGACGCCGTCAATTTTAGGCCACCTGGACAGGCTGGCAGATGAGCACCCCGACAAACTTCTTTATTCCTACCTCGATGTAAACGGCGATCCGATCGAGAGCTACACCTACGCGTCGTTTCTCCAACGAGTGGAGGCTATCGCCGGACATTTGTGGAAAGAGGGTCGGTTCGCTGCGGGCGACCGGCTGCTACTCGCATACCCGCCTGGGCTCGAAATGATTTGCGCATTCTTCGGCTGCGTGCGCGCCGGATTGATTCCCGTGCCGGTGTATCCCCCCAGTTCGCGCGGATTTCAGAGCGCTCTATACAAGATGGTACACATCGCCAAGGACTGCCAGGCGGCTGGGATCTTGACCAGCAGAGACTACCAGGCATCCCTGAAGACCAATCTCGCCAGAAGCGGAGTGTCGGCGTGCGGTATTGACGTAGATTACATTTCCGGTCTGCCATGGATGGCTACGGAAGAATTCGTGACTCCGATTGCGGGCCGACCGGCTGCCGCTCATTCGAAGGTCTTGTTTCTGCAGTACACCTCGGGCTCGACGATGGAGCCTAAGGGCGTGATTGTCACGCACGAAAACATTCTGGATACGTGTCCGCTGGTGATCGATCACTCCTCGCCAGTCGTCATCTCCTGGCTTCCCCAATATCACGATATGGGGTTGATTGGGTGCTACCTATATCCGGCACTGAAGGGTGGCACGACGTACGGGTTTTCCCCCACCGACTTCATTCAGCGGCCGATCCTGTGGTTCGATGCGATGACCGCCTACCGCGCTACCGCGACGGCTGCCCCCAACTTCGCTTACGACTATTGCCTCCGCGCCGGGAGACTTTCCAAAGAGAGCCTGGAGGCGTGCGATCTCAGCTCGCTTCGCGTTTTGATGTGCGCCGCCGAACCGGTAAAGCCCGACACCTACAGACGGTTCTTGGAGGCGTTCCAATCCTATGGGCTGAAGTCCGAGAGTTTCTATGTCGCATATGGGCTCGCCGAGAATACTCTGGCGGTCTCAACAGGCGGTCGCAACATTGTTTCCGTCAACAAGCGTGCCCTATCCCTGGGGACGGCCCGCATGACTACCGAGGTCTCTGAAATTGACGGGGCCACACAGATTGTCAGTTGCGGAACGCCCTTGCCGGGCCTCGACGTTAAGATCGTGGATCCGGAAGGACACTTTCCTCTCAAGGCGGAGCGCACCGGCGAAATCTGGGTCGCCGGAAGCGGTAAGTGCCGAGGTTACTGGAACAATCCCGAATTAACTCTGAAGCAGTTTCGCGCGCGCCTGGTGGACGATACTCCCTACGACGAAGGCTATTTGCGCACGGGCGACATAGGATTCTTTTACGAAGGCGAACTCTACGTCTGCGGCCGCATCAAGGACATGATTATTCTGCGCGGGCAAAACTATTACCCGCACGACATTGAGAATGTTGTCGAGAAATCCTCCGGTCTGATCCGGCACAACTGCGTCGCCGCGTTCCAGATCCAGGAAGACAGCGAACCGGCGCTGGCAATCGTCGCCGAGGCTAAAAATCCCAAGGCGCTCCCCGACGCACGTAAGATTGCTGCTGCGGTCCGGAATTATCTGAACGTGGAAGTGGCGGTTATTTGCCTCATCGCGCCGCGTGCGATCCCGAGAACGAGTTCGGGGAAGATTATGCGCCATAAGGCCAAGCAGATGTGGCTGCGAGGTCAGTTTAACGTTCTTTCTGAATTTTCGCGGGAGAAGGACGCCGGGGATTCCTCATGCGATTCCGACATGCATTCCTCGTTCGCCGAATTGAAAGCCAAGTACAACCTGACCGGTAAGGAGTCGTACAACCTGGTCGAAGCCGGCTTGGATTCACTGGATCTTGTGGTCTTCGTGCATGAGCTCAAGGAACTCCTGAAAGATAAAGGTGCCGAGATGCTGGCGCGGCAGGTAGATATTGGCGTGATTCAGCGCGTCGGGGTATCCGAACTGTTTGGACTGGCTGAAAAGTTGAAACGCGCTCCCGAAGAGGCACTCGTTCATCTGCGTCATTCTCTTGCGGCATTCCGTGAAGAGCAGCGAGCTGCTGAAAAGCAGATGATGAGCAACGACCGGAAGCTTATCTTCGAGCCTCGCCCCCCGTTGCCCGTGCAAGAGATACCGGTGCCCAATCACGTGCTGCTCACGGGCGGGACCGGATTCATCGGACCCTTCCTCATGAAGAGCTTGCTGGAACAGACGCGGGCGAAGATTTATGTTCTGGTCAGGTCTTCCGACGAAGAGCAAGGTAAGCAAAGGCTCCGAGCCGCGATCGAGTCCATGGGACCCTGCGGGCTGGATCTGATGGGGATGTTCGAAGCACGGGTGATCGCCGTCTGTGGCGACCTTGGGCAGCCAAAGCTCGGCCTGACCCAAGGCATGTGGGATTTCCTGGCAAATAAAATCGACACGGTATTCCACAACGGTGCGACCGTGAACTACCTCTTCAACTACGACCTGATGCGCGACGCGAACGTGCTGGGAACCAACGAGATTGTAAGACTGGCGTTCGAAGGTAGGGCCAAAGAATTCAATTATGTTTCGACTACTTTCGTGTTTGGCTGGGCGGTTAAATCGGTCCTGAATGAGACCGACCTGAACGAAAATATGGAGTTGCTCGATTTTGGTTACAGCCAATCGAAATGGGTCGCCGAACAGGTGGTTGTGGACGCGCGCAACCGGGGACTTTCCGCGCGGATTTTCCGGCCCGCTCTGGTTAGTCCTTCCGTCACCGGCGGAGGAAACAACTTCGATATCGCTGTCCGCTTAGTTGCCTTCATGGTGAATCACGGCATTGGCGTGGATACTCTCAACCAGGTCAGCTTTGTTCCGGCGGACATTGTGGCCAACAACATCGTTGCAATCTCTACCACTCGCGGTACAGCGAATATGACTTACCACGTCACGCGCGACGATTATTCGAACATGATGGATATTACCGGGCTTATTACCAAAGCGACTGGCCGGCAATTCGAAACATTCAGGCTCCCCGACTTCGTTCCCGAGCTGATCCGCAGATGCCGCAAAGAGGATCTGCTCTTTCCGCTTCTGGATTTCTTGGTGGGCTCGGTGGACAACATCTCTGCGATGGAGTTCAAACGCTACGACAGCTCTTCCTATCAAAAGGCGCGCGATGCTTCGGTGTGGGGCAAACCAGATCCGTCCCTGGAAGATACGGTCAACGGCATTCTGAAATTCATGTACCGCAAGGGGATCATTTCGGTCGCGGCTCGTGAGGTCAACGCGGTGGCACCGGGCGACAGGCTTGTGGACTGGACTGATGCAATATCTGCTACTGCTTCTTAAAGACTAGCTTCTCGGCTACCTGCTGGCCCGTTTCCAGCGTGCCGGTGGTGGTTAGCATCATCTGCTGCCCGTCCGCGGAAATCACCCATCTATCTTTTTGGGTTATTTGATTGTCCCGCCGGTAGTTCGCGCCCACCGTATGAGGATCCACCAGTTCAAGGGTGACGGTATCGTTGCGCGAGTTCTTTAGATCGTAGGGCTTTCCGTCAAAACGCGCCGTATAGCTGAAATCGCCCAGAAAACGGACCCCACCGCTTCCGTCCGCCTCGATTTTTAGCACCAAGCCCTGCCGCAAATGTGTTTTGCTCAGATCCTGCGTCCATTCGCCTGCGAAGAGGTCATTCGGAACTTTCTTGCCTCCGCTCCGCGTCCACACTGTAATCTTGTCGGGGTGGCCGGCGGTCGCAGTTGTGGAAGTTAGCTCGTTCCCATCATTCGAAATTTTTTCGCGAACCGTCGCCACCAGAGCTCCGTCTTTTTTCTCCTTGACCTCTGCCTGCCTCTTATCGATCCTGCGCAGCTCGATTTGGTTAAACCCAAGATTGCCTGGCGCTGGCGATTGGCGTCCGTTCGAATTGGCAGTGAAATCAAGATGGGTTTCGCCGGACATCACTACATGCGAGCCATCATGCACAGGTGTAATGGTAAGTCGGTTCGGAGGGTCCAGACTAGACTGTGCAGAGATAAGCATCCAGGAGCCAAGCCGGGGGTCTGCCACTCCAGTTTGGATGCCGGCCAGCAGTCCGAGCAAAAGTAAAACGCGAATAAATCCTCCTAAACTCGACCCGCAAAGTTTAGCAGATTCAGATAGCTCTGCACGTAAGTCGTGCGCAAGTCTAAACTTGCGAAACTATCCGCCGGGGCACGAACAGTTCCGGACCGAGCAGTTCGTTCTCCTTGTAGTTCTGGGCGCAACCGCAGACTTTTGGTGACGACCATCTTGTGTGATATGACATCATCATAACCATGCATGTGCGGCGCTTTTTAGTATCCGGCATCGTCCTCCTAGCAACCATCGCGCTTCTTCCATTCTCTTTTCACGCCGAGCGCCGCCTGGAGACCGCAACCCGCGTCGAAGGAAGCCAGGCTGAAATCGTGCGCGATGAGCTGGCGACGCGTTTTCATTCGCCTTTTGTGGACCAGGTTGTTCTGGTGCTCGAGGGACTCCCGCCTGCGGATTCGGACCAAGGCGGGCAAGCATTACAAACCATCGTGGCGGCTCTGCGAGAGCAGCCCGGCGTTTCCGGAGTGGTGTCCTATCTCGATTTGCGCGATCCCATTTTTCTGGGCCGCGGCGGCGGATCGTTTGTTCTAGTCGGGCTCACTTCGACCGACGGTCCAGTCGAGTCGCTTGTTCCGGGACTTCACCAACTGGCAGTCTCGCTTGAAAATCAGCTGCGCGGCCGTTATCCGAAAGTGAAACTCGAACTCACCGGCGAAATTCCACTGAATTTCGATATTCGGAAAGCGAGCGCCGCCGACGTGCATCGCGGCGAAAGCCTGGTGATTCCCGCGACTCTGGTGCTTCTGCTGGTGGCCTTCGGAAGCCTGGTGGCCG
>Ga0209006_10000087_pt1 | contig 98114 bp, 98 predicted proteins | sample JacPin_JW_Ref_O2_FD_188567 | JGI IMG/M metagenome (GOLD analysis project Ga0209006, IMG submission 188567) | Forest soil microbial communities from Algoma, Ontario, Canada - Jack Pine, Ontario site 1_JW_Ref_O2 (SPAdes) (version 2) | ecosystem: Environmental > Terrestrial > Soil > Boreal... | reverse complement strand
CTCGATCAGCCGTGCATAGAACCGGTACCCGATGATGTACGTGCAGATCGCCGCGATTACGAACCACACCGCGTTGACGGTCTCGCCTCTGAGGAACGCGATAATCGCCCACGCAACGGCGCCTAGCAGCGCGATGATTCCGAAGATGATCTTGTGGCGGGTGGTGATCGGCGAACGGTCGATGACGGCTACCGGAGGCAGTTCGGGATCGGTACGGATGTAGGTGACGTCGCCGTCAGTCTCTTCGAGGGGGTTGGAGGGTGCGGCGGTCGGGGAGGCCATGGTCTGATCTTTTCATCGGTAACACCGGCCAGGGAAGCACTTGGGCTGCGCTCGGGGTTTCGGGGGCGACACTAGCCCGTTTGGTACAGTCGCCGCACTGTCTCGATGGTGTCGGCCTCCGCGGGGCTTTTGTCGTCGCGGTAGCGCAGTACCCGTGCGAACCGCAGCGCCATGCCGCCGGGGTAGCGGGTCGAGCCCTGCACACCGTCGAACGCGATCTCGACCACCTGCTCGGGCCGCAGCCTCACCACGTATCCGTCGGTGGACGCTCGATCCGATGTCGCCGGCTCCGCGGCTCCGACGGCAAGCTCGGTGAATCGTTGCGTCTGCCACTCGAGCATCGCGTCGGTCATCCCCTTGAACGTCTTGCCCAGCATCACGAATTCGCCGGTGTCCGGGTCGCGGGCCCCGAGGTGGATGTTGGACAGCTTGCCGGTGCGCCGCCCCGAGCCCCACTCGACCGCCAGCACCACAAGGTCAAGGGTGTGCACGGGCTTGACCTTCAGCCACCCGGCGCCCCTGCGACCGGCTTCGTAGGGCGCGGCCGGCGATTTCGCCATCACACCCTCATGGCCGGCCGCCAGCGTTGCGTCGAGGAACCGCGCGGCTTCGTCGGCGTCCGTGGTGATCAGCCGGTCCACCCGGTGCGCGGCCGGAACGATGGCGTCGAGCGCCGCGAGCCGCTCGGACGCGGGCAGATCCAGGAGATCTTCGCCATCGCGATGCAACACGTCGAAGAAGAACACCGAAAGCTGCTGTGCGCCACGGGCGGCCGCTACGTCGACCGAGCGGCCGAACCGGGACGCGGTGACCTGGAAGCGATGTGGTCGCCCGTCATGGCGCAGCGCGATGGCCTCGCCGTCCGCGATCAACGATGTAACCGGCAGCGAAAGCGTGGCGTCGACGACCTCGGGCAGCCGGGCGGTGACGTCGTCGAGGCTACGGGTGTACAGCGCAACTTCGTGGCCGTCGCGGTGGATCTGCAGCCGTGCGCCGTCCAGCTTCGCTTCGAAAATCGCGGTGCCGCTGAGGCGGTCGAGTGCGTCGGCGACGTCGGTGGCGGTCTGCGCGAGCATCGGACCGACCGGGCGCCCGACTCGGAGCGTGAACTCGCCGAGCGCGCCGGCCCCACCGGTCAAGGCCGCCACCGCCACCGCCGGCAGGTCACCCGCGAGCATCGCGGCGCGCCGTAGCTGTCCCTGCGGAAGACCGGCGGCACGGGCGACGGCATCGGCCATCACGCCGGCAAGTGCGCCCTGGCGCAATTCTCCTTGCAGAAGACGGCGCAGGAACGTCTGCTCGACGGTGGTTGCGGCGGAGAACAGCCGGGCCAGAAGCTCGGCCCGCTGCTTCTGGGAGCCTTTCCCTGCGACCGCGCCGATCTCGGTGAACGCCGCATCGACACGCGCCACGGTGAGAGTGGGCTCATCGGCCGGTGGTGGCAGGGTGCGCAGCGCGGCCCATCCGACGCCGATCTGCCGCTGAGGCAGCTCGCCCGACAGCCAGGAGACGACGACCGCGACCTGGTGTGCGTCGCCGGCCGCCGCTGCGCCCAGCAGGGCTGCGATGCGGGAGATCTTCGCCAGCCGTGACGATTGCGCGCCCACCTCCCTCGAGGCGGTGACGACGTCGGCGAGCAGCACGTCGGTGGCTTGTCACGCGGCCGTGAACACGACGGTGTGCCAACCGGTGGCGCCGTCCGGCACGACCGAAGCCTGATCGGATGTTTGGACCGCGCCGGTGTTGTCGGTCGCGCGGACGCTCATGGTGTGGGATCCGGCGGTCGCCGTCCAGCGGTAGCTCCACAGCCGCCAGGTGTCGTTGGAATAATTGGCGCCCAGGTCGGTGGGCTGCCACGGCCCGTCGTCAATACGGACCTCCACGGCACGGACGCCGCGGTTCTGCGCCCACGCGACACCGCCGAACGTGACCGCGCCCACCGGCACGCGACCGCCGCTGCGCGGCACGTCAATCCGCGACTCGGTCTTGATCGGTCCGCGTGCCGACCAGCCCAGCCCGGTCCAGTACGCCTGAGCGCGGTCAAAACGCGTCAGCTCCAGATCGGTTACCCACTTGGTCGCCGACACGTACCCGTACAGGCCCGGCACAACGAGCCGCGCCGGATAGCCGTGCTCCACCGGCAGCGGCTCGTTGTTCATCGCGATCGCCAGCAGCGAGTCGCGGCTGTCGATAAGGGCCTCCACCGGGGTTCCGGCGGTGAAGCCGTCCACCGATGTCGACAGCACCATGTCCGCGTCGCGGTGAATTCCTGCGCGGGCGAGCAGATCTCGCACCAGGTACCCGCGCCACACGGCGTTTGAGATCAGGTCGCCCCCGACCGGATTGGACACACAGGTCAGCGTCACCACCTTCTCCACGACGCCGAACCCGTTGAGATCATCGAAGCTGAAGGTGATCTCGCGGTCCACCATGCCGTGAATCTTCAGCCGCCAGTCGTTGCGGCTGACTTGCGGGACAATCAACGCGGTATCGATCCGGTAGAAGTCGCGGTTGCTGGTGATATAGCTGGGCAGCGCGACACCTTTCGGCTGAACGTCGGCGGGGATCGGCGGTGCGGTGGTCAGTGCGGGCGGCACCACGGCGGCGTTGCGTTCACCCGACACCGAGTGCAGCCGACGGCTCAATATCCCGCCGATCACGCCGCCGAGCGCCCCGACAATCAATAGCGCGAACGCGGCGAGCGAAAGTCGGCGGGACCGATCCGGTGCGGAGTCCTCCTGCACCTCAGCGCTTTTCGTAGTGAGCACCCGCAGCACCACGATCCCGCACACGGTTCCGACGACGGTGGGGATGACGTCGAGCAGTCCACCGCCCGGTCGGGACAGAATCGCCGCGCACCCGGCGACGCCGGCCGCGGCGATCAGCGCGCTGCCGATTGGCCTTCGCCGCGTTTCCCACCGTCCCGCTTCCGCGGCCAGTGCGGCGATGACGGCCAGCATCATGACCGACAGAAACAGCTTGTCGGCGGTCCCGAAGGTGCGGATCGCCCACTCTTTGAGCGGGCCCGGAGTGAGGTCGATGACGGCCGACCCGACCGCGTTCAGGGCATCGGCGTCGCTGCCGAAAGGGGTGGCGATCAGTTCCGCGAGCCCGACGGCGACGGCGGCCGCCGCGAGACCGTTCAGCGCCCGGCTCGTCATGCCGCCAAGATACCCGCGGCCTGGCGCGGAGGATCCCACGGCGAACCTCGCTCGGCACATTCTCGTCCGACCGCGTGCAATGCTGGTTCTGTGCCGCGATTCGCACCGCTGCCGGGCTGGGATCCATTTCGCTCCCGAGAGCGACTGACTTCGCTGTGGTCCTCGGCCGCGCTGCCCACCGTGACCACCGGTGCCGCGATCGCGTACCGGACGCTGTTCCAGACACTGCGCCGACTCGTCGTCGGCCGCGATCTGACCGTGCGAACCAACGGCAGCGACCTGACCTTGACGGTGACGGAGCTCGACTTCCGGGTCGAACTGCGGGGGTTGGCGATGGGCCAGGTCGGCGACGTGCTGCTCGTCGCCGAGAACGTCGGTTGGCGTGAATACCGGTTCGACCAGGCGATGGCGGTGGCGAGCAACGTTCACTTCCGGCCCGGTACGACGTCTGAGGCGGTGGCAGCGCCGGTCGAGTTGTCGTTGAAGCTGCCCGCCGACGTGCTCGAGGAACTTGTCGCACAGGCGTCGCCGCAGTTCACCGCCGAGATCGGCGACGACGGAGTGGTGCGGCTGCGCTGGGCCCGCCGACCCGGATGGGGTCACCTGGAGGTCGACATCCGCATCGTGGGTACGGCTTTGTGGCTGCAGCCGCGGGCGCTGGTGGTGGGTGGCCGGCGAATGGGACTGCCGGCACGGCTGCCGATCTACCCGGTGGAGCTTCCCGATCTTCCGCGTGGACTGCTGATCACCAAGGCCGACATCCGGCCGGGCGCGGTGCTGCTGTACGGGTTGCTGCCCGAGTGGCACATGGACCTGCCGTTGAGCCGGCTGGAAGACATCGTCGCCCAACTCAGCGCCCGCACCGGGATACTGAACCTGGCGCGCTCGGCCGGGCTGGTGTGACGCCTACTGCTCGCTGCTGGTCCGGCCGGCCAGGAAACGTGGTGGCCCCGCTTGGCCCGGTGCTCGTCGAGGCGACCGGTATCGGCGCCGGCGATCGTGTACTCGACGTGGCCGCGGGCACCGGAAGCGTTGCCATTCCGGCCGCGCAGACGCGAGCGTCCGTCGTGGCGAGCGATCTGACCCCCGAGCTGCTCGTCACAGGTCAGGCGATCGCCGCCGAGCGCGGTGTGACGCTGGAGTGGCGGGAAGCGAACGCCGAGGAAATGCCGTTCGCCGACAACGAGTTCGACGCGGTGCTGTCCAGCATCGGTGTGATGTTCGCGCCGCATCACCAACTGGCGGCGGATGAACTGGTCCGGGTCTGCAAGCCGGGCGGCCGGATCGGCGTGATCAGCTGGACGCCCGAGGGGTTCATCGGCCAGATGTTCGCGACCATGAAGCCCTACGTCCGCGCCCCGCCGCCCGGCGTCCAGCCGCCGCCGCTGTGGGGCAACGAGGACCACGTTCGTGCATTGCTCGGTGATCGGGTGGAGCAGTTCACCGCCCGCCGCGATGTGCTGGCCGAACTGGGTGATCGGTACTTGGCAGGCTCATCGACCATGCCTTGGGCTTGCTTGTCACCGCGCGAAAGCGCTGACCCCTCCGGCGGTCGACGCGGCGGGGGCTAGATTGCACGCCATGGCGAACCTCTTGCTCAACCCGAACGTGTATGACCCGCCGCAGTTCGATCTGGCGACGCGGCGTCAACTGCGGGCCGTGATCGATTGGTTCGAGGACCGCGGCAAGGCGAAGCTGCTGAAGGACGATCTTGACGCGGTGTGGGTGTCCGACTTCGTGGACTTCATCAAGCGGGAGCGAATCTTCGCGACCTTCCTCACACCGTCGGAATATGGCGGCGGCGACGCGAACAAGCGTTGGGACACCTCACGCAACGCCGCGCTGAGCGAGATCTTCGGGTTCTACGGGCTGGCGTATTGGTACGCGGAGCAGGTCACGATCCTCGGCCTTGGACCGATCTGGCAGAGCGACAACATCAAGGCCAAGGAGCGCGCGGCCGAGCAGCTCGATGCGGGCGGCGTGATGGCGTTCGGGCTCTCCGAGCGCGAGCACGGCGCCGACATCTACAACACCGACATGGTGCTGACGCCGGCAGACGAGCACGACGACGAGGGCGTCGTCTTTCGGGCGTCGGGGGAGAAGTACTACATCGGCAACGGCAACGTGGCGGGCATGGTGTCGGTGTTCTCGCGCCGGGCCGACGTAGCTGGCGCCGACGGTTATGTCTGGTTTGTCGCCGACAGCGGTCACCAGAACTACCACCTGATCGACAACGTCGTGCACGGCCAGATGTATGTGAGCAACTTCCGGCTCGACGACTACCCGGTCCACGAAGAGGACATCCTGTGCACCGGACCCGACGCGTTCTCGGCCGCGCTCAACACGGTCAACGTCGGCAAGTTCAACCTGTGCAGCGGGTCGATCGGGATGTGCGAGCACGCGTTCTACGAGGCGATCACCCACGCGAACAACCGCATTCTGTACGGCAATCCCGTCACCGACTTCCCGCACGTGCGCGCGAGCTTCGTCGAGGCCTACGCCCGGTTGATCGCGATGAAGCTGTTCAGCGACCGCGCGATCGACTACTTTCGCAGCGCCGGCCGAGATGACCGCAGGTACCTGCTGTTCAACCCGGTGACCAAGTCCAAGGTCACCTCCGAGGGCGAAACGGTGGTCACACTCCTACGGGATGTGCTGGCCGCCAAGGGCTTCGAGAAGAACACATACTTCTGCGAGGTCGCGAAGCTGATCGGCGCGTTGCCACGACTGGAGGGCACCGTGCACGTCAACGTCGCACAGATCCTGAAATTCATGCCCAACTACATGTTCAACCCCGCCGACTACCCCGAGATCGGGACCCGCAACGACCAGGCGGACGACGTGTTCTTCTGGGCGCAGGGTCCGGCCCGCGGTGCATCCAAGGTGCAGTTCGCGGACTGGAACCCGGTCTACGAAAAATCGCTCGGCATCCCTAATGTCGCGCGCTTCTATGAGCAGGCCACGGCGTTGAAAGAGTTGCTGGCCACGGCTGCGCCGGACGAAGAGCAAATGCGTGACCTCGATTTCCTGCTGGTCGTCGGCCACCTGTTCTCGCTTGTCGTCTACGGCCAGCTGATTCTCGAGCAGGCCGATCTGATCGACCTTGACCGTGATCTGGTGGAGCAGATCTTCGACTTCCAGATACGTGACTTCTCGGCGCATGCCGTCGCGTTGCACGGTAAGCCTAGTTCTACTCCGGCACAACAGGAATGGGCGCTGTCAGCGGTGCGCAAGCCGGTCACGGATGCACCGCGCTTCGACCGGGTCTGGGAGCACGTGAAGGGCTACGACGGCGCCTACGAGATGCGTCGCTAGCGGGCTACTTGCCGGTGGTCTCGGACAGTTCGTTGCTCCACACCGACTGAGCGCCGGAGTCGCCGATCCGGTAGACCGTGATGATGGTCGAAACCCCGACGGCCAGTGCAAGATCGCGACGACCAGATGTGCGCCGATTCGGCGTGTCTCCGACCGGCCCTCACGCACGTGAAGGAAAGCCAGCAGCAGGGCGACCACCACCAGAGCGGCGGAGAAATAGATCATCCAGCCGCCGCGTTCGGCGTGGGTGCGCCGGATGTCGGCAGGGTGGGGCTGCCGGTCGTAGAACCACTCACCCGCCTCGGCCGGACCGGCCAGGACCGGCAGCCACCACCCGGTGGCCTCTGCTGAGCAAGCAGCGCTCGGCCCATCCCCGAACAGCCCAAGTCGCGAGCCTGGACGTCGCGGAAGCAGCCGAAAACGGCAGCCTCCCAAGCTGTTTGGCGCTGCATGACCCATTACGGGTCAACTCTTAGTGCTGGCCGAGCAGCTCGGCTGTCTCCCGGTGCAGCCTGCCGAAGTTGTAGTACGCCGCGCAGGCGCCTTCGGGGGAGACCATGCAGGTGCCGATCGGTGTCTCGGGCGTGCACGCGGTTCCGAACACCTTGCACTCCCAGGGCTTGATGACGCCCTTGAGCACTTCGCCGCACTGACAGGCCTTGGGGTCGGCGACCCGCACGCCGGGCATCTGGAACTTCACCTCCGCGTCGAACTCGGCGTAGTCGTGGTGAACCTTCAGTGCGCTCTGCGAAATGAACCCCAGCCCACGCCATTCGAAGTGCGGCCGCAGTTCGAACGTCTCGGACATCAACTTCAGCGCCTGGGTGTTGCCCTCCGGGCGCACCACCCGCGTGTACTGGTTTTCGATCTCGCAGCGGCCTTCGCGGATCTGCTGAAGAAGCATGTGCACCGACGCGAGGATGTCCAGCGGCTCGAAACCCGCCACCACCATTGGCTTTCCGTACACCTCGGACACGAACCGGTACGGCCGCGTTCCGACGACAGTGGACACGTGGCCGGGCCCGAGGAACCCCGACAGCCGCAGGTCGGGCGATTCGAGGATCGCCTTGATCGGCGGAACGATCGTCACATGGTTGCAGTACACGCTGAAGTTCTTGACCCCTAGTGCGCGCGCCCGCACCAGCGTCACCGCAGTGGACGGCGCGGTCGTTTCGAAGCCGACAGCGAAAAAGACCACGTGGTTGTCGGGGTTGTCGATCGCGACCTTGAGCGCGTCGAGCGGGGAGTACACGAACCGCACGTCCGCTCCGCGCGCCTTCGCCTCGATGAGGTTGCCCCTGGATCCGGGCACCCGCATCATGTCACCGAACGTCGTGAAGATGACGCCAGGCTGCTCGGCCAGCCACATCGCGTCGTCCACGCGACCCATCGGGATCACGCACACCGGACAGCCCGGCCCGTGCACCAGCTCAACAGATTCCGGCAGCAGATGCTCGATGCCGTGGCGGTAGATGGTGTGCGTGTGCCCGCCGCACACCTCCATGAACTTGAACTCGTCACCGGTCGCGAGCTCGGTGATCGATTTGACCAGAGCCCGCGCTGCCGCTGGGTCCCGGAATTCGTCGACGAACTTCATGCTCGTTATCCTCTTCTGGCTCAGGCGATCTCGGACGAATTAAAGGCTTCGATCTCGTTGGCGTAGTCGGCACCCATCTTCTGCACCTGATCCAACGTCATTGCGGCTTCCCGCTCGTCGATTTTGGCCATCGCAAAACCCACGTGCACGAGCACCCAGTCACCGATCTTCAGGTTGTCGTCGGTCAACAACCGCACGCTGATGTTTCGGCGCACGCCGTTGACGTCGACCTTGGCCAGAGCCTGTTCAGCGTCGACGATGTCGACCACCTGACCTGGTATCCCCAGACACATCGGCCTTCTCCTTTCGCGTCTCTTCAAAGCTCCGTCAGCAGATGCGCGGCAGTGGGTCGCCGACGAGCATGTCGACGATTCGGCTGCCGCCGAACGAAGTCCTCAGTGCCACAATGCCGTGCGGCTCGGGCACGATCTCGCCGACGACCGTCGCGTCGGCTCCTTGCGGATGCGCACGCAGCGCGTCGACGGCCGCGTCGGCGACATCGGGCGGCACGATCGCGACGAACTTGCCCTCGTTCGCGACGTACAGCGGGTCGATGCCCAGCATGTCACACGCGCCGAGGACTTGTGGCTGGATCGGAAGGCTCGCCTCGTCCAAGATCAATGCGAACGGCGAGTCTTTGACAAGCTCATTGGCCACCGTGCCGACGCCGCCGCGTGTCGCGTCGCGCATCCACCGCGTCGAGGGCGCGGCCTTCAGCAGGATCTCGACCAGTTCGTGCACCGGAGCGGTGTCAGAGGCGATGTCGGCGTCGATGGCCAAGTCGCCGCGGGCCAGCATGACCGCCATGCCGTGCTCACCGATCGTTCCGGACAGCACCACCTTGTCGCCGGCTTGCACGAGGTCGCGTCCCAGCCGCCTGCCTTCCGGAATCACGCCGACGCCGGCGGTGGAGATGTAGACGCCGTCGGCGGCGCCCTTGCCGACGACCTTGGTATCACCGGTGACGATCTGCACGCCCGCTCGCGCCGCCGCTTCGCTCATGTCCGCGACGATTTCTCGGAGCTCTGCGATCGGAAATCCTTCTTCGATGACGAACGCCGCCGACAGCCACTGCGGGCGCGCGCCCGACACCGCGAGGTCGTTGACGGTCCCGTGCACCGCGACGTGGCCGATCGAACCGCCCGGGAAGCGCCGCGGCGAAACCACAAACGAATCCGTGGAGAACGCGAGCCGTTCGCCCGACGGTGTCCGCAGCGCCGCCGCGTCGCCGAGCTGTTCGAGTTCGTCGTTGCGGAACGCCTCGAGGAACACCGCGTCGACAAGCGCCGCCGACGACTTGCCGCCGGCACCGTGCGCGAGCGTCACCACATCGTCGAGCAGGCGCGGGCGGCGCTGCCGGAACTTGTCGATGCGTTCCAGCACGCGGTCTTCGCGCTCGGCGGCGCTCATTGCGTTGGTCATAAAGTGTGTACTCCGTTTCGGGGGCGGGCCATGTGCTGTTGAGTTACCGACCACAGCCGGTAGCCGAGCATCGCGTGGCTTTCCTGGATGCGGTGGATGCTCTGCGAGTGCACGGTGAAGCAGAAGTCGAGGTCCTCGGCAACCGCCATCCGCCCGCCGTCGTGGCCGGAGAACCCGATGGTCAGCAGGCCCCGCTGGTTCGCCTCGGTGATCGCCGTCATCAGGTCCTCGGAGTTGCCCGACGTCGACAGCGCGATCGCGACATCGCGGTCGCGGGCATGGGCGATGATCTGCCGCTTGAAGATCAGCTCGAACCCGACGTCGTTGCCGAGCGCGGTCACCACGGCCTCGTCGGCGGCCAGCGACCACGCGGCGACCGGACGGCCGCGCGCCGGCCGGCTGAAGAGTGAGGCCAGGGTCGCGGCGTCGGTGGAACTGCCGCCGTTGCCGAACGTGTAGAGCCGGCCGCCGCGCAGGAACCGTTCGGCCATCCCGGTTCCGGCTGCGGTCAACGCGTCGTCGTACTCGTCGAGCGACGCCCGTTGCAGGCCCGCGCTCTCGGCGGCCTTGCCACGGGCCGATGCGGCCAGGTCGTCGAGCAGGCTCTTGGCGTCGGTCTCCTCGGACTCGATGAACGGGTACAGGAAGCTTGTGCTCTCGGAATCATGGGTGGTCACCGGGTCACCCCCTGCCCCGCGTCCAAACGGGTGATGGCGGCGCCGGCGTGTATCAACACCAGGTCGTTCGGTGCTAAGTCCGGGCCGATCATCGTCACGTCCGCCCACTCTTCACCCGTGGCCGTGCGGACAAGGGCCTGACCGGTCGCGTCCGCCGGTTCGAGCACGACCTCGGCGAGCCGGCCCTCGTCGCTGCAGGTCACGCACACCTCATCGGTACATTCGCCGGCGGCGGGCTTCAGCAATCCCGGGTGCTCGAAGCAGACGTGGGTGAGTTCCCACAGCAGGTGATACATCAGCACGAACGTTCCGGTGGCCGGCACCATCGGGTCGTCCGAGTCGACCCAGAGGATGTGGTTAGCCGCTCCGGCCGGAGGCCTCGGCCCTGATCCGATCCACAGCGTCAGCACACCCCAGGCCTGCGCGCGGCGCATCGCGTCGACCACGGCAGGTTCATCTGCGGACGCGACCGCCAGAAGCAGGTCGCCGGGCTGGCTGGCCACCCGCGCTTGGGCCACCGGGTCCGGGTCGACCAGCGCTACCGACGGCAGGGCCCGTTTACCCATGATCACCGGATGGACGAACTCGACGGCGACGTGATGGGCGTGCGGCTCCCACTGGGGTGAAATCACCCAGAGCGTGGCGCCGTCGTGGAATTTGCGGGCCAGGTCCAGCGCGGCGGCCGCCAAATCGGCGGACAAATCCGTGTCGACGAACGACCCGCCCGGTTGTGCGGTAGTCGTCATTCTCGGTCTCCCATCAGGGCTGCGGAAAGGTTCTCGGAGCACGTGGCATTGACCAGATCGAGCGTGGCCTGCGTCGCTGCCGCCAGCGCCGCGCTTTCGTCGTCGGTGAGGGTCCCGCACACCCAATCCCAGTGCGCCGAGACCGGCGCGCCCCGCTCCGGCGGGGGCGCCAGCGACACGCCCTCCTTGCTCCACCGCACCTGCTCGGTCCGAGTGTCGCCGAGCGTCAGCCTGCCGTGTTCGAACTGCAGCGGGCGTGACGCGACCGTGGCGTGCTCACCGGCGACTGATTCGACCGTTCCCCAGCGGATGCGGCAGTCCTGCATCACGCGCACCGCGGTCGTCGGGTCGCGACGCAGGAACCGGACCCAGGGGTAGACCACGAACACGTGAAAGCTGTGGTGCGCCAGCACCCCTGTCGACGTGGCCAGGTCGTCGAGCAGCCCGGTGACCTGACCCTTGAACGTGGTCCGGAGTCGAGCGAGGAGCTGGTCGGGATCGACCTTCTCGAGCGACGGCCCGCCCACCCAGTAACTGCGCACGACGTCCTCGTCGAGGGGATCGACGCCACCGACCGCGTCGGCGATCGCGGCAAGGTAGGGCCATGCGCCATCGAATTCCTCGGCGTGCGAGGCGAGCTGGTTCGGGTTATTGCCGAGCTGCGCTGCGTGATCCGTCGGCCCGCAGTAGCCGAGCTCATTCGGCGGATAGGCATACTGGGCGAACAACGCATGGCCGGTCATCCGGAGTTACCCACTAACAGCTGACCCAGGGCGATACCGCCATCGTTGGGCGGCACATATCGATGAGTGATTACCTCAAATCCCTTGTTCCGCAATCCTTTCAGTGCCAATCGGAGCAGCAGCGCGTTTTGGAAGACACCGCCGGACAATGCGACGGTCTGGGATGCGTCCCGTTCCCCTTCGGCGATGTCGACGATCAGGCCGGCGACTGCGTGGTGGAACCGTGCCCCGATCAACCCTGCGGGCACATCGGCGCGCCGGTCGCGGATCACAGCTTGAAGGACGGGAGCGGGGTCGATCAGCGTCGTCGGCCCCCGATGGTCGATGCCGAAGGCGTAAGCCGTGGTGCCGCAATCGATGCCACGCGAGAGGCCTTCGAACTCGATTGCCGCCTGCGCTTCGTAGGCGACCACCTGCCGGACGCCGGCGAGTGCGGACACCGCATCGAACAGCCGGCCCATGCTGGATGTCGGCACACACCCCAGGCCGGTTTCAAGCTGATGGGCAAGCACTTTGCGTTCTTCAGGTGGGCACGCCGCCACAGGCGGCAGGTCGGGATCCCAAGCGATGCCTGCCGCCCACAGATGGGCAAGCGCCATCCGGTAGGGACGCAGGACGCTGATGTCGCCGCCCGCGAGCGGCACGTACTTCAACTGCGCCAGCCGCTGGTAGCCCTTGTAGTTCGCGAGCAGGACCTCGCCGCCCCACACGGCCGCGTCCGAGCCGTAGCCCGTTCCGTCAAAGGCGAACCCGACCACCTGCTCGGACCCGTCGTACCCGTGTTCGGCCATCACGGCGGCGATGTGGGCGTGATGGTGTTGCACCGTGCGGACCGGGCGGCCGTCGGCGTTGCGATGGGCCCAATGCGTGGACCGGTACAGCGGATGAGCGTCGGCCACCAGCACATCCGGATTGACGCCGGTCAACGTGCGCAGGTGTCGCTGCGCGGAGTCGAACGCCGCCAGCGTGGCGAGGTCGTCCATGTCCCCAATGTGCTGGCTGAGCCAGGCGTACCGACCGTCGGCGACGGCCATCGTGTTCTTCAAGTCCGCGCCGACCGCCAATGTCGGCGGCAGTCGAACCGGCAGCGCCACGGGAAGCGGGGCATAGCCGCGGGACCGGCGGATCGGCAACTCGGCACCCTCGACGACGCGAATCACGGAGTCGTCGCACGGAACAAGGATCGCGCGGTCATGCATCAACCAGCCGTCGGCGAGGTCGGCCAGGCGCGTCACGGCGGCATCGTCGTCGTAACAGATCGGTTCTCCGCCAAGGTTTCCCGATGTCATCACCAGCACGTCGGGACCGGGCTCGTCGCCGGGCAGCCCGAACAGCAGAACGTGTAACGGCGCGTAGGCCACCATCACCCCGAGGTCGGGGTTACACGGCGCCACGGAATCGGCGATGCCGGAATCGGGCAGCCGGGGGAGCAGAACGATCGGCCGTTGCGGCCCGGTCAGAAGTCGCTGCGCGGGCTCGTCGACGTGCGCGATGCGCCGGGCCGTCGGCAGATCGGGCACCATCACCGCGAACGGCTTGTCACCGCGGCGTTTGCGCCGCCGCAACTCTTCGATCGCGGCGGTGTCGCGCGCGTCGCAGGCCAGGTGGTAGCCGCCGACACCCTTGACGGCAAGCACCCCGCCGTCGCGCAGAAGCGCGCGGGCGGCCGAAAGCCCGTCCTCACGGTGGGCGACGTCGTGGCCCGGGGTCAGGTATCGCAGTTGCGGCCCGCAGGCCGGGCAGCACACCGGCTGGGCGTGGAAGCGCCGATCGGCCGGATCGGCATATTCTCGCCCGCAATCGGCGCACATCTCGAACGCGGCCATCGTGGTGGTCGCGCGGTCATAGGGGAGCGAGCCGATGATCGTGAACCGTGGGCCGCAGTTGGTGCAGTTGACGAACGGGTGCCGGTACCGCCTGTTGGTTGGATCGCGAAGCTCAGCCGCGCAGTCGGCGCACATCGCGACATCAGGGGAGACAAGCGTCCGGCCGGTGCCGGATCGCGACGTGTCTGCGATCGTGAAAGCAGTGCCGCCAACTACTGGAATCTGTTCTGTGACAACCGATTCGATGATGGCCAACGGTGGCGGACCGGCACGCAATCTGCGCAGAAAATCGTCGATGCCGCTGGCGTCGCCTTCGACCTCGATGATCGCTCCCGAGCTGTCATTGCGCACACAGCCGGACAGACCGAGCGAGGCTGCGGCGGTGTACACGAAGGGCCGGAAGCCGACTCCCTGAACCACCCCCCGCACACAGACGCGCAGCCGTCGCCGGTCGGTCACGGCGACGCCTCGAGATCCTCGGGTGCGCCGCGGCCCATCAGCTCGAGGCCGGCCATCGCGGTGTCCGCGCCTGCGCGGTCGGTTTTCTCAACAGCGAAGCCCATGTGAATGATCACCCAGTCGCCCGGATCGAACGTTTCCTCCGGCAGCATGCCGATGTTGACCTTGCGGTGCTCGCCTGCAACGTCGACGAGCGCGAGCTGGTCCCCGTAGCCCTCCAGCATGCGGACGACCTGTCCCGGAATTCCCAAGCACATGTCTCAGCTCCCTCCCGTCGCGGCCCGGGCCGACATCGTTGACACCACATCGGCTACCGCGTCCACTGCACCATCGACCGCGCCTTCGACCGAGGGTGACAGGCCCAGGTTTTCGTCGACGTTCTCGGCCTCGCACCCCACCACCACGGTGTACGGCGGCTGCCCCCCCAGCGCGGCCAGGCTCGCGAACACCGCGGCCGGATCCATGCTGTGCGCATCCAAAGCCGGTGTCGACATTGATTCGTGGTCGGCCTCGAATACGTGCAGGGTCCCCGGCGATCCCTGACTGGGCACGGCGTCGACAAGCACCAGGGCGTCCCAGCCGTCGAGCAGGTCGTAGGCCAGGTGCATGCCGCGGATGCCGTAGTCGACGACGCGCGCACCCGTGTCGGCGAGCCGTGTCCAGCCGCGCCTCACCACCTCGGGTCCGAAACCGTCGTCACCGAGGAAGATATTGCCTATTCCGGCTACCAGAATCCGGGACGTGTTGTCACCCCCGTCTCATCTACATCTTGCGAATCTTCATGTAGCGCCGGGCATCTGGAAGTGAGGAGACGCCGACGACCACGCCCGCCAACACGACGCATGCGACGACGCCTACTGCCACCCATCCCACTATGTCCATTTCGATTTCCTTTCGGTAAGTGGTTCAACTTCATCGGGAGCGAAGTACAGGTAACGGCCGTACCACTCGTGCAGGTCGGCGGCGGGATCATCGTCGACGACGACGGCGACGTGCTGGTTGCCGTCGACATCCTCGTGTACCGCGGTGACCCGCGCGATCTTTCCGCTGTAGAAGAGGTCCTGCGCATCGGCGCGGCGAGACGGGCGAAGCCGGACGCGGCTGCCGCGGGTCACCCGAACGCCATTGACGAGCACGGCATCGATCTCGGGTTGAACCGCGTTGTCCGCCAACGGGTCCCACCAGTCCACGCCGTCAGGAATGTCGGGGATGAGTGGCGGTTGATCTGAAGCCGCATGCGGGTTTCGCAGCACGCCGTGCAGATTCAGCAGCGCCTCGGGCGACATCGAGTCGCAGCGGTCGATGATCTGGGCGGCCAGCGGATCGGTCGCCCGCGCCTGCGCCTTCTCGTCGTCGGTCATGGTCATCACGCGCAGCGTCAGGATCTCGTCGATCTCCGTGGAGTCGAACAGAGCACCCTCACTCTGTTCGGCGATCTCCGGGTGGTCGTAGAGGATGATCGGCGAGATGAGTACCAGATCGTTCTCGCCCGGCGGGCCCGCCAGCACCGGGAAACAGCGGTGCCGTTGGCAGCGGGCGACTGCGTCGACGGCCAGCGGGGGCGGATCCAGCAGGGAGATGAACTCACCCTCGATAGCCTCGGCGATCAGGTGGGTGCCGATGAACGACTTGGCGATCGCGTCGTCCTTATCACCCGGCGGCATACCGGTGTTGCGCACCTCGAGGCTGATCCGGGTCAGACCGTCGTCGGTGTGTGCTGCGAGCGCGAGTTCGCCGACGAGCTCGTGGCGGCTGCGGACCAGGCGGCCGCCGTCCAGCGGTTCGATGTCGACGCCGGCGGCGACACTTAGCGGAATCGTTTGGCCTGCCGCGAGATCGGCCATCGTGAATGGGCCGAACGGTAGCTCGCACTCCACTGCCTCGTCCCAGGTGAGCCACGTCTGAGTGCCGGCGGTCAGCTCCTCGACAGGCTCGAACAGGCCGTCCCCGGTGTCCCGCTCTGCGGCGCGTCGCTGCAACTGGAGAAACCGCACCACCACCGAGAGCGACGCGGTGTCCGGGCCCAGCAAGACCTGCGCCGACATCGTGGCGTCCTCGCCGATACCGCGTTCCTCGGCACGCGGCGGGCCCAGCACCCCGAACTGCCAGCGTGTCTGGTTCTTTCGCGAGTTCGCCCGGTACGGGTAGAGCAGGTAGCCCTCGTACAACACCGCGTCGGCGATCGTGCGGGCGCGATCCCAGCCGCCGCTCATGAGACTTCCTCGTGGGAGGCCGCGGTCACCAATGATGTGATCGCGTCGTCGAACCCGAGCATGCCGTGTTCTGCCTTGTAAGCGGCGAGAGCTTCCATGGTGTCACGGCCCAGCCGCACCCAGCCGCTGTTGGGGTAGTGCTGGTCCATCAGATCGCGCCAGACCGACACCGGCAGGTCGTAGCGGTCCTCACGGTCCCAGGGCACTTGCTGCACCGCAAAGCCGCGCTCACCCCGGGTGAAAACTGTTCCGCTGAAAAGAAATTGCAGCGGAATCGTGCCGTCGCGCAGCGCATGCATATACTTCGCCGCGGTGACCTCGAAGTCGTACGTGCATTCCAGCGGCATCTCGACCTGGGTGCCACCGGTGAATCCGGGCACCATCACGGCGCAGTGCAGCCAGACGAACGTGCGTTGCGTGGTGCTCCACCGTTCGCGGGGGCCGAAAAGGTCGAGCAGACCGGCGGCTTCCTCGTCGGAGTAGCGGCGCCGCAACGGGTCTAGACGCACCTGGCAGCGCAGTGCGATCGCATGCACGGGGTCATCGCCGACGCCGGCCACGCCTACTCTCGCGGTGAGCACCGGCGTCACCGCATACGGCTCCGGGGACACGTCGACGACGGCGAACGTCACCTCGGTCATGGCGAGACAACCCTGCTGCGCGCTTTGACTTGGTCGAAGAACTCGGTGATGAAATCGCGTACCTGGTGGCCGCCGTCGAACCCGTGCCAGAGCATACGCAGTCGGCCGACGAATTCGTAGCAGGCGTCGATCGGCACGAGAAAGCATTCCGGCGCAAGGGTTTCCTCCTCGGGCACGCGCACGATCAGCGCCTCGGTATCGTGGGCAAGCATGTCGACCCGCGGATCGGTGTCGCGAATATTGTTCCACGCAGTCAGGTCCAGCTCGGATTCCGTTGCGCCTGCCGGACCGGGGTAGAACGCGACGGTGCGGCCCAGCGCGGTGTTGCGAAAGAAGAACGCGAGACCGACCGGGATCTGCATCGCCTCCCATTCGCGCCGATCGAGCGCGAAGTCCGGGAATGTCAGGTACCGGTCGGGGATCGCGCGGTAGCGCAGGTCCGCGGTGGTATCGGTGAACAACAGGTAGCAGGCCCGGCAGACGCACATCAACTGGCGGCCTTCGACGTTCACCAGGTGCTGATGTTCGTCGGCGATGGACTCCGCGCACATCTCACACCGCTCGCCGGCGGGTTGGGGAGCGGTGCGGTTAGCCCGGATGCGGGCCAGCACGTCGTAGGTGCCGCCCGTCACGAGACTCCTTGCGGCGCATTCGCTCTTCGCGCAGGCGGCTCCTCGGGCGCGAGCGCCATCGACAGCACCCCGTTGCGCTCGAGCAAGGGGATCGGTTCCAAGTGCACCTCGCTGTCGCCAGCCCGGTCCACACAGCGTCCGGCATGTACGACGTCGAAGTGTGCGCGGCAGCGTGGACATCGCAGCACGGGCTGGTTGGATCGCATGACCTTGTGCAACGCCGCTCCGGCCAGCGACTCGCCGCAGTTGCCGCACCGGTCCCGGTAGGCGAAGAGGTCCTCGCCGACCCGGCACGCCAGTACCGTGATGCCGTCGACCCTGAAACCGCCCACCTCCCCGGGCGCCAGGCCGGCCACGTCCGGCACCTCATGCCAGACCGGCTTGCTGTGCCCGTTGGCCCCGTTTGTGTGAAGGCGGTTCATCAGAGACTCGGGCGAAATGACCGATGCTGACTTCGGCTGTTCGGCGGCAATCACTTCGATCGACTCGACCTCGGGCGCGGCCGCCCGGATCGCGTCCTCGACGGCGAGTTCGAGCGTCACCGACGACGACGGGCAGGTCTTGCAGCTCCCGGAGAACTGCAGCCGCACAATGCTGCCGTCGGGACCGTCGGCGACCTCGATCAAGTGGACGTCGCCGCCGTGTGACCCCAGATAGGGCCGCACGCTGTCCAGCGCGTCGGACACGCGGCGCTCGACTCCGTGCGGGTGGAGGTTGTGCACCAGCAGCAGGCTCGCGACGAGCTGGTCGTCGGTGAAGGCCTCCGCCAATTCGGGGTTGGCGGAGACCGCGAGCCGCATCATCCGTTCGAGGCCGGCGCCGTAGAGGTCGGTGACCTCACGGACCAGTTGCTCGGCGCGCTCGTGCGCAACAGCGCCACTTGCCGCGCTGGCGTCGAGCAAGGTCTGGATCCGATCGCCCGCCGTGCGCCACTGCGCTTCCTGCTCAACCTCTTCGGACTCTAGGCGATCGGCCATATGTCAATCCCCGGTCACGGATTGGGTTGGGGAATGCAATCTTTCGATAGTCTTGCCCTTTCCCAGGTACATGTGAACACCGCAGGGCAGGCACGGATCGAAGCTGCGCACCGTACGCATGATGTCGATGCCCTTGAAATTCTCTCTGGTGTTCTCTTCGAAGATCGGCTGGCCTTGTACCGCGTCCTCGTACGGGCCTGGGGTGCCGTAGCTGTCACGCGGGTTCGCGTTCCACGGCGTCGGCGGGTACGGGTGGTAGTTCGCGATCTTTCCGTCGCGGATCACCATGTGGTGGCTCAGCACGCCGCGGACAGCCTCAGTGAAGCCGCAGCCGATGCCCTCGTCGGGCACCTCGAACTTCTCCCACGTCTTGGTGCGGCCGGCGCGGATCTCCTCCAGTGCCTTCTCAGCGAAGTGCAGCGCGCACGCCGCCGCGTAGGCCTGGAAGTACGTCCGTGCGCGGTCGCGCTCGATCGTGTTGCTGCCGTACTGCGGGATCTTCCACTCGAAGGAGACCGGGCCCTTCAGCACGGTCTTGGGCAGGTTGATCTGCACGCTGTGGCCGGTGGCCTTCACGTAACCGATGTCCACCAGGCCCGCCAGCGCCGTCGACCACAGCCGGGCCAGCGGTCCGCCACCGGTGTCCAGCGACAGGTGGTCCTTGCCGTCGAACCAGCGCGGCGACATCACCCAGCTGTACTTGTCGTCGAAGTCGCGCTTCTGCGGACGCGGGTTGGTGTGTTGGTTCCACGGGTGGCGCCGATCCACCGGATTGCCCAGCGGATCGGTCTTGACGAACATCTCCTGGTCGGACCAGTCGTCGTAGTAGCTGTGGCCCAACAGGATTCGGATGCCGAGGTTGATGTCGACCAGCGAGTGGGTGACCAGTTTGCCGTCGACGACGACACCCGGGGTCACGAACATCGCGTCGCCCCACCGCTGCATGTCCTTGTACTCAAAGTTACATACCTCGGGATCCTGGAACGAGCCCCAGCAACCCAGAAGGGTGCGACGCAGCCCGACCTTCTCGTAACCCGGCAGCGCCTCGTAGAAGAAGTCGAACAGGTCGTCGTGCATCGGCACGACCCTCTTCATGAACTCGACATAGCGCATCAGCCGCGTCATGTAATCGGTCATCAACTGGATCGTCGCGGTGGTGCCGATGCCGCCCGGGTAAAGCGTGGACGGATGGACGTGACGTCCTTCCATCAGGCAGAACATCTCGCGGGTCCACCGGCTTACCTGCAGCGCCTCCCGGTAGAACTCACCGGTGAACGGGTTGAGCGCGCGCATGATGTCGGCGATCGTGCGGTACCCGTGCGCCCCGGCGTTGGCCGCCTGCGTGTTCTCGGCCTTGGCCAGCACACCGGGATTGGTCTCTGACACCATCTTCTCGCAGAAGTCGACCCCGACCAGGTTCTCCTGGAAGATGTTGTGGTCGAACATGTACTCGGCGGCCTCGCCGAGGTTGATCAGCCACTCACCGAGATGCGGCGGCTTGACCCCGTAGGCCATGTTCTGGCAGTAGCACGAGCACGTGGCGTGATTGTCACCGCAGATACCGCAGATGCGACTGGTGATGAAGTGCGCGTCGCGTGGATCCTTGCCTTTCATGAAGATCGAGTAGCCACGGAAGATCGACGACGTGGAGTGGCATTCCACGACTTCCTTGTTTTCCCAGTCGATCTTGGTGTAGATGCCGAGGCTGCCCACGATCCTGGTGATCGGATCCCACGCCATCTCCACCAGTTGGCCGGGGTCGCGCTTGGACTGTGTCGGCTCGGGGATGATCGTTGTCATCGGAATTCTCTCTTCGTTGGATGCTCGTTAGCTCAAGGCTTACGTCGGTGGTTGCCGCTGCGGGGACGAGAGGCAGGAAACAACCCGCACCTACCAGGTACGGGTTGCTCCGGTTTCCAGTTTTGTGCCGGGATGCCGCCACTTCGGCTCCTTGTCGACGGAGCGGGCGGTGATGTTGCGCAGGCTGCGGATGACTCCGCCGTACATTCTCGACCCCGCTGTCGACACCTTGCCGCCCGGCGGCTCGTCCATGAACGGCATGAACTTGTCCGGGAAGCCGGGCATCGTGCAGCCGATACAGATGCCGCCGACGTTGGGGCAGCCTCCGATGCCGTTGATCCAGCCGCGCTTGGGCACGTTGCACTTGACGACCGGGCCCCAACAGCCAAGCTTTACAATGCATTTCGGTGACCCGTACTCGGTGGCGAAGTCACCTTGCTCGTAGTAGCCAGCCCGGTCGCACCCCTCGTGCACCGTCGCGCTGAACAGCCACTGGGGCCGCAGCGCTTCGTCGAGCGGGATCATCGGGGCCTGTCCGGTGGCCATGTAGAGCAGATAGGTCAGCGTCTCGGACAGGTTGTCGGGTTGGATCGGGCAGCCGGGCACGCACACGATCGGGATGCCGGCCTTGCTCTTCCAGTCCCAGCCGAGGTAGTCGGGCACACCCATCGCGCCGGTCGGGTTGCCGGCCATCGCGTGGATGCCGCCGTAGGTCGCGCAGGTGCCGACCGCTACCACCGCGGTGGCCTTCGGTGTCAGCCGGTCGAGCCATTCGCTGGTGGTCATCGGCTGGCCGGTCGCGGGATTGTTGCCGAACCCGCACCAGTAGCCCTCGTCGTGCAGCTGTTCGTTGGGGATGGATCCCTCGACGACGAGCACGAATGGTTCCAGTTCACCGCGGTCGGCTTTGAAGAACCATTCGAGGAAGTCGTCGGCGCCCCCAGTCGGTCCACACTCGAAATCGATCAGGGGCCAATGGACGGCGATTTTGGGTAGTCCAGGAAGCGCGCCGAGAGCAATTTCCTCGATGCTGGGTTGTGTGGCGGCAGTCAACGCCACGGAATCGCCATCACAACCTAAACCGGCATTGATCCACAGAACATGAATCAAGGTTTCTTCTGCTTGGACTGCTGCTTCAGTTGGCATATTCACAGCTTTCCGGGGCCGGGCTGGGACCCCTCCGTCGCAAGATTCGACGTGGCGCCGCCTTCTTGAGCGCTAGTGTCTGGGTCTACTCCGGGCACATGGTCTTGTCAATGGCCAGTTAGGGGATTTAGCGGGGTAATTCGCTTGCGCGCGCGTCAATCCAGTCGTACCACGCACCGATGCCGTCACCGGTCGTCGCCGACGCCGCAATGATCTGCACATTGGGGTTGATTGACCGCGCGTAGGACGCGCAGACATCAAGATCAAAATTCACGTAAGGCAGTAAGTCGGTCTTATTAATAATGATTAATCCCGCCGCGGCGAACATGTGCGGATACTTCAGTGGCTTGTCGGTGCCCTCGGTCACCGAAATCACCACCACCTTGGTTTGCTCGCCAAGGTCGAACAGGGCCGGGCAGACCAGGTTGCCGACGTTCTCGATGAATACCAGCGAGTTTGGCTCGGGCTGCAGAGTCTCAAGGGCGCGGTGCGTCATCTCGGCGTCGAGGTGACAGCCCGCTCCGGTGTTCACCTGCACCACCCGGCAACCGGTCGCGCGGATGCGCTCGGCGTCCAGCAGCGTCTCCTGGTCTCCCTCGATGACCGAGACCGGTCGTTTTGTGGCCAGCTCGCGGATCGTTCGCTCCAGCAGCGTGGTCTTGCCTGCGCCAGGCGAGCTGGTGACGTTGAAGGCGAGAATGTTGCGCTGTGCCAACCACTTTCGGTTCGCCTCGGCGAGCTCATCGTTTTTCGCCAGCACTTTCTGTTCCAGCGAGATGGTCTCGGTCGCCGGCAGGTGTTGATGGTCGTGGTCGTGGTCGTGGTCGTGGTCGTGGTCGTGGTCGTGGTCATGGTCATGGTCGTGGTCGTGGTCGTGGTCGTGGTCGTGGTCGTGGTGATGGTCCCGGTGCGAGTGGTCGTCATGGTGGTCGTCACCGGCGAGCGTGATCACCGCGCCGTTGTCGCCGCATCCGCAGGTAGCGCACATGTCAACTCACTTCCATCGAGAGAATCTTCAGATCCCGCCCCGCGAGCACCTCGACATCGGCACTGCCACACGGGCAAAGCAGGATCAGGTCGGACATCGCAAACTCGTGGCCGCACGTTCGGCACCGTGCCGAACCCGGCTGGATGTCCAGGTCCAGGCTCGCCCCGTCGGCGACGGTGCCTTCGGTGGCCAACTCGAAGCAGAACTCCATCGCGTCGGGAACAACCCCACACAACGCGCCGACTTGGACCCGGACGCTGTGCACACGTCGACCGCCAGCGTGTTCGCACACCGTTTCGACCACGCTCTGGGTGATCGCCATCTCGTGCATGCCTGCCCTCTCCGGGTGCTCCCCACGATAGGACGGCGTCCCCTCGGGCACAACGACGCTTGCTCTTCGCCCGAGAGGCTCATCGCTGTCTGCTTACCATCGTCCAGTGGACGAGACGACGCTGACCGACGACGACGTGGCGACGCTGCGGAGCTGGATTCGCCAGCAAGAGATCGGCTCAGAGGTCACCGACGTCAGGCCGTTGGCGGGCGGCACGCAGAACATCGTGGTCGGAATGTGCGTCGACGGCCGCCCGATGGTGATGCGCCGGCCGCCTGCCCACCCGCGCCCGACCAGTGACAAGACGATGCAGCGGGAGATCGCGGCACTTCGCACGATGGCGGGTTCGAGCGTGCCACATCCCGAATTCATCTGCGGTTGTGAGGATCTCGATGTGCTCGGCGTGGTCTTCTATCTGATGGCCTACGTCGACGGATTCAACCCCGGCACGGAGGTAACTCAGGCGTACGTGGACAAGCCCGAGTTTCGCCACGACGTCGGAATCGACTACGCGGTCAGCCTGGCCAAGCTGGGCCAGGTGCCGTGGGAGGGCAGTCCGCTTGCCGCTCTCAAGAGGTCAGGATCCTTTCTGGCACGCCAGGTTCCGCAGTTTCGCGGCTTTGTCGAGGCGTATCGCCAGCAGGACAGCTATGCGCATGACTCGCTGCCGGGAGTTGATCGGCTCGCCGATTGGTTGGAGGAGAATCGTCCACCGGACTCTGCACCGGGAATCATGCACGGGGATGCGCACCTCAACAACGTGCTGCTGTCCCGCGACCGGCCCGAGGTGGCCGCGTTCGTCGACTGGGAGATGTGCACCGTCGGCGACCCACTGGTGGATCTGGGGTGGATGCTCGTGTGCTGGCCGAGCGGTGACGACCCGCTCTCCAGCGGTCAGGCGCTGGCTGCGCTCGGCGGATTGGCGACGCGGCGGGAACTGCTCGGCGCCTACTTGTCGGCGGGCGGTCGCCAGACCGTCCATTTGAGTTGGTACCTCACTCTGGCGTGCTTCAAGCTCGGCACCGTCATCGAAGGCACCTGGGCGCGCTATCTCGCCGGCAAGGCCACCCGTGAGGCCGGTGAGTACCTGCACGCATCGGCGATCCGGTTGATTGGGCTGGGCGCCGAGATCGCCGACGGCAGAGACATTCTCGACACGGATTAGTGGCACGCGAGGGCGGAGGCCGTTATTTGTCCGATCCGTGACCTAATCGACGTTGCATCGACCGCGTCCCGCCGTGCTACCGTCGGTGACGTGCGTAGCGAGCGTCTTCTCGTAGTAGTTTCCCGCAGCGGGGTCTGATCCAGACCGACCCCCCGCTGTGGGTCGAAGCTACTGCGACATCGGTCGTCTCCCTCGGAACAGAACCGGCACACATGAAAACACCATTCGGCACCAGCATCGCCCCCGACTTGAACGAATCACCATCGGCCCGCTTCGGCGGAGTTCCATTGCCCCGCGGCCTCCGCGAGGACGCCGAGAACATGTCGTGGAGCACCTTCTGCGCCACCTATAGTCCCAGCTCAGGGCCGCTTCGGTTGGCTTACTTCGCGTGCACGGACCCCGACCGGCCCGCCGCTCGGCTCGGGCCGCAGCCGCGGACGTATCAGGCCACCTTCGCCATCGGGGACCGCATCGAGACCGCGACCGTCGCCTCCACCGGACCCGTCGATGCCCTGATCGCGATGCTCTTCGATTGCGGCATCTTTCTGGACATGTTCCGCTTCCACCAGCTGCAGTCGGGCGATCACACCGCCACGTTCATCCAGGGCAGTGACGGGGAGCACATCGAATGGGCGATGGGCTGGTCGGAGGACAAGTCCGACTCGGCGCAGCGCGCGATCATCGCCTGCGCGAACCGGCTGATGAGCCTGGCCTGGTACACCGAAATCGACGTCGACACGAAAAAGTACGTGTGGAAGCGGCGATGAGTGCTTGCGAGAAGAGCGGCTAGCGACCCAGGGGCCGTAGCACGATCGGCATGCCGTCAATCGGAACCGGCATCCCGCCCCAGTCGTAGCGCGGCTTATAGCCCTGGCGTGGAAGCTCAAGGCGATATCGGCGGAGCAGTCGATGCATGACGGTTTTGATCTCCAGCTGGCCGAACATCATCCCAATGCACTTATGCGCGCCGCCTCCGAATGGGGTGAAGGCGTACCGATGCTTCTTGTGTTCGGCGCGGGGCTCGGCGAACCGGTCGGGATCGAACTTCTCGGGATCCGTCCAGATCTCTGGGAGCCTGTGGTTCATCGAGGGCCACGTCACGACATTCGTTCCCGCCGGTATGTAATAGCCGAGTAGATCGGTGTCGCGGATGGCCTGGCGGAAGTTCAGCGGCAGCGGCGTCACCATCCGTAGCGATTCGTTCATCACCAGGTCGAGCGTCTCGAGCTTCTCCAGCGACTCGATGTCCAGCGGACCATCTCCGAGCCGGGCAGACTCGTCGCGGCAGCGTTCCTGCCACTCGGGATTGGCGGCGAGGTGGTAGGCCATGGTGGTCGTGGTGGACGTCGATGTGTCGTGCGCGGCCATCATCAGGAAGATGATGTGGCTGACGATGTCGTCGTCGCTGAACCGGTTGCCGTCCTCATCCTCGGCCTTGCACAACACCGCCAGCAGATCCGAGCCGTCCTTGCCGCGGCGCTCCTTGACCCGCTCCGCGAAGTAGTTCTCCAGCAGTTCGCGCGCCTTAAGACCGCGCCACCACGTGAACGGTGGAACACCCGTGCGGATGATCGCATTGCCGGCCCGGGTGGTGGTGGTGAAGGCCTTGTTCACCTTGGTCACCAGGTCGTGGTCCGCGCCGGGCTCGTGGCCCATGAACACCATTGACGCGATATCGAGGGTGAGTTCCTTCATCGCGGGGTGGAACAAGAAGCGGCGATCATTCTTCGGCCAGTCGGCGACCACGGTTGACGCCACTCGGTCGATGTGCTCGACATAACCTGTGAGGCTGCTACGTGTGAATGCCTCCTGCATGATGCGCCGGTGGAACAGGTGCTCGTCGAAGTCGAGCAGCATCAAGCCCCGTTTGAAAAACGGCCCGATCATGGGATCCCACGCCCGCTGGGAGAACTCCTTGTTGCGGTTTGAAAAAACGGCCTGGGTGGCGTCCGGTCCCACGGCGAGCACCGAGGCTAGGGCGGGGGTATACGAGTAGGTGACCGGCCCTTGCGTCCGATAGATGTGCAAAACGAAGTCGGGCCCGCCGCGGAACATCTCGATAATGTGTCCCACAATGGGCAGGCCCGCGTCACCTACCACTGGTTTCAGCCCGCTACCCGCAGGCGGCTCGGCCAGCGGAAGCTTCTTCCATTCGTGCTTCAGCAACCGTTGTTCGACGAGACCCATGCCGGGAATCGTGTTGGGCGTCGGCGTGAACCGCCGCCTGGCCTGATCGAGTAGATAGTCCCGCGTGCTGATGGTCGCCATTCGATCTCCCGCCCGTCAGTTAGCTGTGGCCAATGTCACTCGAGCCCTATCCTGACGGGCGTACTTGACGCCTGTCAAGTTTTGGTCTTAGCTCGGTGTGATGACAGGTCGAACGATGACCAGCGATGAGCCGGTTGCGCGAAGAACTGACGGTCCCGAATCCGCGCCCGCCGTGCGGCGTAGCCGAGGTGACCGCCAGCGCGAGGCGATCGTGAACGCGGTCCGCGAACTCCTGGAAGGGCGTTCATTTGAGGAGTTGTCGGTAAGCGCGATCAGCGAGCGGGCCGGGATCACGCGTTCTGGCTTCTACTTCTACTTCGAGTCCAAGTACGACGTGCTGGCGTTGATCTTCGACGAGGTGACACACGAACTCGAGGAACTCACGCACTATTTCGCGCCGCGCGGCACCGACGAGACACCGGCCGCGTTCGCCAGGCGGATGGTCGGCAGCGCCGTGGCGGTCTACGCCCACAACGACCCGATCGTGACCGCGTGCAACAACGCGCGGAACACGGACACGAAGATCCGGGAGATCCTCGACCGCCAGCTCGACACGGTGATCGACCAGATCGTGAAGATCGTCGAAAACGAGCTCGCGGCCGGCACCGCTCGGCCCATCAGCGAAGACATCCCGGCACTTGTCCGCACGCTGGGTGTCACGACGGCGATGATGCTCTCGGGCGACACCTCTTACCTCGAGCCGGACCGGGACCTGCAGCGCGGCGTGCGGGTGCTCGAGCAGCTGTGGCTTGCGGGGCTGTGGGGCGGATCCGCCGGCGACCGGTAGGGTTCCCGCCGTGGCGCAGACGTTCGCGGGCAAGCGGGTGTTCCTGACGGGCGCGGCCAGCGGGATCGGGCGGGCGACGGCGTTGAAACTGGCGGCGGATGGCGCCGAGTTGTACCTGACAGACCGCAACGCCGACGGGCTGGAGCTGACCGTCGCCGACGCACGCGCGTTGGGCGGCACCGTGGCCGAGCATCGGGCGCTTGATATTTCCGACTATGACGAGGTCGCCCATTTCGGGGCCGACATCCACACCCACCATCCCGCGATGGACGTCGTGATGAACATCGCGGGCGTGGCGGCGTGGGGGACCGTCGAACAGCTCAGCCACCAACAGTGGAGCTCGATGATCTCGATCAACCTGATGGGCCCGATCCATGTGATCGAGACATTCCTTCCGCCGATGGTCGCTGCGGGACGCGGCGGGCATCTGGTCAACGTGTCATCGGCCGCTGGGCTGGTTGCGCTGCCCTGGCACAGTGCCTACAGCGCAAGCAAATTCGGGCTGCGCGGATTGTCCGAGGTGCTGCGGTTCGACCTCGCGCGTCATCGGATCGGGGTATCGGTAGTGGTGCCCGGCGCCGTCAACACGCCGCTGGTGCAGACCGTCGAGATCGCCGGCGTGGACCGGGACAATCCACGGGTGCAGCGGCTTGTTGGACGATTCACCGGTCACGCCGTCACCCCGGAGAAGGTCGCCGACAAGATCTTCAGCGGCGTTCGCAAGAACCGGTTCTTGATCTACACATCCAGCGACATTCGCGCGCTGTACCTGTTCAAGCGGGTGGCGTGGTGGCCTTACAGCATCGCGATGCGCCAGGCGAACGATGTCTTCACGCGCCTGATGCCGCGAACGACCTAGCGGACGTAGACCGGCATCAGCCCGGCGGCGCCAGCTCCAGTCGCACGCCGAGCAGCCTCACCGGCCTGTCGAGTTCGAATAAGTCGAGCACCTTCAACGCGGCCGGGACGACGACGTCAGGGTCGATGCTCGGCTCCGGCAGCTTGCGGATCTTGGTCCGGGTGAAAAACGCCGAGTTGCGCACGGTCACTGCGACGCGGGTGGCGATCCGGGACTCTGCGGTCACGTCGGTGAGCGTCCGACGCGCGAGATCCGCTATCGCCGAATCCATCTCGGTGCGATCGGTGAGGTCACGTGGGAAGGTGACGACGTGGCTGCGGGACCGTGGTATCCACGGCTCGGCACTGACCGTCGTGTCGCCACCGCCCTTGGCCAGCAGCAGCAACCACAGCCCTGTGGTCGGGCCGAACGCCGTCGTGAGGGTGTCAGGATCTGTCGCGGCCAACTGCGTAACGGACGTAATATCCATCTCTGCAAGTCTTCTGGCTGTCTTGGGGCCGACACCCCAGAGCGCATCGACCTCGCGGTCACCCATCACGGTCGTCCAGTTGGCGTCGGTGAGCTGATAGATGCCGTGCGGCTTGGCCAGGCCCGTCGCCACTTTTGCGCGCTGCTTGTTGTCGCTGATGCCCACTGAACACGACAGGTGCGCTTCCGCGGCGATCGTGGTGCGGATGCGCTCGGCGAGGTCGATCGGATCGTCGACGTCGGCGCCCACGTACGCCTCGTCCCAGCCCCAGACCTCGATCGGATAGCCAAGCCCGCGAAGCAGGTTCATCACCTCCTCCGATGCGGCGTCATACGCGGCCGGGTCGGACGGAAGGAACGTCGCGTCGGGGCACTTGCGCGCGGCGGTGCGCAGCGGCATGCCTGCGTGGACGCCGAACTCGCGAGCGGGATACGAGGCGCAAGTGACTACCTTGCGCGGCTCGGTCGGGTCGCCATTACCGCCGACGATGACTGGAAGCCCGGCCAGTTCCGGATGCCGACGCTCCTCGACCGCTGCCAGGAACTGGTCGAGATCGACGTGCAAGATCCAGCGTGGCGACGTGCTCATTGCCCACACAGCTTGCGCGCCACGCTTTCCCACGCGTCGCCGAGCGCATCGAGACCGAGGCCCGCACCGTCGAGTTGGTATGCCACGTAGTCGGCGTCGAGCAACGCCAGCAGCGCATCGGCCTGGACGTCGAGGTTCCCGGTGGTTCGGGCGGCTTCGAGCAGCACACGTACGTGGGTGCGCTGAAGGGCGTGCGGCGCGTTGTTGCGGGTCTGCGGGTCGCGGCCGGCGTCCTGCAGCAGCGAGCGGTGCTCGTCGACGAACTTCAGCCGCGCTCGTCCGTACGCCAGAAGCCGGTCCAGCGGCGGCGCGCCCGGGCCCAGGGGCGGATCACCGAACAGGAACGCGCGCTGGAGGGCTTGCTCGTCGTCGTCGAGCAGCACCAGCATCAGCCCCGCGCGATTGCCGAACCGGCGGAACAGCGTTCCCTTACCCACCCCGGCCTCGGCGGCGATGTCGTCCATGGTCACCGCGTCGGGCCCTCGTTCGGCGATCAGCTTGCGGGCGGCGGCAAATAGCAGCTCCCGATTGCGCGCTGCGTCACCGCGCTCGTGCGTCTCCTGGCCCGACACCGGAAGCGGCTGTTGGGCGGCGACCATGCCTGACTTTAACTCAGCCGGAATGAATCGGACCACGGTCCGGTTGAGCCTTTGAGAGGATGAACTGGAACTGAAAGGAAGAGCACCATGTCGGACATCAACGTGTTGGCGCTGGTCGGGAGCTTGCGTGCCGCTTCGGTAAACAGGCAGATCGCCGAAGTGGCCTCGGAGAACGGGGCGGACGGGATTTCCGTCGCGGTCTATGACGGTCTCGGCGACGTCCCGTTCTATAACGAGGACATCGATGGTGCCGACGCACCGGTCGCCGCGCGGAACCTGCGCGCCGCGGTTGCTGACGCCGACGCTGTTCTGGTGGTCACGCCCGAATACAACGGGAGCATTCCGGCGGTCGTGAAGAACGCGATCGACTGGTTGTCGCGGCCGTTCGGAGACGGCGCAGTCACCGCTAAGCCGCTGGCCGTGATCGGCGCCGCGGGTGGTCGGTACGGCGGCGTGTGGGCACACGACGAGACGCGCAAGTCGCTCGGCGCCGCCGGGGCCCGCGTCGTCGACGGGATCAGTTTGTCGATCCCGATTAGCTCGCTGGACGGCAAGGACCCACGGGAGAGTGCCGAGGTGGTGGACTCACTCGGGGAGGTGCTGAAGAAGCTGGCCGCCGAAGTGGGTTGAGCAAGTTTGCTGAGCAGCCGGCCGCGGACGCAGATAAGCGTCCGCGGCCGGCTTGTCGGTGGGTGGTGATAGACGTGAACACATGGTGCTCTGCGACACGCCGAAGAAACCGCGACACGCCGTGACCGACATCACACCATGGCTTACGACCAGGGAATTTCATCAATGTGGTTACGAATATGTTGTGGTGCCACTGTTTGTCGGACACCAGGTGTAGTGTCCACAGGACCGAAAGGCCCGGAAGTCTTGCGGGTCGGCCGGGCCGAAAAACCGGTGGTGACGCACCGCCGCCTCGGTCCCGGACGGCCGGAATTTCTGAGCCCGTCGGTCCGCTGAGTACTAAAGGAAGACAAGTGCTCACCGGTTCGGAGTGTCGATGTCAACTTTCGCTGAGGAGCCGTCGCCGATGACGATTACCGTGTACACCAAGCCGGCGTGTGTGCAGTGCAACGCCACGTACAAGGCGCTAGACAAACAGGGCATCTCGTATGACGTCATCGACATCACCGAGGTGCCCGAGGCACGCGACTACGTGATGGCCTTGGGCTACCTGCAGGCACCGGTGGTGGTGGCAGGCCAAGACCACTGGTCAGGTTTCCGGCCGGACCGGATCAGGGCTCTAGCCGGCGTGTTGACCGCATAGCGCGCCACGTTTCGCCAAGGAGGATGTCGTGATACCGCACGGCGGGTTGGTGTATTTCTCCAGCGTTTCGGAGAACACGCACCGCTTCGTGCAGAAGCTGGGAGTGGAGGCCACCCGGATCCCGCTGCGCGGCCGGATCCAGGTGGACGAGCCGTATGTGCTGGTGCTGCCGACCTACGGCGGGGGTCATGCGACCCCTGACATCGACGCGGGCGGCTACGTGCCGAAGCAGGTCATCGCATTCCTCAACAACGAGCAAAACCGGTCGCTGCTGCGCGGGGTCATCGCCGCCGGTAACACCAACTTCGGCGCGGAGTTCTGCTATGCGGGCGACGTCGTGTCGCGCAAATGCGGAGTGCCGTACCTGTACCGCTTCGAACTGATGGGCACCGACGAGGACGTGCAAGCCGTCCGTGCGGGCCTGGCTGACTTCTGGAAGGACGAGCCGTGCCACCTACCGCCACAACTGCAGAGCCTGTAGCGGTCACGTCCAGCGTGCCCAATCCGTCGGGGGAGACGGACTATCACGCGCTGAACGCGATGCTGAACCTGTACGACGCCGACGGCAACATCCAGTTCGATAGAGACCGGGAAGCCGCGCACCAGTACTTCCTGCAGCACGTCAACCAGAACACGGTGTTCTTCCACAACCAGGACGAGAAGCTCGATTACCTGATCCGTGAGAACTACTACGAGCGTGAGGTGCTCGATCAGTATTCGCGCAACTTCGTCAAGACCCTGCTCGACCGCGCCTACGCCAAGAAGTTCCGGTTCCCGACGTTTTTGGGTGCGTTCAAGTACTACACCTCCTACACGTTGAAGACGTTCGACGGGAAGCGCTACCTCGAGCGGTTCGAAGACCGGGTGTGCATGGTCGCGATGACGCTTGCGGCCGGTAACACCGACCTGGCCGAGAAGCTCGTCGACGAAATCATCGACGGCCGGTTCCAGCCCGCCACCCCGACGTTCCTCAACTCGGGCAAGAAACAACGCGGCGAGCCGGTCAGCTGCTTCTTGCTGCGGATTGAAGACAACATGGAATCCATCGGCCGCTCAATCAACTCGGCGCTGCAGCTGTCCAAGCGCGGCGGCGGAGTTGCGTTGCTGATGACCAATATTCGTGAGCACGGGGCGCCGATCAAGAACATCGAGAACCAGAGCTCCGGCGTGATCCCGATCATGAAGCTGCTGGAGGACTCGTTCTCGTACGCCAACCAGCTCGGTGCGCGTCAGGGCGCGGGTGCGGTGTACCTGCATGCCCACCATCCGGACATCTTCCGGTTCCTGGACACCAAGCGCGAGAACGCCGACGAGAAGATTCGGATAAAGACGCTGTCACTCGGTGTGGTGATTCCGGACATCACGTTCGAGCTGGCCAAGCGCAACGACGACATGTACCTGTTCTCGCCGTACGACGTGGAACGGGTATACGGTCTGCCGTTCGCCGACATCTCGGTGACCGAGAAGTACTACGAGATGGTCGACGACGCGCGGATCCACAAGACGAAGATCAAGGCGCGCGAGTTCTTCCAGACGCTTGCCGAGCTGCAGTTCGAGTCGGGTTACCCGTACATCATGTTCGAGGACACGGTGAACCGGGCGAACCCCGTCGACGGCAAGATCACCCACTCGAACCTGTGCTCGGAGATCCTGCAGGTGTCGACGGCGTCGGTGTTCAATGAGGACTTGACGTACGCCAAGGTGGGCAAGGATATTTCGTGCAATCTCGGGTCGCTGAACATCGCCAAGACCATGGACTCGCCGGACTTCGCGCAGACCATCGAGGTGGCCATCCGCGCGCTGACCGCGGTGAGCGACCAGACCCACATCTGGTCGGTGCCCTCGATCGAACAGGGCAACAACGACTCCCACGCGATCGGCCTGGGCCAGATGAACCTGCATGGGTACCTCGCGCGCGAGGGTGTCCACTACGGGTCCGAAGAGGGCGTCGACTTCACGAACATCTATTTCTACGCGGTGCTCTACCACGCGTTGCGGGCATCGAATCGTATTGCGGTCGAACGGGGTACGTCCTTCAAGGGCTTCGAGAAGTCCAAATATGCATCGGGGGAGTTCTTCGTCAAGTACACCGACCAGGCGTGGGAGCCGAAGACGGAGAAGGTGCGTCAGTTGTTCGCCGACGCCGGCATAGCGATTCCGACGCAAGACGATTGGCGGCGGTTGAAGGAGTCGGTGCAGGCGCACGGCATCTACAATCAGAACTTGCAGGCGGTCCCGCCGACGGGGTCGATCTCCTACATCAACCACTCGACGTCGTCGATCCACCCGATCGTATCGAAGATCGAGATCCGCAAGGAAGGCAAGATCGGTCGGGTGTATTACCCGGCGCCGTTCATGACCAACGACAACCTCGAGTTCTACGAGGACGCGTACGAGATCGGCTACGAGAAGATCATCGACACGTACGCGGCGGCCACGCAGCACGTCGACCAAGGGCTGTCGCTGACGTTGTTCTTCAAGGACACCGCCACCACCCGCGATGTCAACAAGGCGCAGATCTACGCCTGGCGCAAGGGAATCAAGACGCTGTACTACATCCGGCTGCGGCAGATGGCGCTGGAGGGCACCGAGGTCGAGGGCTGCGTGAGCTGCATGCTGTAGCGGTGCGCCGAGCGGCTACTTGTAGGTGTGCTGGGGGCCTTGGGCCTTCTTGTACATCCGCTTGAGCAGGAAATCCCGCACGGCTCCGTTGTCGAGCAGCTTGATGCCGGCGTTTGCGACGGCAGGAATCCCCGCCATTTTGTGGAAATAGCGGCCGCGGCGGTACTCGCGGCCCCAGGCCGTCTGCATCCTCTGTGCGTAGTTGGTGAAGTCGTCCGGCCCGTTGTTCCGCAGCGCCGCGACCGCGCACTCGCCCGCGGCCAGACCCGATTCCAGCGCCTTGGAAATGCCCGCGCCCGACGCCGGCTTGCCGGCGCCCAGCGAGTCACCGGTGAAAAGCACGCCCGGACGCCACGGCGGCCACGCCGTGAAGCCCATCGGCAGCCGCCACGCGCGCACGCTCCTGTTCTTCTTCAGCTCCTCGATCGGCGGCAGCTCCCACTCGCGCGGCAGCGTCCGCAAGAACTCGCCGAGGAACTGTGTCGCGTTGATCGACTGCCAGTTCTTGTAGCTGTTGACGTAGCCGAGGCCGATGTTGAATCGGCCCGATCCCATCGGGAACACCCAGCCATAGCCGGGCAGCTGATCGCCCTGGAACGCCAGTTTCAGATAGATGTCGAGGCTATCGGAGTCCTCTCGGTTCGCGTGCATCTCCGAGCGGATCGCGATCGCGGAGTAGCCGTTGTACTCCGAGTCGATCTTCAGTGCGCGCTTGATCGGGGAGTAGGCGCCGTCGGCCGCGATGACCGCGTCGCCGTAGACCTTCTCGCCGCTCTTGAGCGTCACGCCGACCACGCGACCGTTGTCATCAAACTCGGGACCGGTCACCTCGGCCGACTGGCGCACCTCGGCGCCGGCGGACTCGGCGTGCTTGAGCAGCAGGGTGTCGAGTTCGGTGCGGCTGACGGTATGGCCGTGGTCGGGCATGCCGGGACGCTTCGGGAACGAGAGCTCCCACTGACTCGGGCTGAAGACCGTGACCCGGTTGACACGATGGAACTTGGAGACTTCTTCGGCCAAACCCATCTTCTGCAGGTAGCTCACGGCCCGGGCGGTCAGGCCGTCGCCACAGGGCTTGTCGCGTGGGAATTCGGCCTTGTCCAGCACGATCACGTTCGCGCCGGTTTGAGCGGCCTGCCACGCGGCGGCCGAACCCGACGGCCCGCCGCCCGCTATGACCACGTCGTATTTCTGCGCCATGCGTCTCGTCTCGCTCATTGGACTCGACCCCGAATAGTACCCACGACCGGTGTATACGGCGCGTCCGGCGACTAGGCATTACGGCTTCTGGGCAGGTCAGCAGTAGTCGTGCGAGTAGAGTGTCCCCGTGCGCAGACCGGCCATGCCGAGATCAAGCGGGACCGCGGGCGGCAAAGTGGACGCCCGCAGTGAACGCTGGCGCGAGCATCGCAAGAAGGTGCGTGCCCAGATCGTCGACGCCGCGTTCCGCGCCATCGACAAGCGCGGACCGGTGCTGTCCATCCGGGAGATCGCCGAAGAGGCCGGGACCGCCAAGCCCAAGATCTATCGCCACTTCACCGACAAGTCCGATCTCTTTCAGGCCATCGGGGAGCGCCTGCGTGACATGTTGTGGGCTGCGATCTTCCCGTCGATCGACCTGTCCACCAACGCGGCGCGCGAGATCATCCGCAGCAGCGTCGAGCACTACGTCGATCTGGTCGACCAACACCCGAACGTCCTTCGGTTCCTCATTCAGGGACGCTTCGTCGAGCAGTCGGAGTCGACGATGCGCACCCTGAACGAGGGCCGCGTGATCACGCTCGCGATGGCTGACATGTTCAACAACGAACTGCGCGAGATGGAACTCGACCCCGCGGCGCTCGAACTCGCCGCATACGCCACGTTCGGCTCGGCGGCATCGGCGACCGATTGGTGGCTGGGGCCGAACCCCGACACCCCGCGCCGGATGGGCCGCGACAAGTTCATCGAGTACCTGACCACGATCATGCTCGGCGCCATCAACGGCACGGCCGAGTTGCTCGGCATCAAGATCGACCCGGAGCGCCCGATTCACGAAGCCGTTCCGCGCAGCAACCACTCCGTCGCCTAACCGGGCGTGCCGGGGTTCTCTCCGCGCCGCACGAACAACGCGAGCACCGCACCGGTGGCCGCTGCGATCGCGGCCACGATCAGCGACGTGTGCAGCCCCGTCATGAAGGCGGCGTGGCTGCCCTGGGCAATCGCGGCCGACAGCGACGCGGGAGCGCCCGGAATCGACGGCGCCACGCCCTGAGCGATGAGTTCCTTGGCAGGTGCCAGCTTGGCCGCGACCGGCACCGGTGTTCCCGCGCCGGTGAGCTCGCCGAACAGCACCGAGCCCACCCGGCTGCTCAGGACCGAGCCCAGGATCGTTGTGCCCAGCACGCCACCCAGCTGCACCGCCGTGCTCTGCAGGCCGCCCGCCACGCCGGCGTCGTCCACGCTGGCGTTGCCGACGATCGCGTCGGAGCTGGCTGTCAGCACCAGCCCGATGCCGGCACCGAGTAACACGAACGCGGGCCACAACGCGTCATAACCGGAATCGGTCTGCAGCGAGGTCAAGAGGCACAACGCGGCCGCGACCCCGCCGAGCCCGGCGACCATGGCCGGGCGCGGCCCGAACCTCTCCGTGATGAATCCGCTCAGCAGCGCGGACACCATCAGCGCGAGGCTCAACGGCAGCGTGCGTACGCCGGCATCAAAGGGGCTGAAGCCGTGCACGTTCTGCAGATACAGCGTCATGAAGAACAACGTCCCGAACAGTGCGAAGAAGTTGATGAGCACGACGGCAGTGCCGATTGACAGCGACCGGTTCGCGAACAGGTGCAACGGCAGCAGCGGTTCGGCGCTGCGCAGTTCGATCACCACGAAAACAGCGATCGCCAACAGGCCGGCCACGATGACGCCCAGCGTCTTACCCGCGAGCCATCCCCAGTTTTGGGCTTTGATGAGACCGAACACGATCAGGAGCAGCCCGCCGCTGAGCGCAGCGATCCCCGGGATGTCGAGGCGATCATTCTGCTCGCTGCGGCTTTCGACGATCGCCCTCGCGCCGATGGCCAACGCGGCCGCGGCGATCGGTGCATTGATGTAGAACACCGACTGCCAGTTGACGTGCTCGACCAACAGGCCGCCCACGATCGGCCCCGTGGCGATTGACACACCCGATGCCGCGCCCCAGATCCCGACCGCGGTGTTGAGCTTCTCGGCCGGAAACGTGCTGCGCACGATGGCTAGCGTGCTCGGCATCAACAGCGCACCGAAGACACCCTGCAGCGCGCGCAACGTGATCACCCCGGCGACCGTGCCGATCATCCCGATACCGACCGACGTCAATGCGAAACCGGCCACACCGATGAAGAACATCTCGCGGCGGCCGAACCTGTCGCCGAGCTTGCCGCCGAAGATCAGCAGCGACGCCAACGCGAGCAAGTAGGCATCGGTGATCCACTGCAGGTCCGACAACGACGCGTGCAGGTCGGCGGCGATCCGAGGATTGGCGATCGCGACCACCGACGCGTCCAGGCCGACCATGATCACGCCGATCGAGACGGCGGCCAGCGTCCACCACGGGTTTCCCCGCATCCCGCCGTCGGCGGGTGCCCGGTGCCGACCGCCTAGGCTCAGCTCCGGTGCCATTGTCATCACAGACATACGTTTGCTCCATTCATCTAAGTGGAGGACAGCTACCACTTACGCGTACGACGATACGCAGAAGTGGACCCAATCCTCCACTTGAACGGGTATTCTGGACCTGTGATTTCAAGCGCAACTGAGCGCGAAAAGGGAGCCAGGCCACTGCGGGCCGACGCTCAGCTCAACCGGGATCGCATTCTGATGGCGGCCGCGAAGTTGTTCGCCGAGCGTGGGCTCAACGTGCCGTTGGAGGAGATCGCGCGTCGTGCCGGGGTAGGCGTGGCGACGCTGTATCGGCGTTTCCCGACCCGTGCCGATCTGGCCGCCGCCGCGTTCGAGCGGAGCATGTCGAAATACACCGAGGCTGTCGACCGCGCGCTGGAAAACCCGCGCGCCGGTGACGGTTTCCGCGGGCTGATCTTCGACCTGGGCGAGCTGCAGGCCCGCGACGCCGGCCTGCGCGACCTGCTCACCACGTCGTTTCCCGCGCGCAGCACCATCGAGCAACGCACGAGCGAGGCCGTCGAGAAGCTGAAGGTGCTCATCGGCCGTGCGCAGGCCGAAGGCAGCGTTCGTCCCGACCTGGTGGTGGCCGACGTCGTCGTCATGTTGTTGGCCAACTCTGGAGTGTTGGCCGCGACGGGCGCGGCGGCGCCGGACGCGTGGCGCCGGTTTGCCGCGATCATGCTCGATGCATTCCTGACGGACCCCGGCGCACCACTTCCGGATCCGCCCGACGAGCAGCAGCTGCGCCGCTCGGTTGCGCTGCTGACCGGCTCGTCCTGACGTCGTAGACTGAGCCAAAGCAAGTATCCGGTACCAGCGTTCCCAGGAAGGGCCGTCATGACTGTTACCGAGCCGACGGTGGAGGGCACGGCGCAGAAGCCGCCCGTCCACACCCGCGCTCTGATCATCGGGACCGGTTTCTCCGGACTCGGCATGGGCATCGCGCTGCAGCGGCAGGGCGTCGATTTCCTGATTCTTGAGAAGGCCGACGACGTGGGCGGCACCTGGCGAGACAACAGCTACCCCGGCTGCGCATGCGACGTGCCTTCTCACCTGTACTCGTTCTCATTCGAACCCAAGGCCACGTGGAGCAAGCTTTTTTCGCCGCAACCGGAGATCTTCGACTACCTCCAAGGTGTCACCGACAAATACGGTCTTCGTCGCTACATCCGATTCAATTCGTTTGTCCAGCGGGCTCACTGGGACGACAGCGCCCAGCGCTGGCACGTCTTCACCGACACCGGTGAGGAGTATGTGGCGCAGTTCCTCATCTCCGGCGCGGGCGCGTTGCACATCCCGTCGATGCCCGAGATCGACGGCATCGACGAATTCACCGGGTGTGCATTCCATTCCGCTCGGTGGGACCATGACGTCGACCTGACCGGTAAACGGGTGGCCGTGATCGGCACCGGAGCCAGTGCCATCCAGATCGTGCCCGGAATCATCGACGATGTCGCGGAATTGCAGCTCTACCAACGCACACCGCCCTGGGTGGTTCCGCGTCCCGACGAACCGTTTCCCGGCTGGCTCAAGACCGCGTTCGCAACGGTGCCGGGTTTGCGACTTGGCGTGCGCAGCGGCATCTACTGGTTCCTCGAGGGACTTGGCTACGCGATGACCAAGCGGCCCAGCCTGCTGCGCGCGGTAGAAGCGGTCGCCAAGTGGAACATCCGTCACAACGTGCCCGACACGGACCTGCGCCGCCGCCTGACACCGAGCTACCGTGCCGGCTGCAAGCGAATCCTCTACTCGCCCAACTACTATCAAGCCGTCGCCGACCCGAAGACGACGCTAATCACCGACAAGATCGTCCGCGTCACGCCGACCGGCATCGTCACCGCCGACGGAACCGGGCGTCCCGTCGACGTCATAGTGTTCGCCACCGGATTCCACGTGATCGACTCCTACACCTACTTCGAGATCAAGGGTCCCCGCGGGGAGAACCTGGTGGACCGCTGGAACAGTGAGGGCATGGCGGCACTGCGGGGAATCGCGGTCGCCGACATGCCCAACCTGTTCTTCCTGCTCGGACCCAACACCGCCCTGGGGCACACATCGGTGGTGATCATGATCGAATCGCAGATTCGTTATGTCGCGCAGGCGATCGCCGCCGTCGACAAGGCCGGGGCGGAGGCGCTTGCGCCGACCCGCGCTGCGCAGGACAGCTACAACGGCGAGTTGCAGGAGAAGCTTGCCGGCTCGGTGTGGAACACCGGCGGCTGCCGCAGCTGGTACCTCGACGCGCGTGGTGTCAACCGCACCCTGTGGAGCGGCATGACCTGGCAGTACTGGCTGGCCACTCATGAACTGAAGCCGAGCGAGTACCGCTTCTGGGGAGGTCGAGCAGGCAATGAGCCGCTCTCGCGAGAAGCAAATGGCTCCGACACGCGAACACACGATGTTGTGCTCCCGGGGGTTGTCGCACCCCAGGGGTAGTGTCGAAAACCTAGATTCGCAGCACACGAAGTGGGGTTCTGGTGAGCGAGAAACTGAAGCTGATCGACCGCGTCTCAGCGATCAACTGGAACCGTCTGCAGGACGAGAAGGACGCCGAGGTCTGGGACCGGCTGACCGGCAACTTCTGGCTGCCGGAGAAGGTGCCGGTGTCCAACGACATCCCGTCGTGGGGAACGCTCACCGATAACGAAAAGCAGCTCACGATGCGGGTTTTCACCGGTCTGACGCTGCTCGACACCATTCAGGGCACGGTCGGTGCGGTGAGCCTCATCCCCGACGCGCTGACCCCGCATGAGGAGGCCGTCTACACCAACATCGCGTTCATGGAGTCGGTGCATGCGCGCAGCTACAGCAACATCTTCTCCACGCTGTGCTCGACCGCCGAGATCGACGACGCGTTCCGCTGGTCGGAGGAAAACCCCAACTTGCAGCGCAAGGCCGAGATCGTGATGCAGTACTACCGCGGTGACAATCCACTGAAGCGCAAGGTGGCCTCGACGCTGCTGGAGAGCTTCCTGTTCTACTCCGGCTTCTACCTGCCGATGTACTGGTCCAGCCGCGCCAAGCTCACCAACACCGCGGACATGATCCGGCTGATCATCCGCGACGAGGCGGTGCACGGCTACTACATCGGCTACAAGTATCAGCGCGGCCTGGCGATGGAGGACGCTGCGAGGCAGCAGGCGCTGAAGGACTACACCTACGAGCTGCTTTTCGAGCTCTACGACAACGAGGTCGAGTACACCCAGGACCTGTATGACGAGGTCGGGCTGACCGAGGACGTCAAGAAGTTCTTGCGCTACAACGCGAACAAGGCGCTCATGAACCTCGGCTACGAGGCCTTGTTCCCGCGCGACGAGACCGACGTCAACCCGGCGATCCTGTCGGCGCTGTCACCCAACGCCGACGAGAACCACGACTTCTTCTCCGGCTCGGGGTCGTCCTACGTGATCGGCAAGGCCGTCATCACCGAGGACGAGGACTGGGACTTCTAAAGTCGCTGGTCAGCGGCCTAATCGGCCGGCCGGGGAACCTTGAGACGACGACGATGGTTTCCCGAAGGGCCGGACCCCGACGGACCCGTACGACACGGACGAGATCGCGAGGCCCGGCCACTGCGGTCCACCGCCGACCTAAGCGACCTAAGCAACGATTCGGCGGCAGATGCCTGGTGATTACCCGATGCCTCGCGCGAGCAAACCCACTTGTGGACCGTGTGATCATCCGGCGTGGCGAGCGCGTTGCGCGGGTGGCTGCCGTTGTCTGGGGAGTGCCCTGGTGCCCGCCTCCGAGTCGCAAAATCTGGGCTGGGCGAGCGGATGCTGGGGCACCCCGCCCGAGGGGTGAACGCGCGGTTAATGTGCGACGAACTGTGCCGTGGGTTGGTAGCACGGCCATCTAGCAGGCATGAGACTTGGCGTCGTGCCCACCACAACGCTGTTTCAGTCCATCTTGCAGTGGCTGCGCGCCGGTTACCCGGCGGGTGTGCCCGGCCCCGACCGGGTGCCGCTGCTCGCGTTGCTGCGCGCCACCCCACTGACCGAAGAGCAGATCAAAGAGGTGGTGCAACACCTCACCGCCGAAGACCCCAAGGCCCACGGCGACGGCGAGATCACACGCGACGAGATCGCGGAGTTCATCAAGGACGTCACCCACCACGACGCCGGACCGGAGAACGTCCAGCGGGTGGCCGCCAAGCTAGCGGCCGCGGGCTGGCCACTCTCCGGGATCAGCGGCGACGCGACTTAGGCGGCTGCCAGCGAGCCGGTGTCGATGACGAACCGGTAGCGCACGTCGCTGGCCAACACGCGCTGGTACGCCTCGTTGATGTAGTCGGGCTCGACCACCTCGATTTCGGGCGCCACACCGTGTTCGGCACAGAAGTCCAGCATCTCCTGGGTTTCGGCGATGCCACCGATCATCGAACCGGACAGATTGCGCCGCATGGCGACAAGTGGCATGGGGGGCACCTCCATCGGATGCTCGGGTAGCCCCAGTTCGGCCAGCGTGCCGTCGACCCGCAGCAGCGACAAGTACTGGCTCAGATCGAGATTCGCCGACACGGTGTTCAAGATCAGGTCGAAACTGCCCTGCAATGTGTCGAAGGTTGCGGGGTCGCTGGTCGCGTAGTAGTGCCGAGCGCCAAGGCGCAGCCCATCCTCCATCTTCTTCAGCGACTGCGACAGCACCGTCACCTCGGCACCCATTGCTGCGGCGAGCTTGACGCCCATGTGGCCGAGGCCGCCGAGCCCGATGATCGCAATCTGCTCGCCGGGGCCGGCATTCCAGTGCCGTAGCGGCGAGTACAAGGTGATGCCAGCGCACAACAGCGGAGCCGCCGCATCCAACGGAATGCTGTCGGGGATGCGCAGCGTGTAGTTCTCATCGACGACGATCGCGCCGCTGTAGCCGCCCTGCGTCGGTTCGCCGTCGCGGCCAACGGAGTTGTAGGTGCCAATCATCCCGCGCTCGCAGTACTGCTCGAGCCCGGCACGGCAGCTGGCGCACTCGCGGCAGGAGTCGACGAAGCAGCCGACGCCGGCGCGGTCGCCGACCTTGAACTTGGTTACCTCCGAGCCGATTTCGGTAACGATGCCGGCGATCTCATGGCCGGGGACGACGGGATAATTGGGTTGGCCCCATTCGGCCTTAACGGTGTGAATGTCGGAATGACAGATGCCCGCATACTTGATCGCGATCGCGACGTCGTGCGGGCCGACTGCTCGGCGCGTGATCGTGGTCTTGGTCAGCGGTGCGGTCGCCGACGTCGCGGCATATGCGGAAACAGTGCTCATCGGTAATTAGGCCCCTGCAGTTCGTGGAGAAAGCGGTCGTGGCCGCAACGCTGCGCCACCATGATGACTAACCGGCTACGGTGCCGGGGTAATCCCGATTCAGCGAATTGGCAGGATCACAGGCCCGGCGCGGAAAGCCGTGTGAGCACATGGAACACGCCGGTGAGGTTAATTCGTGCGCCGAGTGTGTTCGTTGTCACTAATTGATCGGCGCGTTCAGCCACTTCAGGTCCGCGACGATGCCACGCGCCGCGACGATGCCCTCGCCGGTCTGCCACACCTCGTTGTTGACGATGAACACCCGGTTGTCGCGGTTGGCGGACAACTTGCGCCACGCGCCGCTCATCAGGATCTCTGGCGCTCGGTCCTTGGCCGACTGCGAGGCGAATGACACATAGACGATGTCGGCGTCGGCGGCCGAGAAGTCGGCTTTGGCGAGTTCGGTTTCGCTTGTCCCGATCTCGACGTAGGGCTTGTCGGTGAACCGCTGCGAGGCCGGACGGTCAACGCCCACATCGGTCAGCACGCTCCCCGGGAAGGTGTCCGACCCGTAGACCCGCATCGTGTTCTCGGTCAGCTGCACCACGGACGCCTGGAAATGGGCGGCGTCGTTATCGGCACCCGCCCTCGCCGCGAATGCGGTGAAGTCGTCGACCAACGTATTGGCGGCACCCCCGCGCGCTGTCGCCGCGCCGATGAGCCGCAAGTTGTCCTGCCAGGCGGCGCCGGGGGCACCGGTGAACACCGTCGGTGCGATCGCCGTCAGCGCCGGGTATAGCTCCGGCGTCAGGGCTTGCGACCCAAGGATCAGGTCGGGGTTCGCCGCGCGGATCGCCGACAAATCCGGATCACTGCGGGTGCCTGCGCCGTGCAGGTCGTGGATGACCGTGCCCAGGTAGGACGGCTGGCTCGACGAGTCATCGGGCAGCGCGGCGGCGACGATCCGGGTTTGCAGGCCCAAAGCGCACAACGCGTCAAGCTGGTCACCGGACAACACGACGATGCGCTGCGCGTCGACGGGCACCTGGGTATCCCCGGCGGGGTGATGCAGCGGCCGGACCGGCGGCCCCGGGTCAGGCGCGGCAGGCTCAGGTGCACAAGACTCGTCGGGCCTGCGCTGGTTGCCAAGGACGCCCGCCTCGGCGATCTGCGTTGTGCTGGTGATCACAGAACTTGCCGGTAGACCGGGGGCGTGGCCTGGGCCTTTCGCCCCGCACCCTGTCGCGACGGTCAGCAAGACCGCAGTTGCGGCGGCCGCGGATGCGATAGCGATACCGGGCCTGAGCACGTCGCCGACGTTAACACCCAGCCGACCGGCAAACGTTTACGACAGTTTGTAGGACCGACGCCGACAGATGACCTCCCGGGGTCTAGGATTTGTTCGCAAAGCGCGATGTTTGGAGGAGCTCTTGACCGCGGAAGCGCCCCCTCTCGGAGGACTCGAGGCCCGCCGACCGTTCCCGGCACGCCTGGGCCCCAAGGGTCATCTGATCTACCAGCTCGTGACCACCACCGATCACAAACTGATCGGCATCATGTACATCGTCGCCTGCATGGCCATGTTCTTCATCGGAGGCCTGATGGCGTTGTTCATGCGGGCCGAGCTGGCGGTGCCCGGGATGCAGTTCCTGTCCAACGAGCAGTACAACCAGTTGTTCACCATGCACGGCACGGTGATGCTGCTGTTCTACGCCACCCCGATCGTGTTCGGCTTCGCAAACATCGTGCTGCCGTTGCAGATCGGCGCGCCCGACGTCGCGTTCCCGCGGCTGAACGCATTCTCGTTCTGGCTCTTCCTGTTCGGCGCGATGATCGCGATCGCCGGCTTCATCACGCCCGGCGGCGCCGCGGACTTCGGCTGGACCGCCTACAGCCCGCTGACCGACGCCATACACAGCCCCGGAGCCGGCGGCGACCTATGGATCATGGGCCTGGCCGTCGGTGGTCTGGGCACCATCCTCGGCGGCGTCAACATGATCACCACCGTGATCTGCATGCGCGCACCCGGCATGACGATGTTCCGGATGCCGATCTTCACCTGGAACATCCTGGTGACGAGCATCCTTGTGCTGCTTGCGTTCCCGCTGCTGACCGCTGCCTTGTTCGGCCTGGCCGCCGACCGCCACCTCGGCGCCCACATCTATGACCCGTCCAACGGCGGCGTGCTGCTCTGGCAACACCTCTTCTGGTTCTTCGGGCACCCGGAGGTGTACATCATCGCGCTGCCGTTCTTCGGCATCGTGACCGAGGTCTTCCCGGTGTTCAGCCGCAAACCGTTGTTCGGCTACTCCACGCTGGTGTACGCCACGATCAGCATCGCCGCGTTGTCGATCGCGGTGTGGGCGCACCACATGTACGCCACGGGCGCCGTGCTGCTGCCGTTCTTTTCGTTCATGACGTTCCTGATCGCGGTGCCCACCGGGATCAAGTTCTTCAACTGGATCGGCACGATGTGGAAGGGCCAGATCACGTTCGAGACACCGATGCTGTTCGCCGTCGGTTTCCTGGTGACGTTCCTGTTGGGCGGTTTGTCGGGTGTGCTGCTTGCCAGCCCGCCCATCGATTTCCACGTGACCGACAGTTACTTCGTTGTCGCCCACTTCCACTACGTGCTCTTCGGCACCATCGTGTTCGCCACCTTCTCGGGCATCTACTTCTGGTTCCCGAAGATGACCGGCCGTCTGCTCGACGAGCGGCTGGGCAAGCTGCACTTCTGGCTGACGTTCATCGGCTTCCACACCACGTTCCTGGTGCAGCACTGGCTGGGAAACGAGGGCATGCCGCGCCGCTACGCCGACTACCTGCCGATGGACAACTTCGAGACGTTGAACGTGGTGTCGACGATCGGGGCGTTTATCCTCGGCGCGTCGATGCTCCCGTTCGTGTGGAACGTGTTCCGCAGCTGGCGCTACGGTGAGCCCGTGACCGTCGACGACCCGTGGGGTTACGGGAACTCGCTGGAGTGGGCCACCAGCTGCCCGCCCCCACGCCACAACTTCTACGAACTACCCCGAATCCGTTCCGAGCGCCCGGCTTTCGAGCTGCACTATCCGCATATGATCGAACGGATGCGGGCCGAATCGCACATCGGCAGACATCCGACCGCGGGGGAATTGGTGGAAAGTACGGAGACGGATCGGAGTTGATCGGGTGCCGAACGCCGGCCCCAAGGTCTCCATACTGATCACTGTCACCGGTGTCGACCAACCCGGTGTGACATCAGCGTTGTTCGAGGTGCTGTCAGGGCACGAGGTCGAGCTGCTCAACGTCGAACAGGTGGTGATCCGGGGCCGGCTGACGCTCGGCGTGCTCGTGGCGTGCTCCGAGCACGTCGCCGACGGCACGGCGCTGCACGATGATGTCGAGCGCGCGATACGCGGTGTGGGCCTTGATGTTTCGATCGATCGAAGCCAGGATTTACCGATCATCAGGGAGCCGTCCACGCACTCGATCGTCGTGCTCGGAAGGCCGATCACCGCGCGGGCGTTCAGCGCACTCGCACGTGAGCTTGCTGCGCTGGGCGTCAACATCGATTTCATTCGCGGGGTCTCCGACTATCCGGTCACCGGCCTGCAGCTGCGGGTGTCGGTGCCCGTCGAACAGGCCGGTGCGCTGCCGGCCGCGCTGGCCCGGGTGGCGACGGGTGAGGCGGTGGACATCGCGCTCGAGGACACCACCCTGGAGCGGCGCGCCAAGCGACTGATCGTGTTCGACGTCGACTCCACGCTGATCCAGCAAGAAGTCATCGAGATGCTGGCCGACCGCGTCGGTGCCCGCGAGTCGGTGGCCGCCATCACCGAGGCGGCCATGCGCGGTGAGCTCGACTTCGCCGAATCGCTGCGCCAGCGCGTCGCGACGTTGGCAGGCCTGCCCGCCAGCGTGCTCGACGAGGTCGCCGACGAGCTGGAGCTGACGCCGGGTGCACGCACCACGCTGCGCACACTGCGCCGTCTCGGCTTCCACTGCGGTGTCGTCTCGGGTGGCTTTCGGCAGGTCATCGAGCCGTTGGCGCACGAGTTGATGCTCGACTTCGTCGCGGCCAACGAACTGGAGATCGTCGACGGGGTGCTGACGGGCCAGCTGGTCGGGCCGATCATCGACCGGCCAGGAAAAGCCAAGGCGCTCAGAGACTTTGCCCAGCAGGCCGGGGTGCCGCTCGAGCAGACCGTGGCCGTGGGCGACGGCGCCAACGACATCGACATGCTCGCCACCGCCGGGCTCGGTGTTGCCTTCAATGCCAAGCCCGCGGTGCGCGAGGCCGCCGACGCGTCGCTGAGCCACCCCTACCTGGACACCGTGCTGTTCATCCTCGGCGTGACGCGAGGCGAGATCGAGGCGGCGGACGCGGTCGACGGCGTGCTGCGCAGGGTCGAGATTCCGCCGGGGTCGTGATGCGGCACGATGGTCGGGTGGTCGAAACAAGCAGCGTCGCGCCCGATCCCGACCTGCTGATCGATTTCCGTAAAGTGTCGCTGCGTCGTGGCGGCCAAACCCTTGTCGGCCCCGTCACCTGGTCTGTGGAGCTCGACGAGCGCTGGGTGGTGATCGGCCCCAACGGCGCAGGTAAGACGTCGCTGCTGCGAATCGCCGCCGCGATCGAACACCCGTCGTCGGGAACGGCACATGTGCTGGGCGAACGGTTGGGCCGAGTCGACATGTCGGAGCTGCGGTCCCGAGTCGGGCTGAGCAGCTCGGCGCTGTCGCAGCGGGTGCCCGACGGGGAGATCGTCCGCGACCTCGTGGTGTCCGCTGGATATGCCGTGCTGGGCCGCTGGCGGGAGAAGTATGAGGACGTGGATTACGCGCAAGCCGTCGACATGCTGGAAAGCGTCGGTGCCGAGCACCTGGCCGATCGTCGTTACGACACCCTGTCGGAAGGCGAACGCAAGCGGGTGCTGATCGCGCGTTCGCTGATGACCGACCCGGAGCTGTTGCTGCTCGATGAGCCGGCTGCGGGCCTCGACCTCGGTGGCCGCGAGGAGCTGGTGGCGCGGCTGGAGGACCTGGCCGCCGATCCGGATTCCCCCGCGCTTGTCCTGGTCACGCACCACGTCGAGGAGATCCCAAAGGGCTTCAGCCACTGTCTGGTGCTCTCGGAGGGGGAAGTGATCGCCGCGGGGCTGCTTCTCGACGTGCTGACGGCAGACAACCTGTCCACGGCGTTCGGCCAGTCCATTGCGCTGGAAGTGATCGACGGCCGCTACTTCGCCAGGCGCGCCCGCGCCCGCGCCGCACACAGGAGGCCGTTGTGAGCGAGGACAGCCCCGAGCCGATGACGCCGCGTCCGGCCGCGACTGTGATGCTGGTGCGCGACGCGGCCGACGGGGTCGAAGTCTTTCTGCTGCGACGACATTCGCGGATGGATTTCGCGCCCGGCACAACGGTGTTCCCAGGCGGCGGAGTCGACGACCGAGATCGCAATGCCGACATCGCGTGGGTCGGGCCGGGGCCGGCATGGTGGGCCGAACGGTTGGGTGTCGACGAGGACCTGGCGCTGGCGCTGGTGTGCGCCGGGGTACGCGAGACGTTCGAGGAGTGCGGCGTGCTGCTGGCCGGCCCAGCCGGTGATCCCGCCGCGCTGGTCAGCGACGTGACCTCCTATCGCGGCGCGCGCGAGGAACTCGCCAACGGCAGCCTGGCGTTCAGCGACTTCCTGCGCCGGGAGAACCTGGTGCTTCGTGCCGACCTCCTGCGGCCGTGGGCGAACTGGGTGACCCCGGCAAGGGGGCACACCCGCCGCTACGACACGTACTTCTTCGTCGCCGCGCTGCCTGCGGGCCAGCACGCGGACGGCCAGACCAGCGAGGCCGCGTCCTCGGGATGGGCATTGCCCGCTTCCGCGATCGAGGACTTCGGTACCGGCCGCACGTTCCTGTTGCCGCCCACGTGGACGCAGCTGGACACGCTGGGAAAGTTCGGTAGCACCGTCGAGGAGATTCTGGGCGCCGAGCGCGAGATCGTCTCGATGAGAACCGAAGTCATCGGCACCGAAGGCAACTGGAGCCTGGACTTCTTCGATGTCGAGCGCTACGACCAGGTCCGGCGCGGGCGGCCCTGGTCGTGAATGAGTTCGTCAGTGTGTACGTCGGCGACGAACGTCCCGGCGTCGGCACGATCGTGCTGTCGAGACCGCCGAGCAACACGCTGACCCGGCAGGCCTGCCGGGAGATCATCGCGGTGGCCGGCGGGGTCGCCCATCGCGACGACATCGCCGCTGTCATTCTGTTCGGCGGGCATGAGATCTTCTCCGCCGGCGACGACCTCGCCGAGCTGCGGACGCTCAGCCTGGCCGACGCCGACACGGCCGCCCAGTTGCGTCAGGACGCGGTCGCCGCCGTCGCCGCAATACCCAAGCCAACCGTCGCCGCGATCACCGGATACGCGCTGGGCAGCGGACTGTCGCTGGCGTTGGCCGCCGATCGGCGAGTCAGCGGCGACAACGCAAAGCTGGGTTTCACCGAGATCCTGGCCGGGCTGATCCCCGGCGGCGGTGCCACGCAGCGGCTGCCCCGGCTCGTCGGGGTGAGCAAGGCCAAGGACCTGGCGTTCTCCGGGCGATTCGTCGACGCGCGGGACGCGCTGCCGATGGGTCTGCTCGACGAGATGGTGGCGCCCGACGGCGTGTATGACGCCGCCGCGGACTGGGCCGCTCGGTTCGTCGGCGCCCCGGCGCGCGCGCTGGCGGCCGCCAAGGCGGCGATCAACGGCGAACCCGATGCCGATGCGTTGGCGCGCGAGCGACGCCTTTACGTCGACGTGTTCGGCGGGGCGGATCGGCGGTTCGTGGCCGATGAGGGCGGCCGATGAGCGCTTGCGCGAAGAGGAAAAGGCACCGATAGGCTTTCCGGATTATGACGACAACGAACGACCCGTCGCCGCAGCCGCACGCCACCGCCGAACAGGTCGAGGCGGCCCGGCACGACAGCAAGCTCGCGCAGGTGCTCTACCACGACTGGGAGGCCGAGAGCTACGACGACAAATGGTCGATCTCGTACGACAAGCGCTGCGTCGACTACGCGCGCGACCTGTTCGACGCGACAGTGCCCGGCGAAGAGCACCGCAGGTTGCCCTACGACCGGGCGCTTGAGCTGGGCTGCGGCAGCGGGTTCTTTCTGTTGAACCTGATCCAGGCTGGGGTCGCGCGGCGCGGTTCGGTGACCGATTTGTCGCCGGGCATGGTCAAGGTGGCCGTCCGCAACGGCGAAAATCTGGGCCTGGAGATCGACGGCCGCGTCGCCGACGCCGAAGGCATCCCGTACGACGACGACACCTTCGACCTGGTGGTCGGTCATGCGGTGCTGCACCACATTCCCGACGTCGAGCTGTCGCTGCGTGAAGTTGTGCGGGTGCTCAAGCCGGGCGGGCGGTTCGTGTTCGCCGGTGAGCCGACCACTGTGGGCAATGGATACGCGCGCGCCCTTTCGACCGCGACATGGCGCGCGGTGACCAACGCGACCAGGCTGCCCGGGCTCACCGGCTGGCGGCGCCCGCAGGCCGAGCTCGACGAGTCGTCACGCGCGGCCGCGCTCGAGGCGATCGTCGACCTGCACACCTTCGAGCCCGGTGACCTGGAGGGAATGGCGCGCAACGCGGGTGCTGTCGACGTCTCAAGCGCCACCACCGAATTCACGGCCGCGATGCTGGGCTGGCCACTGCGCACTTTCGAGGCGGCCGCACCGCCCGGGCGGCTCGGCTTGGGTTGGGCGAAGTTCGCCTTCAGCAGCTGGATCACGCTGAGCTGGGTCGACAACAACCTGTGGCGTCGAGTGATCCCGAAGGGCTGGTACTACAACGTGATGGTAACCGGGGTCAAGCCCGTCGTTTCCCCCCTCGCCTCGCTCGACCCCCAGGGGCCCTAAGTTTTCACGCTCGACGACGTTGCCTACCTGCGATCGTCAGCGGGCGCCGATGCGCTGGCCGCGGTAGCGGGCTACCCGCTGACCGACGCCACCCGGATCGCGGACGTCGCCGCCGTTCGCGCCTCTTTCGGGGAGTGGACGGGCGTGCTCGTCGAGACCGTGTTGCTGCGCCGCCGCGCCACCGCCAAGCTCGCCGATGCCGCGCGCTGGCTGTTCACCGGCGATGCGCTGCAGCAAGCCACCGCGACCCCGGTGGCCGCGCACCGGGCGCGCCGCCTCGCGGGGATGACGGTGCACGACGTGACCTGTTCGATCGGCACCGAGCTGGCGACGCTGCGGTCGACTTCCGACGCGCTTGGCAGCGACATCGACCCGGTTCGGCTTGCGATGGCGCGGCACAACGTCACCGGGGTGCCCCTCGTTCGTGCCGATGCGCTGCGCCCGGTCAGCCGGGGCGTCGTCGTGCTCGCCGATCCAGGGCGGCGCGGTGCGGGCCGGCGGGTGTTCAAGCCGCGCGATTTCAGCCCGCCGCTCGACGTGCTACTCGATACCTACCGAGACCGGGAGTTCGTTGTAAAAATCTCTCCCGGAATCGATTTCGATCGACTCAACGTGTCCGGCGAAGTCGAGGTCACCTCATTGGCCGGTGACGTGCGGGAGGCGTGCCTGTGGTCGGCCGGACTGGCGGAGCCGGGGATATCGCGGCGCGCCACCGTGCTCGGCGCAGACGGACGCGCCGAGCAGGTGACAGACGCCGAGCCCGACGATTGCCCGGTCGCAGCCGCGGGGCGGTGGATAGTCGATCCCGACGGCGCTGTGGTGCGTGCCGGGCTGGTCCGTCACTACGCCGCGCGGCACGGGCTGTGGCAACTCGATCCGAAGATCGCATACCTGTCCGGCGATCGATTGCCGCCGGCAACGCGGGGGTTCGAGGTCCTCGAAAACCTGCCGTTCGGCGAGCGGCGGTTGCGCCAGGCGCTTGCCGAGATGGACTGCGGCGCAGCCGAAATCCTAGTGCGCGGCGTCGATGTCGACCCGGCGGTGTTGCGGCCGCGCCTGAGGTTGCGCGGTAGGAGATCGTTGTCGGTGGTGATCACCCGGATCGGCGCGGGATCGGGTGCGCGGGCGACCGCCTACATTTGTCGTCCGTCGCGTTGAGGGCATGTGTAACCTGGCGCTCAACTCGTTCCAAGGACGGTCGATGACACGCTCATTTAGGGTGGCCGCGTTCCTGGCCGCCGCGGTTTTGGTCGGGTCGGCGGGCAGCGCCGTGGCAGCCGCGCAGTCGCCGTGTGTGGACTTCGGCGGAACCCTCGATGGCAACACGTGCCGCGTGCACACTGTCACCGACGCCTACCTCGTCGACATCGCCTTTCCGGTCGACTACGCCGACGCCCAACCGATGATGGACTACCTGAGGCAGACCCGCGACGGGTTCCTCAACGTCTCGCAAATGCCCGGCTCCACCGGCAGGCCGTATGCGTTGGACGTCACCAACGAGGAATTCCGGTCCGGCCGCGCGCCGGGGGGCACCCAGAGCGTGGCGCTGAAGATCTACCAGAATGTCGGCGGCGCCCATCCGTTGACCTGGTACAAAGCGTTCAACTACAACCTCGACACGCATCAGCCGATCACGTTCGACACGCTGTTCACCCCGGGCAGCAAGCCGTTGCCCGTGATCATGCCGATCGTGCAGAAAGAATTCGACACGCAGCTCGGCAACCACATACCTGTCTCGGACGGCCTCGACCCGTCGAACTATCAGGACTTCGCGCTCACCGACAACGACCTGATCTTCTACTTCGGGCAGAACGAGTTGCTCCCGTCCGCGGCGGGCGCGATGGTCGTGCACGTGCCGCGGTCTGCCGTCGCCTCAATGCTCGCCCCGCTTCCCGCCGCGCCTTAGGCCGGGTCGAACCCGTACACCTGGCCGTCGCTGGTCGCGGTGATCACACGGCGATCGACTGCGACCGAGACCCCAACCGGCCAGCCGGTGGCCTGCGGCAGGGGATAGGTGTTGACAGTGCGCCCGTCACCGGTTCGGAAGACAAGCAATGCCAACCCTTTGTCCCCGGAGCGTACGACCGTGTAGCCGACGTCGGCGCCGGCCTGACTGGTCGTACACAGCGTGTTGAGGTCGTCGCGGCGCCACACCACGTCGCCCCGCTGCCCGTTGTCGCGGACTGCCACCAGCTTGGCGTCCGGTCCGCCACCCGAAACGATCAGGCCTCTGGGCGCCACCGACGGCGGTGTTTGGGGTGAAAAGCCCAGCGGCACGGACCATTTTGGCTTTCCGTCCTTGGCGGCCAGAGCCCAGAGGGTGCCGTCTCGGCTGTTGACGTACACCGTGGAGCCATCGTTGGAGAACACCGGACTGCCGAGCACACCGCTCTTCACTGCGTCGGTGTTCCACGCCGGCGTCAACGGCTGGCCCTGGTCGTCGTGATACTTCAGCGCGGTCAGCGTGGCCGCCGGGGCGTTCGGCTGCCAGACGCCGATAACGATCAGGCCGGTCGATGGCGAAAAGGCCGGCGCGGCCGCGATCGGACAGCGGGGGCCAGCGGGCTGGCAGTCGGTGAGCCCGCGTTCGCTGTCGATGGGGTTGACACCCTGCACCAGGTCCACCGCCGACCCGATCATCTCGCCGCGATGGCCGTCGACCACCTGCACCTGACCGAGATGGGTGACCACCAGCAGGCGCCCACCGCCGAGAAAGCGCGGGGTCAGTGGCATACCGATCACCGGATGGCGCCAGCGCACCCACTGCGTCGGGGGGAACGACAGCATGGTTCCCGGCTGGCCGACGTAGACGCTGTCGAACTTGTCGAACAGTGGGCTGGCGAACCCGCCACCGAGCACCAGTCGGGTGCACCAGCGTTGCCTGCCGCTGTTGTCGAACTCCCAGACCATGAGTGAGCAGCCGGCCGCCGTTTGGGCGTTGACCGCGAGGTAATCACTGGCACCCAGCGCTACCGACGCGGACAGACTGCCCTTGACCGATCGGCTCCACTGCAGCTTCAGCGCCTCGGCGCCCGCCGTGGGGGTGTAGCTGCTGTTGGCCGCGTCGGCGTATTGCGATGACCAGCCTGCCGCCGGCGCCGCGTCCACCCACTCGTCGGTGTTCCCGCACCCAGCGGCCATTGCAACCAGAAGGACACCGCCCGCGAGTGCCGCCAGTCGCCGAGGCGTGCGGCGCGAATGTCGCGAGAACATACGTCCTTCCGGGCGGGGGGTCGCGTCCAGTGAGGGTAACCCGGCCGGTCATGCCGCCCAGCGATAGGCTTTCCGGCCATGACGACGATGTGGGGCGCGCCGTTGCACAAACGGTGGCGGGGTTCGCGGCTGCGGGATCCGCGGCAGGCGAGGTTTCTCACGTTGGCGTCGCTTCGGTGGGTGCTTGACAACCGCGCTTACACGCCCTGGTACCTGGTCCGGTATTGGCGCCTGCTGAAGTTCAAGCTGGCCAACCCGCACATCATCACGCGCGGCATGGTGTTTCTCGGCAAGGGCGTGGAAATCCAGGCAACTCCGGAGCTGTCGGAGTTGGTGATCGGTCGATGGGTGCACATCGGCGACAAGAACACCATCCGCGCGCACGAGGGCTCGCTGCGTTTCGGAGACAAAGTGGTCCTCGGCCGCGACAACGTCATCAACACCTACCTCGACATCGAGCTGGGCGACTCGGCGTTGATGGCCGACTGGGTCTACGTGTGCGACTTCGACCACAAGATGGACGACATCAACACGCCGATCAAGGACCAGGGCATCGTCAAAAGCCCGGTGCGGATCGGGCCCGACACCTGGATCGCGGCCAAGGCCACCATCCTGCGCGGCACGATCATCGGCCGCGGGTGCGTGATCGGGTCGCACGCTGTGGTCAAGGGCCACATCCCGGACTACTCGATCGCGGTCGGCGCTCCGGCGAAAGTGGTGAAGAACCGCAAGACGTCATGGGAGACATCGGCGGCCGAGCGCGCCGAGCTGGCCGCGGCGCTGGCCGACATCGAGCGCAAGAAGGCCACGCGGTAAGCCCGCTAGGGCAGGAGGCTGCGTGGATCGTCGGGGATCTTCGGCTTGTCCGCTTGCGGGCTCGACTGCGGCGTGGACTTCTCCAGGAATCGGAGGAGTTCGACGGGGAACGGCAGTATCAGCGTGGAGTTCTTCTCTGCGGCGACCTCGACGACGGTCTGCAGGAGCCGCAGTTGAAGTGCGGCCGGCTGCTCGGCCATGATTTCGGCGGCCTGGGCCAACTTCTGGGAGGCCTGTAGTTCACCGTCGGCGGTGATGACCCGGGCCCGTCGCTCGCGTTCCGCCTCGGCTTGGCGGGCGATCGACCGCTTCATTGAATCGGGCAGGACGACGTCTTTGATCTCGACGCGGTCGATATGAATGCCCCAGCCCATGGCGGGGTTATCGAGCATCAACTCCAGGCCCTGATTGAGGCCCTCGCGGTTGGAGAGCAGGTCGTCGAGGTCGCTCTTACCGATGATCGAGCGCAGCGACGTCTGTGCGACCTGGCCGATCGCGGAGACGTAGTCCTGGATATCGACGGCCACCCGCAGCGGGTCCGCGACTTTGAAGTAGATGACCGCGTCGACGCGGACCGTCACGTTGTCACGGGTGATGCCGTCCTGGGCGGGCACCGGCATCGTGATGATCTGCATGTTGACCTTCTGCATGCGATCGGCAACCGGGATCAGCATCGTGAGGCCGGGTCCGCGAACGCCCTTCTGCACGCGCCCGAATCGGAAGATGACGCCTCGTTCGAACTGCTTGACGACGCGGAGGTTGGTGGCCAGCCAGAAAACAGCCGCGCCAATCGCTCCGGCCACTGCGTAAAGAATCATGTTGACCTCGGTTCCCCATTCAATCTTTCCACTGACAGTGGGGTGCCTCAAGGCCGGCGCCGGGATGCTCCTGCGGCGGGTCAGTCCGTCCAGTCGACACCAAACCAATCGGCCAGCGCGGTGCGGCCTTCGGGCGTCACCTTCACAGCCCGGCCTCGCGGCATCCGTTTCACCCAATCGGTGTCAACGAACCGGTCCAGAATCGCCCGGCCCAACGCGCCCGATAGATGGTGGCGCTGCTCGGTCCAGTCGACGCAGTACCGGATCAACGGCCTGGTACCGCTGGGGATTTCGATGGTCAGATCCGCCAAGAATTTGCGGCCTGGGACGGTCAGCTCGTAGTGCACGTCGTGACCTGGGCCGCTGAGCGCATCGCCGGTGTCGCGGGTGGAGTCGTATCGGCCGTCACCACCCGTCAGCACCTTCTGCCGCAGCAGGCTCGTCATCAGCTCGACGCCGAGTCGACCCGCGAAGTGGTCGTAGCAGGTGCGGGCCGAACGCAGTCGCGCCGCCTTCGTGCCCTCGCGCAGGGAACGGACCGGTCGCATGGGTGCGACGCGCCCCAGCTGCTCTATCAACTCGCCAACCTGCGGGCCGGCCAGCCGGTAGTAGCGGTGCCTGCCATGGGTTTCGACTGTCAGCAGTCCCGCGTCGGTCAACTTCGTGAGATGGCTACTTGCGGTGGAGCGGGTGACGCCGGCCTCTTCCGCGAGGACGCTGGCCGGCAGCGCGCGGCCGTCGTCCAGCGCCAGCATCACCGCGCACCGCGCCGGATCGGCGAACTGGGCCGCGACCGCCGCGATGTCCGCGTCACCGACGGAGGGGAGTTTCGCCGGGTCACGCATGGCACACCTCCCTGGACTGCGACACAGGCTTACTCAACACGCACCGGAGTACCACGGCCGCTCCCATCAATTCGACCACCGCGCCGGCAAGAAGCGCGGGCCGCACCCCGTCGAGCGCCATCACCGTGCCGAGCGCGGCCACACCCACCGTGATACCCACCAGCCTGGCCAGGTTCGCCACACCGGAGGCCAATCCCGCCCGGGTCAGCGGCATGCCCGACATCGCCAGCCCGACGGCCGGCCCGGTGTTGAACGCCAGTCCGGCGCCCGTCAACACGAAGCCAGCCTCGAGCAGCACGATATTGCCGTTGGGCCCGGCCAGCGCATACACGAGCATGCCCGCTGCCATCAAGACCAACCCGGTCAGCATCGGCACCTTGGGCCCGGTCCGGTGCGCCACGACGTTGACGACGGGGATAAGCGCCAAATATGTCAGCGGCATCGGCAGGAACGCCGCCGCGGTAGCCAGCGCGCTCTCGCCTCGTTGTTGTTGGAACGCGAAGCTGTTCACCATCAGCATTCCGTAGGTACCGAATGTCATCGCGAATGTCGCGATCAGCGCCGCGCCTAGGTGGCGGTTGCGCAGCAGCCCAAGCGGAAGCATGGGGTTCTCGACTCGGCCTTGAGTCCAGAAGAACAGGCCGATGCCTACGGCCGCGACGACGGCCAGGGCCAGTGTCCATCGCGGCGCCATCGTGCGCCCCTGAACCAGGACGAGCGTCAGCGTGGCCAGGCCGAGGATCGCGAACGCCTGCCCGGGCAGGTCGATCCCGCGGGCGGCCGGGTCGCGCGACTCCGACAGATAGCGGTGCGTCATCAATAGCGCCGCAAGCCCCACCGGAATGTTGATCCAGAAGATGTATCGCCAACCCACAGTGTCGGTCAGCACGCCGCCAAGGACCGGCCCGATGGCGGCACTGGTCGCCGCCGCGACGGCCCACGCGGCGGTCGCCCGCGCGCGATCGACCGACTCGGGAAACGCGTGGGCCGCGATGGCCAGACCCTGCGGCAGCATCAGCCCGGCGCCGACCCCCTGCAGGGCCCGCGCCGCCAAGAGTGGCGGCAGCGACGGCGCAGCAGCGCACGCCAGCGACGCGACGGCGAACGTGGTCAAGCCGAACCGCAGCAGTGCGCGCCTGCCGAATCGGTCGCCGAGAGATCCGGCGGTCAGCAGAACTGCGGCGAACGCGACGTTGTAGGCATCGATCGTCCACTGCGCACCCGAAATGCCGCCGCCCAGATCTGCGCGGATCGCCGGCAAGGCCAAGTTGACGGCGTTGGCATCGACGAGTCCAACGAAAAGGCCCAGGTATGCCGCGATCAACGTGGTAATCGATGAGGATGTGATCCTGCTGGGGGTCATATCCCGACGCTAGGTGCGAAATGATTCGACGCCGATCGAACAGTTACCGGTCGGGCAACCCGCGTTCGACGATGATCGGCCGCGGCAGCGGTTCGCGCTCACGGCGCTTGGCGGCCAAGTAGACCTGGGCGGTTTCGGTTGCGACCGTGCCCCAGTCGAAATCCGACGTCAGACGTTCTCGGGCGGCGATCGCGCACCGCTGGGCCTTGTCGGGATCATCGAGAACCTGACGCACCGCCGTCGCCAACCCCGCCAGGTCCCTCGGCGCGAACGACATTCCCGTCTGTCCATTGATCACCAACTCGCCCAGCCCACCGACGTTCGACGTCACGAGCGGCGCGCCGGCCGCGGCGGCCTCCAGCGCGGCGATCCCGAACGGCTCGTAATGGCTGGGCAGGACCACTGCGTCGGTGTCGTGAAGAGCTCCGAGCAATTCGTCGTGGTTGAGGTGCCCGTCGAATGTCGTTGCCTTGAGTACTCGATGTCGCCGCGTCTCTTCGATCAGCCAATCCAGTTGTGTCCCTTCACCGGCGACGGTCAGCGTGGTGCCGGGATGGGTCCGCCGGATACGCGGAAGCGCGGCGATGAGGTCGTGGATCCCCTTTTCGTACTCCAGCCGTCCGACATAGAGTAGCCGCGCCGAACCAGCGTGGTTCTTGCGCGCGGCGAAAGGCCAACGGGCAACTTCAATTCCGTTGGGTATTACGCGGACATCGGGCCTAAACGGGCCGAAGAGTGTGGTGATCTCATCGCGCATCGACGCCGAGCAGGTGATCAGCGAGTCGGATTCGCGTACCAGCCACGATTCCAGCGCGTGCACCTGTCGGCTGATCGACCCGTTGATCCAGCCCGAATGCCGCCCAGCCTCCGTCGCGTGCAGCGTGGAAACCAGTGGCACATCGAAGAATTCCGCCAGCGCGACGGCCGGGTGAGCGACCAGCCAGTCGTGGGCGTGGACCACATCGGGGACGAACCCGGCGGCCAGACCGGACCGGAGCATCGAATGACCCATCGCCAACGCCCACGCCATCATGTCCGCGCCGAAGTCGAACTCGTGCGGATCCTGCGCTGCGGCGACCACGCGGACGTCCTCGTGCACCTCGTCGGTGGTCGGGTGCGTGCTGGGATCGGTGTCAAACGGGCGGCGGCTCAACACCATCACCTCGTGACCGGTCGCCGCCAATGCGGTCGCCAAATGATGTACATGCCGGCCGAGCCCGCCGATGACCACTGGCGGGTACTCCCACGACAACATCAACACCCTCACGGGCGCGGCAATCTCCTGGCGTCCAGCGCGCCGAACAGGCCGTCGGCGCGGTTCCAGCCGTCGGCCAGCCGCTGCGCGGCGTCACGGCGACCCGAGGCCAGTGCGGCGGCGATCTCACGAGTGGCGTGAGCGTGCAAATGCGCGCGGTAGCGCGCGTAGTCGGCGGCGGAGTCCTTGCTGACCATGAAAGGCCAGTCGCTGGACACCGTCAGCAGCGTCTCGCGCAGGATCTGATCGGCGACGAAGTCACGGGCGTGCGGCGAATCGGTCTGCTCGAGCGCCTTGTCCACTGTCGTCAGCGCGGTGTCGACCACCTCGGTGTTCAACTGCACCAGGTCGGCCACCTGCGCGCCCGCCCACACCTGCCAGTCCTTGCCGGAACCCCAAGAGCTGGGTGGCAATTCGACGGGGGAGCCGACGAATCCCGCTGCGCGCGCGTCGCTCAGCGTGCCGATCCGAACGCCGGACTCCGGCAGCGCCCGCAACACGCGCTCCAGCCACATCGGCCCCTCGTACCACCAGTGGCCGAACAACTCGGTGTCGAATGCGGCGATGACGTGTGCGGGCCGGCCGATGCGTTCGCTCTCCGCGCAGAGGCGCCGCCGCACGACGTCGATGAAGTCGGCGACGTGCGCGTTGACCACCTGCTCCGCGCGCGCCGGGTCGTACGGCGCTTTCTCGTCCGCCGGCACATTACGACCCGTCACGCGAGCGGGCTTCATCCCGGTGTGGTGGTCGTAGGTGTGGAAGTCGCGGTATGCGGCATGGCCGGGGTAGCCCGACTTGGGCGACCACACCCGGTAGCTGACCCGCAGGTCGCGGCCGAACGCCACCACGTCGGAGAGGCCAACCGGCCTGCCAAGCGCCGTGTCGCCGTGCAGTGACGGGCCGTCGACCATGAAGTGGCCGATTCCCGCTGCGGCGTAATCGTCTTCCATCCCGGGCGCATACGCACACTCCGGTGCCCAGATGCCTGCCGGCGTGTGCGCGAAGCGCTGCTGCGCGTCGGCCAGCCCCTCGCGAAGCGCGAACTCACGCAGCCGCGAATGCAGCAGCGGCTGGAACGGGTGGGCAAGCGGACCGCCGAGCAACTCGATGGTGTCGCTGTCGATCAACTCGCGCAGCAGCGGGCTGGCGCCGTGCTGCCAGAGGGTCGCGAAATCGTCCAACGCCTGGCCGGCTTCGTTGTACTCGCGAATCCCGAACTCCCGCAACGAGTTCCGGTCACCCAGCGTGGTGGCCTCCAGTGCGCGCAGCTGCCAGTTGGCCAGCCAGTGGTGCATGCTGTCGAGGCAGTACGGGTCGTCGAGCTGGGCGGCCACCACCGGTGTGATGCCCAGCGTCAGCAGCCCGCGGCGGTCCTCGTCGGCGAGTGTCCGCAGCACGCGCATCAGCGGCAGGTAGGCCGCCGACCACGATTGATACAGCCACTCCTCGCCGACGGGCCAGCGGCCGTGATGCGCCAGCCACGGCAGATGCGTGTGGAGAACCAGGGTGAAAAGCCCTGGAGTGGCGTCGTTCACGGCCGCTCCGCAATCGCAACCAGGTCGAGGCTGTCATTGATATCTGGGCTGTTGATATCCGGGCTGTTGCGTCTGATATCTGGGCTGTTGCGTCCGCCAGCCTCGATGAGGTCGAAGTCGTCGACGGTCACCGAGGCCACGTCGGCCAGCAGGCCGGCTGGCCAGGGTGCGTCGGCAAGCGCGCGCTCGACCTGGGCGTCGATGATCGATCCGCCGTGCTTCGCGTCGAGCACGGCCAGGCCGGGACCGTGGAACACCCCGCTCATCGACGTGACAGTGAAGCCGCCGCCAACCAGCAGCTCCGTCAGCTCCGGTGCGTTGAGCTCGCGGGTGTGGAACGGGTTGACCGGGGTGTCGCGGCCGGGGGAGAACGTGATCCTGTTCGGCGTCGACATCAGCAGCACACCCCCGGGCCGCAGCACCCGCGCGCACTCGGCCACGAACTGCGGCTGGTTCCACAGGTGCTCAATGACCTGGAAGTTCACCACCACGTCGACCGACGCCGCCGGCAGGGGCAGCGCCGCGAGGTTGCCGTGGCGCACGTCGACCCGCGGGTAGCACGCGCGCACGTGGGCGACCGTCAGCTCGTCGTAGTCCAGGCCGATGACGCTTCGGGCCACGTCGGCGATCAGGTCGGCGCCATAACCCTCGCCGCAGCCGGCTTCCAGCACGTCGCGGTCGGCGCAGCGGTCGGCCAGCCGCCGGTAGACCACCTCATGGCGACGGAACCAGTAGTTCTCCTCGGCGAGCCCCGGCACCGTGCGCTCGCCGGTCAGCGCCAGGGAGTCGTGCGCATTCATCGCAAGGCAGGCTATCCCGATTCCCCCGTCGGCGAGAGGTTGCGGGCAACGGGCAGTCAGATCACCTGCACCGACCGGCTATGGTGTACGGGCGAACCACGCAAAGTTACCGGTCAGTAACATCGCGTGCGGGCGAACCGTGACATAGCTGGATGTGGGCCGGCCGGGTCATACCGGCCATTTTGAGGAGGGCAAACCAGACCATGACGAACATCGTGGTGCTGATCAAACAGGTCCCGGACACGTGGTCGGAGCGGAAGCTGAAGGACGACGACTACACACTGGACCGCGGGGCCGCCGACGCCGTGCTCGACGAGATCAACGAGCGAGCGGTCGAAGAGGCGCTGCTGATCAAGGAGAAAGAGGTCGCCGACGGCGGCGAGGGCACCGTCACCGTGCTGACTGCGGGCCCTGAGCGTGCGACCGAGGCAATCCGCAAGGCCCTGTCGATGGGCGCCGACAAGGCTGTTCACGTGCTCGACGAGGGCATGCACGGCTCCGACCTGGTGCAGACCGGATGGGTGCTGGCCAGGGCCCTCGGCACGATCGAGGGCACTGACCTCGTGATCGCGGGCAACGAGGCCACCGACGGCGTCGGCGGCGGCGTGCCGGCGATCATCGCCGAGTACCTTGGCCTGCCGCAGCTCACCCACCTGCGGGCGCTTTCGGTTGAGGGCGGCAAGGTCACCGGCGAGCGCGAGACCGACGACGGCGTGTTCACGCTCGAGGCGTCGCTGCCGGCCGTCGTGAGCGTCACCGAGAAGATCAACGAGCCCCGGTTCCCGTCGTTCAAGGGCATCATGGCCGCCAAGAAGAAGGAAGTGGCCACGCTGACGCTCGCCGAGATCGGCGTCGAGGGCGACGAGGTCGGGCTGGCCAACGCCGGCTCGAAGGTGCTGCGGTCGCAGCCGAAGCCGCCCAAGACCGCTGGCGAGAAGGTCGAGGACGACGGCGAGGGCGGCAGCAAGATCGCCCAGTACCTGGTTTCGCAGAAGATCATCTAAGAGAAGGCGATTGAGCACGCATGGCTGAAGTACTTGTTCTCATCGAGCACGCGGAGGGTGCGCCCAAGAAGGTGAGCCTCGAATTGCTCACCGCCGCAAAGATATTGGGCGAGCCGTCCGCAGTGGTTATCGGCACGCCCGGAACCGCCGCGCCGCTGGCCGACGCGTTGAAGGCGGCAGGCGCGGCCAAGATCTACATCGCCGAGGCCGACTTCGTCAACGACTATCTGCTTGTCCCGCAGGTCGACGTGCTGGCGTCACTGGTCGAGTCGGCCAGCCCCGCAGCAGTGCTGCTGGCCGCCAGCGCGGACGGTAAGGAGATCGGCGGCCGGCTGGCCGCGCGCATCGGCAGCGGTGTGCTGGTCGACGTGGTCGAGGTCGAGGCCGACAACAAGGGTGTGCACTCGATCTTCGGTGGCGCTTACACCGTCGAAGCGCAGGTTGAGGGCGACGTCGCGGTCATCACAGTCCGGCCCGGCGCGGTCGAGGCCGAGCCCGCCGAGGGCGCAGGCGAGCAGGTCAGCGTCGAGGTGCCGCAACCGGCCGAGAATGCGACCAAGATCACCTCCCGCCAGCCCGCGGTGGCCGGCGACCGCCCGGAGCTCACCGAAGCCACGATCGTGGTGGCCGGTGGTCGAGGCGTCGGCAGTGCAGAGAACTTCAGCGTGATCGAGGCGCTGGCCGACTCGCTCGGCGCGGCGGTCGGCGCGTCGCGTGCCGCGGTGGATTCCGGCTACTACCCCGGTCAGTTCCAGGTCGGCCAGACCGGCAAGACCGTGTCGCCGCAGCTGTACATCGCGCTGGGCATCTCCGGTGCGATCCAGCACCGTGCGGGCATGCAGACCAGCAAGACGATCGTCGCCGTCAATAAGGACGAAGAGGCGCCGATCTTCGAGATCTCCGACTACGGGATCGTGGGGGATCTGTTCAAGGTGGCTCCGCAGCTGACGGACGCGGTCAAAGCCCGCAAGGGGTAGCGCGTCGGGCCCAATTCGTCATCTAGCGTGCACGGACACGTCACGCACACGATGCCGTCCCGAGATGCGGGCGGGCGACCGTGCAGCCATGAGCACCGCATCTGTCCTGCTTGCCACCGACCGACACGAGGCCGCGGCACCCAAGTACACGTTGCTGCTGTCCACCGACCCCAACCTCATCGAAGAAGCGCAGCGGCTGCGTTATGAGGTGTTCAGCTCTGAGCCCGGGTTTGAACTAACCAGCACCACTGATGCCGATCGCTTCGACCAGTATTGCGACCACCTGCTCGTGCGTGAGGACACCACCGGTGAGCTGGTCGGCTGCTACCGGATGCTGCCGCCGCCGGGCGCGATCGCGGCGGGCGGCCTCTACACCGCCACCGAGTTCGACGTCCGCGCCCTCGACCCGCTGCGGCCGTCGCTGGTCGAGATGGGCCGGGCGGTGGTCCGAGAGGAACACCGCAACGGCGCGGTCGTGCTGCTGATGTGGGCCGGAATCCTGGCCTACCTGGACCACTGCGAGTACGACTACGTGACCGGATGCGTCTCGGTGCCGCTGTGCGACGCGAGGGGGGTGCGGGACTTCGTCCTGCGGCGTTATCCCTCGGCCTACCGGGTGCGGCCATATCGGCCGGTCCAGCTCGACGACATGCCCGCGCCGGGCCGGGTCTCGGCGCCGCCGCTGATGCGCGGTTATCTGCGGCTCGGCGCGCGGGTGTGCGGTGAGCCGGCCCACGACCCGGACTTCGGGGTCGCGGACTTCATGGCGCTGCTGGACAAACGCGAGGCCGACATCCGGTACCTGAAGCGGCTGAGATCGGTTGGCGCAGCTGCTGAGGCGATGAAATGACGGACGTACACGCCTGGCTGCCGCGCGCCTCGTGCGACGCGAGCTGCGTCCGGCTCGAACCGGTGGGCGCATGCGGATCGGTGGTGCGTGTACTGCGCGGGACTGCCCGCACTCTTCTGGTGTTGACGTTGCTGCCGGCGATCCCGGTGCTGGCTATCCCGCAGCCGGGTCAGGCCCGAGCGGTTCGGTGGTACTGCTGGCTCGTGCTGCGGTGCATGGGCGTGCGAATCACCAAGTCGGGCGGCCCTATTCGCAACGTTCCCGGCGTGCTGGTGGTCAGCCCGCACATGTCCTGGGTGGACGCGCTGGTGATCTATTCACTGGTGTCGGGTGCGTTCGTCGCGAAGTCCGAACTCATCGACTGGCCGGGGCTCGGCCTGATCGCACGCATCATGAACGTCATCCCGATCGACCGGTCCAGGCTGCGGCGGCTTCCCGATGTGGTGGGCACGGTGGCCGCGAGGCTGCGTTCGGGCCAGACCGTGGTCGCATTCCCGGAAGGCACGACGTGGTGCGGGCTGGCGCACGGCGGGTTCCGGCCCGCGATGTTCCAGGCGGCGATTGACGCGGGCCGCCCGGTGCAACCGCTACGGCTGAGCTATCACCAGCGCGACGGCCGGCCGTCGACGATTCCCGCGTTCGTCGGCGACGACACACTGCTCAGTTCGTTCCTGCGCGTGGTGTCGGCGCCGCCGGTTATCGCGCACGTGCACGTCGAGGAGCTGCAGTTGCCCGGGGGGCACCGTCGCGACCTGGCCCAACGTTGCCAGGAAGCCGTTCGCGACACCGCCCGGGCCCGTCACGAGCACGCACTGGCCGCCTGAGCGGCCGGCCGGGCGTCGAGCCGGCGACGGCTAAGCTGGACGGGCCATGAGCCCTGCCCGACCGGTGTATCTGGACCACGCCGCCACCACCCCGATGTATCCCGATGCGATCGAGGCGATGACGGCTGCGCTGGCCACCGTGGGGAACGCGTCATCGCTGCACACTTCCGGCCGGGTAGCCCGCCGCACGATCGAGGAGTCGCGGGAGACGCTGGCCGAAAAGCTCGGTGCGCGACCGTCGGAGGTGATCTTCACCGCCGGCGGCACCGAAAGCGACAACCTCGCCGTCAAGGGCATCTACTGGGCACGCCGCGACGCGGCCCCCTGCAGGCGGCGGATCGTTACCAGCGCCGTCGAGCATCACGCCGTGCTCGACGCCGTTGAATGGCTGGCTGAGCACGAGGGCGCGGACGTCACGTGGCTGCCCACCAACCGCGACGGCTCGGTGTCGCCTGCGGCTCTGCGCGATACGTTGCAGCGCCACGACGACGTGGCCCTGGTGTCGGTGATGTGGGCCAACAACGAGGTTGGCACGATCATGCCGGTCGCCGAGTTAGCGGCCGTTGCGGCGGAATTCGATGTACCGATTCACAGTGACGCGGTCCAGGCGATCGGGCAGCTGCCGGCCTCGTTCACCTCGAGTGGTCTGTCTGCGATGAGTATCGCGGCACACAAATTCGGTGGACCGACAGGCGCGGGCGCGCTGGTACTGCGCCGCGACACCGCGTGCGTTCCGCTATTGCACGGCGGCGGTCAGGAGCGTGACGTGCGTTCCGGCACACCGGATGTCGCGGGTGCGGTTGGCATGGCCGTGGCGGCCAGACGTGCGGTGGATGATTTGGCGGCGCACAGCGAGAAGCTGACGGCGCTGCGCGATCGACTGATCGACGGTGTGCTGTCGGCTGTCGATGACGTGCGGCTGAATGGACCGCGCACTGGCCGTCTTCCGGGTAACGCACACTTCACTTTTGCCGGGTGTGAGGGCGATTCGCTGCTGATGCTGCTGGACGCCAATGGGATTGAGTGCTCCACGGGGTCCGCTTGCACGGCGGGGGTTCCTCAGCCGTCGCACGTGCTGCTGGCGATGGGCGCGGACTCGGCGGCCGCGCGCGGCTCGATTCGGTTGTCGTTGGGGCGCACCAGCGTCCCCGAAGACGTCGATGCGGTGCTCGACGTGCTACCCGCGGTGGTCACGCGTGCCCGGCAGGCCGCATTGGCGAGCGCGGGGGCGAAATGAGAGTGCTGGCCGCGATGAGCGGCGGGGTGGATTCGTCGGTGGCCGCAGCACGAATGGTCGATGCCGGCCACGACGTGGTCGGCGTTCATCTCGCGCTGTCGTCGGCGCCGGGCACACTGCGAACCGGGTCGCGAGGCTGCTGCTCGAAGGAGGACGCCGGCGATGCGCGGCGGGTGGCCGACACGATCGGAATCCCGTTTTATGTCTGGGATTTCGCCGATCGCTTCAAAGCGGCGGTGATCGAGGACTTCGTGTCGTCATACGAGCGAGGCGAGACTCCCAACCCGTGTGTGCGGTGCAACGAGAAGATCAAGTTCTCGGCGCTCGCGGCGCGGGCGCTGGCGCTCGGCTTCGACGCGGTGGCCACCGGTCACTACGCGAGGCTGTCGGACGGCCGGTTACGACGAGCCGTGGACGCCGCGAAAGACCAGTCGTACGTATTGGCGGTGCTGACGGCCGAGCAACTCCGGCACGCCCTGTTCCCGGTCGGCGACACCCCCAAGCCGCAGATCCGGGCCGAGGCCGCCGAGCGTCGGCTCGCGATCGCGGACAAGCCCGACAGCCACGACATCTGCTTCATCCCGTCGGGTGACACGCAAGCGTTCCTCGGCGAGAGGATCGGCGTGCGCCGCGGCGCGGTCGTCGACACCGCGGGGACCGTGCTCGCAGAGCACGACGGCGTGCACGGCTTCACCATCGGCCAGCGCAAGGGCCTGGGGATCGCCGGACCCGGGCCGGACGGGCGGCCGCGGTACGTCACCGCGATCGACGCGCAGACCGCGACGGTGACGGTGGGCTGCGTTACGGACCTCGAGGTTTGGCAGGTGTCGGGGGAGCGGCCGGTGTTCACGTCCGGGGTTGCGCCCTTGGGACCAGTTGAGTGCGCGGTGCAGGTGCGTGCTCACGGCGGGGTGGTCGACGCGGTCGCCGAGCATGTCGGGGACCGGCTCGACGCCCGGTTGCGCCAGCCGCTGCGGGGCGTGGCGCCGGGCCAGACGATGGTGCTGTACCGGCCCGACGCTCACGGCGACGAAGTGATCGGCAGCGCGACGATCATTTAGTGCCGACCCGTGCTGCGATGCGTGTCGCGACGAGGTCGGGGACGACGTGGCTGCTGTAGCCGCAGTAGGTAACTTCGATCAGCACCGTGGACTGCAGCCGGTAGATGCGACCGCAGTTACCCGACCCTTCGGCACGCACCGTCTGCTGATCGGCGGTCCAGTCGTAGACATATCCGGAACTTGTCGCGCCGCAGGACTTCACCAGATCCGTGATGTTGTCGAATGCGCTCAGAGCGGTGTCGGCGTCCAGGTAGGCGGCGGCCGCCTCGGACAACAGCGCTCGCCTCGGTGGTGTCTGAAAGCTCGTCTTGTGGAACTGCTTGAGATCTGGACCGAAGGTCACGCTCTCGCGGAAGACGAACTGGCATTCGGGTGGCGCCGAGCCGACGAGGAGGTCGTCGTCGACCGTTTGTTTGGAGTCCATGCCGGGCACGCCGTTGAGATCGAGGCCTGCGCCGGTGAGATCGCGCAACTCGGGCGTGGTGAGCAGCAGCTCGTCCACATCCATGCCGTTGAGGTAGGGGCCCTCGGCCGGCGGCATCAGCGCGGTGCCGCCGACGACCTGTGTGCATCCGCTGGCCAGCATCACCGCGGCAAGGCAGCTGAGCAGCGCGCTGCTGCGTCGGGCCATGATGAGGCTCAGAGTAGACCGCGGCCGCGCTGTGCCAAGCCTTTGAATGGCCCCTGGGGACTTGTCAGACGCTGACGGCGCTTACGAGCGCCCGGGATTTGCCTAGCTGCGGCGACTGAAGCCTCTGCCTTGCATTCCCACCAGAGCTAGTGAACGAGCGTTCACGCCTAAAATTGCAGGTAGCGGCACTGACACAAGGTCGGAGCCACTCCTGGTGGATCGATCGAAAATCGGTCCGCAATTGATGGGCGGTCAGGTGACCGCTGCGCACCGCTTGGCTGCCGATGAAACATTTCCTCGATGCCGAGACGGTGACAGTGCACACCGACAGATCGCCGAAACTGAAGCGGCTGTGATAGTTCGCGGCGTGTCGTCGCAACTGGTTCAGTTTCGGCGCAGGGACGAGGTCAGGCCATAACGCGGCGGCCGGACAGCGCCTGCCGACTGGCTTCAAGATTGGGATGCTCCCGGGCCATGACGAGGCTCAGCGTAGACCGAATACTGTTGGGCACGTGAGCGTCTTCGCCGCCGCGACCGGGGTCGGGTCCTGGCCCGGCACCTCGGCCCGGCAGGCCGCCGAGGTGATCGTGGGCGAGTTGCATACGTTGCCGCATCTGGCGGAGTTGCCTGCGCGCGGCGTGGGCGCGGACATGATCGGCCGGGCCGGGGCGCTGCTGGTGGACATCGCGATCGACACGACGCCGCGTGGCTATCGGGTGGCGACGCGTCCGGGAGCGGTGAGTCGGCGGGCACGCAGCTTTTTGGACGAGGACATCGATGCGCTCGAGGAGGCGTGGGAGCGGGCGGCGCTGCGGGGCGGCGACCGGACGGTGAAGGTGCAGGCGCCAGGCCCGGTGACGTTGGCGGCGCAGCTGGAATTGCCGAATGGCCATCGGGCGATTACGGATTCCGGTGCGCTGCAGGATCTGACGACGTCGCTGGCGGAAGGTGTTGCGGCACACAGGGCTGAGGTGGCTAGGCGGCTGGACTGCCCGGTGGTGGTGCAGTTCGATGAGCCGTCGCTGGCCGCCGCGCTAGCCGGGAGACTCACCGGCGTGACCGCGTTGACGCCGGTGCATCCGGTGGACGTGACGGTTGCGGTGGATCTGTTGGACGAGTGCGTTGCCGCGGCGGGAACCGATGTGGCCGTGCATTGCTGTTCATCGGAGCTGCCATGGGGTGTATTGCAGCGCAGCGTTATTCATGCGGCGGGGATTGACATGTCCGTGTTGCAGAGCGTCGAGCTGGACGGACTGGGCGAGTTCGTCGACAGCGGGCGCACGTTGATGTTGGGAGTGTTGCCGTCAACAGCGCCGGAGCTCACGCCGTCCACCAAGCAGCTGGCCCTCAAGGCCGCCGCGCTCACGGACCGGCTGGGGTTCGCGCGGGCGCTGTTGGCGGAGCGGTTCGGTGTCACGCCGGCGTGCGGGCTGGCCGGCGCGACACCCGAATGGGCGCGCACCGCGGTCGAATTGGCGCAGAAGGTCGCAGACGCATTCGTGAACGATCCGGACGTGACTTAGCGGCTGTCGGGTTCCTTGATCAGCTTCTTCGGCGCCACCAATCGGTAGGACGCGTCGACCTTCACCAGCATCGAATATGGGAACGGCGTCACGTCCCCGGAGTCCGGGCCCTTGGCGTTGCCGCCGTACATCACGAAGATATATTTTCGGCCCTGCTCAGGGCGGCGGAAACGTCTCTACCTGCGGAGAGACATCAGAGTTACTCACACTCCAACAGGAAATTCTGTGGGTAAGTGTGGGCAAATTGTGGGCACGGAGTAAGCAGTTGCGCGGTTATAAAAGTTGCACCCCCGGTGTTGTCACAGTGTTTACCGGGACTTGTCACAACGTCGTGACATCCTCAGACTGAACGATATGCGCGACCGCGAGACGATCGACGCAGAATTGCGGCTCATCGCTTCTGCGCGCCGATCGATGCGTGAGCAGGGCGGTCAGGCGTCCTGCCGACAGGCCGACGAACTGCTCGATGAGCGCCTAGCCCATCGCGCGGAGGCGTCCGAAATCGAGGCGGCTGAAGCGTGTGAGACCGGGGTTGTCGCCGACACGTGGCGCGACCTCGTCGAAACCGACGACATCACGCCCCACCGACGTAAGGCTGTGCTGCGCCGCTTCGGCCTCCTCGCGGCGTTGCCGCTATCTCTGGGAGCCGTCGCCACCGTGTTAGTGGTGATGTTCGCGGTCCACCACCCACACCCAGCGGCGCAGCCGACGGTAGTCCCGCCGTCGAGTGCGCGACCCAACCCGGCTCCGCCGAAAGCACCCGCGCCGCCGCTTGACATCGTCGACAGGGCGTTCATCGACGCGTTGAATCGGGATGGCGTGCCAGTTCCCAGCCACGAATACGTGATGAGCCATGGGCACGCGGTTTGCGACTTCCTGACGCACCAATCCAACTTCGCAGAGGCCGTCGGCTTCGTGCAGCGATCGTCGATATGGGACGCCAATCAAAGCGCCGACTTCGCCGCCGGCGCCATCGTCTCGTACTGCCCTCAGTATGAACCTGCAAGCGCGGACGAGATGCAGCCGGCATATCAGAATGCTCTCTCTGATCTACAAGCGATCCAAGGTAATCTGCAAGGCATCCAAGGTGATCTGCAAGGCATCCGAGATGATCTGCAAGCCATCCCAGGCCACCAGTAATCCGGGTCATCAGCCACCGCATGGATTTCTACATGGCAGATTCGCTCGCCATGCTTCGGCGGTGGCTGACTAACTCGGAGGTAGCAGCATCAGCGTCACCGACGATGTCGGCCACACGTCCGACGACGCGCCACGCGCCGCTATCGAGGGTCTGAGCGGGGGCACTCGGCCTATAGCACGCTTGCTCTTGCTCACCGATAGATTGGTGCGATGACAACAACCGGCATCGTGCTCGGCATCGTCGTGGTCGCCTCCGTCGCGTTAAGCCTCTGGCTCATGCAGCGGGGCGGTCGCAATCGTAAATAGCGCGAGTATCGTTGCACCGCCGTACGTCACGACGATCTTCAGCGCACAGAACACCGGCCGCACCCAGGAAACCTTTTCACACGCGCCGGGAAAGCCCAGCGCGATCTCCCGCAAGTCGAGCAGGCCGACGTCGTCGTCGCGAAACATGATCGGATGCGGCATCGATACAGCGTATCGACGGCCTTCAGCGGTGTCGGCGTGCTCCGATAGCCTGCGGTGGTGGATTCGATCGACCCCGACGTGCGGCGTCGCTGGCAGCTGCTCGCCGAAGAGGTCCGCGAGCACCAGTTCCGGTATTACGTCAAGGACGCCCCGATCGTCTCCGATGCCGAGTTCGACAAGCTCCTCAAGGAACTGACCGAGCTGGAGGACCGCTACCCCGAGCTGCGGGTCCCTGACTCACCGACGCAGCTGGTCGGCGGCGCAGGCTTCGCCACCGACTTCGCCGAGGCCGAACACCTGGAGCGGATGCTGTCCCTCGACAACGTGTTCGCTCCCGAGGAACTCCAGGCGTGGGCACATCGAGTCGAGAACGAGATCGGGGGCACACCCGACTACCTCTGCGAGCTGAAGATCGACGGGGTCGCACTGTCCCTGGTTTACCGCGACGGCCGGTTGATCCGCGCCGCCACCCGCGGTGACGGCCGGGTGGGCGAGGACGTCACCCTCAACGCGCGCACCATCGACGAAATCCCCGAAACTCTCACGCCCACCAAGAACTACCCGGTACCCGCCGTGCTCGAGGTTCGCGGCGAGGTGTTCTTCCGGGTGGCCGACTTCGAAAACCTCAACGCCAGCCTCGTCGAGGAGGGCAAGGCGCCGTTCGCCAACCCCCGCAACAGCGCGGCCGGATCGCTGCGGCAGAAGAACCCCGCCGTTACCGCCAAACGCGGACTGCGGATGATCTGCCACGGCATCGGCCACACCGAGGGATTCAGGCCGCAGACCCTTCACGGCGCCTACTCCGCGTTGAAGGCGTGGGGGCTTCCGGTGTCCGAGCACACCACGCGGGTCAAGGGCATCGCCGCGGTCGAGGAGCGCGTCGCGTACTGGGGCGAGCACCGCCACGACGTCGCGCACGAAATCGATGGCGTCGTGGTCAAAGTCGATGACGTGGCCTTGCAACGTCGCCTCGGGTCCACATCGCGGGCACCGCGTTGGGCGATCGCGTACAAGTACCCTCCCGAGGAGGCGCAGACCAAACTGCTCGACATCCGCGTGAACGTCGGCCGCACCGGCCGGGTCACTCCGTTCGCGTACATGACGCCGGTGAAGGTTGCCGGCTCGACGGTGGGCCTCGCGACGCTGCACAACGCGTCGGAGGTCAAGCGCAAGGGCGTGTTGATCGGCGACACCGTGATGATCCGCAAGGCCGGCGACGTCATCCCGGAGGTGCTCGGCCCGGTCGTGGACCTTCGGGACGGCACAGAACGAGAGTTCGTCATGCCGACCCATTGCCCCGAGTGCGGCACACCGCTCGCTCCAGCGAAAGAGGGCGACGCGGACATCCGCTGCCCCAATGCGCGGTCATGCCCGGCGCAGTTGCGGGAGCGCGTGTTTCACGTGGCCGGACGCGGCGCCCTGGATATCGAGGGGCTCGGCTACGAGGCTGCGATCGCGTTGCTCAAGGCCGACGTGATCGCCGACGAGGGCGACCTGTTCACCCTTTCCGAGGACGACCTGCTGCGCACCGATCTGTTCAGGACCAAAGACGGCGCACTGTCCGCTAACGGGGCGCGGTTGCTGGCCAACCTCGATTTGGCGAAGTCGCGGCCGCTGTGGCGAGTGTTGGTAGCACTGTCGATTCGTCACGTCGGCCCCACCGCCGCACGCGCGCTGGCCACCGAATTCGGCAGCGTCGACGCGATAGAGGAGGCGTCGCAAGAGCAGTTGGCTGCCGTCGAGGGCGTCGGGCCCACCATCGCGGAGGCCGTCACCGAATGGTTCGCCGTCGACTGGCACCGGGCGATTGTCGACAAGTGGCGGGCGGCCGGGATGCGTATGGAAGACGAACGCGACGCCCGTATCGAGCGCACGCTGGCCGGGTTATCGATCGTGGTCACCGGTTCGCTGCCCGGATTCTCCCGCGACGAGGCCAAAGAGGCGATCGTCGCCCGCGGCGGCAAGGCGGCCGGCTCGGTGTCCAAAAAGACGGCGTTTGTGGTGGCCGGCGATGCGCCCGGTTCTAAGTACGACAAGGCCGTCGAGCTCGGCGTGCCGATTCTCGATGAGAACGGCTTCCGTGACCTCTTGGAGAACGGGCCAGACGGCGTTTGACGGCAGCGTCCGATGTGTACGACTACCGCAGAATCGTCGCCACGATGCCGGCCAGGTAGCCCAACCTGGCCACCTCCGACGGGCGGAAATCCGGCCCACCGGGACGCCCGAGCATCACCGCGAAACCCGGGTCGCCCAGCGGCGCGGCCGCCAATGTGGTGTCCATGTCGCGCCACAGCTGTGGCACCCAGTCGGCGGCGGCATCCAATGCCACCGCGTGCTCGAGCGGCAGCCACGGCGCCGAATCGGCAACGGTCTCCGGTGCGCCCGAGCTGCCGACAATCCGCTCGAACCCGTGGTCGTGCAGCCGGACCACGGTGCACCAGCCCACCCGCAACACCCGCGGTGCCTCGTCGGCGAGCACCTGCAATTTGCCCAGACGATCGGCCCCGGCGGCGACGTGATCGATCAACTCGAGCTCGCGGTGCGCCTCGAGCAGGCCGGTGTGCGGGCGGATGCTGTCCACGCGAACGTCGCTGAGCGCCTCCGCCGCAGTGATCAGCGTGTCGGGCATCGCGCCGGGCGGCAGATCCACGACCAGATCGTCGATCGCGAGCCCGGACATGCGCTCGACCACGTCCAGCGACAGGATGTCGGCCCCCACCGAGCCGAGAGCGACGGCCAAAGAGCCCAGGCTGCCCGGCCGGTCGACCAGCTGGACCCGCAGCAGATACGAAGGCACGGGCAACACTGTCGCACAGCATGCTGCGCTCGGCATTCCCACTGGCGGCTAGGCTCTGGCGTCGTGGCTCAGATCTCCCGCGACGAAGTCGCCCGGCTGGCGAAGCTGGCGCGCCTCGCGCTGACGGATGCGGAGCTGGACAGCTTCGCGGGGCAGCTCGACGCGATCCTCGGCTACGTCAGCCAGGTGCAGTCCGTCGACGTGACCGACGTCACGCCCACCGGCAACCCGCTCAAGGACGTCAACGTAACCCGCCCCGACGTAGAAGAGCCGTGCCTGACGCAGCAGGAGGCGCTGGCCGAGGCGCCGGCAGCGGTCGACGGGCGGTTCGCGGTGCCGCGGATCTTGGGGGAGCCGGAATGACCGGAATGACTGAGCTGATCCGGCTCGACGCCGCGACGCTGGCCGAGAAGATCGCGGGCGGCGAAGTGTCGTCGGTGGAGGCGACGCAGGCCCATCTGGACCAGATCGAGGCCACCGACGATCGCTATCACGCCTTCCTGCACGTGGCGGCCGAGCAGGCGCTGGCCGATGCGGCGCGGGTTGACGCCGCGGTCGCCGCCGGTGGCCCACCGGCGTCGCCGCTGGCCGGTGTACCGCTGGCGCTCAAGGATGTGTTCACCACCAAGGGCATGCCGACGACCTGCGGCTCGAAGATTCTCGAGGGGTGGCGTTCGCCGTATGACGCGACGTTGACGGTAAAGCTCCGCGAAGCGGGCATCCCGATCCTCGGCAAGACCAACATGGACGAGTTCGCCATGGGCAGTTCGACCGAGAACTCGGCTTACGGCCCGACCTTGAATCCGTGGAACATCGGGCGCGTGCCGGGCGGATCGGGGGGCGGCAGTGCCGCGGCGCTGGCCGCGTTCCAGGCGCCGCTCGCGATCGGTTCTGACACCGGCGGCTCGATTCGCCAGCCGGCGGCCCTCACCGCGACGGTGGGTGTCAAGCCCACGTACGGCACGGTGTCGCGGTACGGGCTGGTGGCGTGCGCGTCGTCGCTCGATCAAGGCGGCCCGTGCGCGCGCACGGTGCTCGACACTGCGCTGCTGCACGCGGTGATCGCCGGCCACGATCACAAGGACTCCACGTCGGTGGAGGCGGCGGTGCCCGACGTCGTGGCCGCGGCCCGCGCCGGCGCGGCCGGCGACCTGAAGGGTATGCGAATCGGCGTTGTCAGCCAGTTGCGCGGCGACGGTTACCAACCGGGCGTGCTCGCGTCGTTCAACGCCGCGGTCGAGCAGCTCACCGCGCTGGGCGCGGAGGTGAGCGAGGTGTCCTGTCCGCATTTCGACCACGCGCTCGCGGCCTACTACCTGATCCTGCCGTCGGAGGTGTCGTCGAACCTGGCGAGGTTTGACGGGATTCGGTACGGCCTTCGCGTCGGCGACGACGGCACGCACAGCGCCGAGGAGGTGATGGCGCTCACGCGGGCCGCCGGATTCGGTCCGGAAGTGAAGCGCCGCATCATGATTGGCGCATACGCGCTGTCCGCCGGATACTACGACGCTTACTACAACCAGGCGCAGAAGGTGCGCACACTGATCGCCCGGGATCTGGACGAGGCGTATCGACGCGTCGATGTGTTGGTGTCTCCGGCGACACCCACCACCGCGTTCCGGCTCGGGGAGAAGGTCGACGACCCGCTCGCGATGTACCTGTTCGACTTGTGCACGCTGCCGCTGAACTTGGCCGGGCACGCGGGGATGTCGGTGCCGTCCGGATTGTCGCCCGACGACTCGTTGCCGGTCGGGCTACAGATCATGGCACCCGCGCTGGCCGACGACCGGCTGTACCGGGTGGGCGCCGCCTACGAAGCCGCGCGGGGCCCCCTGCCCACCGCGATCTGAGCATCGGGCTGCCCGGGCAGAGTGAAAAGGGGCAGGATAAGAACATGCGGATCGGAATACTCACCGGTGGCGGCGACTGTCCCGGCCTGAACGCCGTGATCCGCGCGGTGGTTCGCACATCCGTGTCCCGGTACGGCTCTTCGGTCGTCGGATTCCAGGACGGGTGGCGTGGTCTGCTCGAGGACCGCCGCATCCAACTTCTGAACGACGAACGCAACGACCGGCTGCTGGCCAAGGGCGGAACGATGCTCGGCACCGCCCGGGTCCATCCCGACAAGCTGCAGGCCGGGCTGGATCAGATCAAGCAGACGCTGGACGACAACGGCATCGACGTGCTGATCCCGATCGGCGGCGAAGGCACGCTGACGGCCGCACATTGGCTCTCCGAGGAGAACGTCCCGATCGTCGGGGTGCCGAAGACGATCGACAACGACATCGACTGCACCGACGTGACGTTCGGGCACGACACCGCACTGCAGGTGGCCAGCGAAGCCATCGACCGGCTGCACTCCACGGCCGAGTCCCATCAGCGCGTGATGCTGGTCGAGGTGATGGGCCGGCATGCCGGGTGGATCGCGTTGAACGCCGGGATGGCGACCGGTGCGCACATGACGCTGATCCCCGAGCAGCCGTTCGACGTCGAAGAGGTGTGCCGACTGGTCAAGCGGCGCTTCCAGCGCGGCGACTCGCATTTCATCTGCGTGGTCGCCGAGGGCGCCAAGCCGGCGACGGGCTCGATGAAATTGCAAGAGGGCGGCATGGACGAGTTCGGCCACGAGAAGTTCACCGGCGTGGCCGCGCAGCTTGCGCTCGAGGTCAACAAGCGCATCAACAAGGAAGTGCGGGTCACCGTGTTGGGGCACGTCCAGCGCGGTGGCACCCCCACGGCGTACGACCGCGTGCTAGCCACCCGATTCGGTGTGAACGCCGCCGACGCCGCGCACGCCGGCGAGTACGGGATGATGGTGTCGCTGCGAGGCCAGGAGATCGGTCGTGTGCCGCTCGCTGAGGCAACCCGTCAGTTGAAGCTGGTGCCGCAGAGCCGGTACGACGACGCTGCGGCGTTCTTCGGCTGACCAGCCCAACTAAACTCGACTGCATGACTCTCGCTTCCACGGCGGAACTGATGGACTACGACGAGGTCGTGGCGCGCTATGAGCCGGTGCTCGGCCTCGAGGTGCACGTCGAGCTGTCGACCACCACCAAGATGTTCTGCGGGTGCTCGACCACGTTCGGGGCCGAACCGAACACGCAGGTGTGCCCGGTCTGCCTCGGTCTGCCCGGCGCGCTGCCGGTGCTCAACGAGGCCGCGGTGGAGTCCGCGATGCGCATCGGCGTTGCGTTGAATTGCGAGATCGTGGACTGGTGCCGGTTCGCCCGGAAGAACTACTTCTATCCGGATATGCCGAAGAACTACCAGATTTCACAGTACGACGAACCGATCGCGGTCAACGGCTACCTCGACGTTCCGCTTGACGATGGGACCACCTTCCGGGTCGATATCGAGCGGGCGCACATGGAGGAAGACACCGGCAAGCTCATGCACCTGGGCAGCGAAACGGGCCGCATCGAAGGCGCCACGATGTCGTTGTTGGACTTCAACAGGGCCGGCGTGCCTTTGATCGAGATCGTCACGAAGCCGATCGTCGGCGCGGGCGCGCACGCGCCTGAGATCGCGCGCACGTACGTCACCGCGCTGCGAGACCTGTTGCGCGCGTTAGGCGTCTCCGATGTTCGGATGGACCAGGGCTCGATGCGCTGCGACGCCAACGTGTCGCTGATGCCCGTCGGCGCAAAGGAATTCGGGATTCGGACCGAGACGAAGAACGTCAATTCGCTGAGAAGCGTCGAGGTGGCGGTGCGCTACGAGATGCGCCGGCAGGCCGCGATTCTGGCTGCCGGCGGCCGGATTGACCAGGAAACCCGTCATTTCCACGAGGACGGCTACACCTCGCCGGGCCGCAAGAAGGAATCTGCGGAGGACTACCGCTACTTCCCCGAACCCGACCTAGAGCCTGTCGCGCCGAGTGCCGACCTGGTGGAGCGGCTGCGGGGGACGCTCCCCGAGTTTCCATGGTTGCGGCGCAAGCGGATTCAAGAGGAGTGGGGGGTCTCCGACGAGGTGATGCGCGACCTGGTCAACGCCGGCGCGGTCGAATTGGTGGCCGCGACAGTGGAGCACGGCGCATCCAGCGAGGGCGCTCGGGCCTGGTGGGGAAACTTCTTGGTGCAGAAGGCCAACGAGGCAGGTGTCGAGCTCGACGCGCTGCCGATCACGCCCGCGCAGATCGCTGAGGTGGTGAGGCTGGTCGATGACGGCAAGCTGTCGAACAAGCTGGCGCGGCAGGTCGTCGAGGGCGTGCTGGCCGGTGAGGGCGAACCCGAGCACGTGATGGCCGCGCGCGGACTGGAACTGGTGCGCGACGATTCGGCGCTTCAGGCCGCGGTCGACGAAGCACTGGCCGCAAATCCCGATGTGGTGGAGAAGATCCGCGGCGGCAAGGTGCAGGCGGCCGGTGCGATCGTCGGGGCGGTCATGAAGGCCACCAAGGGCCAGGCCGACGCCGCGCGGGTCCGCGAATTGGTGCTGGCGGCCTGCGGCTAGCACCCGGTGTCGCTGCAACGCGTCGGAGGGATCGGAGGGATCCGAGGGATATGCCTTCAGGAATCGCCGACGTGGGGTTGGTAACCACCTAGTAGCGCCATGGCGTCGGTCGCGAACTGCTCGAGTCGTTCCCGGGGGTAAGTCTCGGGATCGGTGATTGCCAGCCGGCCCAGCATCTCGGCGAACGACAGCATCGTGTGTCCGAGCAGTGCCGCGTCGACTTTCGCCAGCTGTGGCCGCAACGCCGCGCCGGCGTTGGCCAGTTGCTCTGCCTGCGCCCCGCTACGGGCCGGGCCCGTTGTCGCGCGCCGAGGAGTCGCAGTACTGGGCCGAGTCGCGGATCGCCGCCGAGCTGCAAACCTGTAAACCATCCGACGTACCGGCGTCCCGCGACGAAGTGCGGCAGTATTTCGCCGACGTCCACGACAGCCTGTGTACGTCCGAACGCGCCGATCGCGCGATGCAGTATCTGCTGTACACGCCGCGCGATTGCGGGTTCCGGTTGTGGGCTGGCAGTCGCATCCTCGCGCCTGCCGCGATCGCCACGCTGCCGGAATGGATGCGACGGACGGGTGGCTTCGATCAGCCCGCCTTCGTCGACGCCGCAGTGGTGCCCGCCGCACGCGCGTTCGTTCGGGGTCTGATGCTGGCTGACTCGCGGCCGATGGTTGCCCTGGCCCGCCGACTGGTTCCGCACACCGCCCGGGTGCTGGCTCAGCACCTCGCGGCGCCACCGCCCGTCGAGCTACGCACCGTTACGCCGGCCGAGGCGCGTGAGCAACTCGCGCTCGCCTAAACCAGATCGTCCTTCGGCCGCGGGAAGCCGCCGCCGTTCTTGAACAGCGGGAACACCACGTCGTCCAGCTGCATTGCGTCGCCGAACGTCTTGTTGACCGTTGCACCCCAGATGTTCCCGTCGGGAGACACTGCCAGCGCCCAGGCGTGCCCGTGCTCATCTTGGCGCATGACCTCGGGCTCACCGGTCACCGAGCCGGACTCCGGGGCCATCCGCACCGCGACCGTCTGCTTCGTGTTGACCAGGTTCACCAGGATTGTGCCGGCCAGCGCCGCGCAGCCGGCCACGCCGGGCTTGTCCGGCCATGTCCACACGGTCGACGTCTTGGAATCCGGCGTGATCCGTTGCAACCGGTCCGCGGTGGGCGTTCGGTCGGTGATGTATAGCGAGTTGTCGGTCGGATCGACGCACAGACCGCCGGCCGACCCCATGTTCGACATCGCGGTGGTGAGCGGCGCCTGATTGACGGTGGTGGGTTGCTCAATCCGAATCACCTTGCCCGCAAGCGAATTCGGATCAGCTGCCATGGCGGGGTTGCCCGCATCGCCAGTCAGGACCACAAGCGTGGTGGGACTGGTGAAGACCAGCGCGCCGGTGTTGCCGATGGCGCCTTTCGGGATTCCGGTGAGGATGTCTTTGGGCACGTCGCCGTCCGCGATGCGGATGACGCGATTGTCGGTGGGAGTGCTGATGTACGCGTACATCAACCGGTCCTGTTCGTAGGTCGGCGACAACACGATGTCCATCAGTCCGCCGTCACCGGACGGGTCGACAGGGATGACGACCTTGACCTTAGGTTCGGCGTTGACCGCTACTTGTTTGACTGCACCGGTGGTCCGCTCGGCCACGAGCGCCGACTTGCTGTCCGGGCCCATGATCAACCCGCTCGTGCTCTCCAGGCAGCCCTGCATCACACCCGGGGCGGGGCACTGCTTCGGGAACGGATTATCCGGAAGGGGCGGAGGCGGCGGGGGAGTCGAGCTCGGGGGCGACGCGAACCTGGGTTGCGTGGTGAACGGCTGGGACGCGGAGTCGTTGAACCTGGCGCAGCCGGTGGCCACCAGCACGACCGCGAACAGCGCTGACAACATGAATGGCGCAGCCACCCGCACCCGTCTACGCACATTCATGCCCGCCAGGTTACGGATAGTTGGGCGCCCACCGCCACGCAGACACCCATGACTGCGGGTCGGCGTCGGACCCTCACATTGGCTTCGGACCGGTAAAGGTGCGGTGACGGCCCGGTACAAATCCGCGACGCCGGGGTTACTTGCACTTACGCTGGCATTATGCACCCGCATGACTCGCGCACCTGGCAACGGCCCGCAGACTCGGTGCCGTCGTCGCGCCCCGCTTCAGCACGCCTGGTAGACCCCGAGGATGACCTGCCATCCGCGGCCTACGGCGGTGACTACGAAACGACCAGAATCCCGCACTACAGCGCCGACCCGGTGTCGGGCGCGTCGGGACTCGAGCTGCTCGCGGACCCCGAGCCGCTGCCGTACCTCGACCCCACCGTCTCCGGTCGACATGCCCTGCCGGAGTGGGGCGCCCAAACCAACGACCGCGTCGACCAGCAGGTAGCCACTGGTGGGCGGCGCGGTACCCAAGACCTCGGGTTGCTGCTGTTGCGCGCGATCGTGGGCGCCATCCTCGTCGCGCACGGACTGCAGAAGGCGTTCGGCATCTGGGGCGGCCAGGGACTCGACTCGTTCAAGAACTCGTTGTCCGACATGGGGTATCAACACGCTGACGTGCTGACGTATGTGGCGGCCGGCACTCAGATGGCCGCGGGCGTGCTGTTGGTCCTCGGCTTGTTCACGCCGCTGGCCGCCGCGGCGGCGCTGGCATATGTGATCAACGGGCTGGCCGCCAATGTCGCCGCCCAGCACGACGCCGGTTACACCGGGTTCTTACTGCCCGGCGGCTACGAGTACCAGATTCTGCTGACCGCCGCCCTGGTGGCGATCATTCTCGTCGGCCCCGGTCGCTATGGGTTCGACGCGGGCAGGGGATGGGCACGGCGGCCGTTCCTGGGCTCGTTCGCTGCCCTGCTGCTCGGTATCGGCGTCGCGGTGGGGGCCTGGATGCTGCTGAACGGCACCAATCCGCTCGGCTAACCGGCCACCGGACCGTACGGGTTCGGCACCCGCCCGCCGCTGACCTCCGTCAGCCGCGGCAGCGACGCGAAAGTGACCGCGGGCAACCGCAAGGCCGTGCCCGACGTCAGTTCCGCGCGCGCCCAAGACCCCTTGACGAACCGCAGCCCCTTGATATCGGCCCAATCGACCGTGCGACTGCCCAACAGCGTGCGCGCGGTGACCGTCTGCGCATCGGCCACCGTCCGCAGCCGCACGATCATCGCCGACGCAATGACCGGAATGACCAGCAGCGGAGCGGTCCACGGCACCGCGAGCACCACCGCGAGCATGCCGAGCGCGGAAAAACCCGACGCGAGGTGTGCCATCGGGGAAATCCGCAACACGACCGGCGCGGCGTCCCTGTGCTCGAGCCCATCGGGTTTATCCGACTCGTCGCTGGTCATCCAGCCATCATCCCACCGGGCTCGAATTTGACCTTTGACCAGTGCGGAGGCTACCGTCGATGGCTATGCAGGCCCGTGGATTGCTCGTAGTAATTAGTCGGCGCGTTGGTGCCGTGTAGTTTAGGCCTGGGCCTAGCCAAGCATCCACCGACGCGACCCTCGTACAGCAGCCGAGCTGACGGGGGTTTTTTCTTGCCCAGCACCGCGAAACAATCCAGACAGCAACGCCGAGACGACACAGGACGAAGAGGACACCGTGAGCGCACCTACCTCCCCACCACAGGAATGGTCTGCGCGCGACCAGCCCGCCAACAGCGGCGCCGACAGGAGCCGCGAGCCGAGTCACGCGAAAAGAATTGCGCCCCAACAACTCACCGGCGCGCAGGCCGTGGTGCGGTCGTTGGAGGAGCTCGGCGTCGACGTCATCTTCGGAATTCCCGGTGGCGCAGTGCTTCCCGTTTACGACCCGCTGTTCGACTCGCAGAAGCTGCGTCATGTGCTGGTGCGTCATGAGCAGGGCGCCGGTCACGCCGCCAGCGGCTACGCGCACGCCACCGGCCGCGTCGGCGTGTGCATGGCGACCTCCGGTCCTGGCGCCACCAACCTCGTCACCCCGATCGCCGACGCGCAGATGGACTCGATACCCGTCGTGGCGATCACCGGTCAGGTCGGGCGGCCGATGATCGGGACCGACGCGTTCCAGGAGGCCGACATCTCCGGCATCACGATGCCGATCACCAAGCACAACTACCTGGTCCGCAACGGCGACGACATCGCGCGCGTGCTGGCCGAGGCGTTCCACATCGCCGCCTCCGGGCGTCCCGGTGCGGTGCTCGTCGACATCCCGAAGGACGTGCTGCAGGGGCAGTGCACGTTCAGCTGGCCGCCGGCGATGGAGCTGCCCGGCTACAGGCCCAACACGAAGCCGCACGCCAAGCAGATTCGCGAGGCCGCCAAGCTGATCGCCGCGGCGAGCAAACCGGTGCTCTACGTCGGCGGCGGCGTGATCCGTGGCGAGGCCAGCGCACAGCTGTTGGACCTGGCGGAGCTGACCGGGATCCCCGTGGTGACCACGCTGATGGCGCGCGGCGCGTTCCCGGACAGCCATCCGCAGCATCTCGGCATGCCGGGGATGCACGGCACGGTCGCCGCGGTGGCGGCGCTGCAGCGCAGCGACCTGCTCATCGGGCTCGGCACCCGCTTCGATGACCGCGTCACCGGCAAGCTGTCCACGTTCGCGCCCGAGGCCAAGGTGATCCACGCCGACATCGACCCGGCCGAGATCGGCAAGAACCGCAACGCCGATGTGCCGATTGTCGGGGACATCAAGGCTGTCATCACCGATCTGATCGAGGCGCTGCACAAGACCGGTATCGGGCCGGAGGGCCTGGACGACTGGTGGGCGTACCTGAGGGGCGTCCAATCGACGTACCCGCTGAGCTACGGCCCGCAGAGCGACGGCAGCCTGAGCCCCGAATACGTGATCGAGACGCTTGGCAAGATCGCCGGCTCCGACGCCGTGTACGTCGCCGGCGTCGGCCAGCACCAGATGTGGGCCGCGCAGTTCATCTCGTACGAAAGGCCCCGCACGTGGATCAATTCCGGTGGGCTCGGCACGATGGGTTACGCGATCCCCGCGGCGATGGGCGTCAAGCTCGCCCGCCCGGATGCGGAGGTGTGGGCGATCGACGGCGACGGCTGCTTCCAGATGACCAACCAGGAGCTGGCCACCTGCGCGATCGAGGGCGCGCCGATCAAGGTCGCGGTGATCAACAACGGCAACCTGGGCATGGTGCGCCAGTGGCAGGCGTTGTTCTACGACCGGCGCTACTCGCAGACCGACCTGGCCACCCACTCGCATCGCATTCCCGACTTCGTCAAGCTGGCCGAGGCGCTGGGCTGTGTCGGATTGCGCTGCGAACGTGAGGAAGACGTCGTCGACGTGATCAACCAGGCGCGGGCGATCAACGATCGGCCAGTGGTGATCGACTTCATCGTCGGCGCCGACGCCCAGGTGTGGCCGATGGTGGCGGCCGGTACGAGCAACGACGAGATCCAAGCGGCGCGCGGAATCCGGCCGCTGTTCGACTCGGAGGACCTGGTCTAGTGACTGTCTCCACGCACACCCTGTCGATTCTGGTCGAGGACAAACCCGGTGTCCTGGCCCGCGTCGCGTCACTGTTCTCGCGGCGCGGCTTCAACATCCAGTCGCTGGCCGTCGGCGCCACCGAGCAGAAGAACTTGTCGCGGATGACGATCGTCGTCGCCGTCGAAGATCTGCCGCTCGAGCAGGTCAGCAAGCAGCTCCACAAGCTGGTCAACGTGATCAAGGTAGTGGAGCATGAGAACGAGAACTCGGTGGACCGAGAGCTGGCGCTGATCAAGGTGCGGGCCGACGCGGGCACGCGCGGTCAGGTGGTCGAGGCCGTGAACCTGTTCCGCGCCAAGGTCATCGACGTCTCCACCGAGTCGCTGATCATCGAATGCACCGGTACGCCGGAAAAACTGGAGGCGTTGCTGCAGGTGCTCGAGCCCTACGGCATCCGTGAGATCGTGCAATCCGGGGTGGTGTCGATGACGCGCGGCCCGCGCAGCATCACCGGCAGCAAGTGAGCGTTTGCACGAACAGAAAACAATCGACCAGAAAGAGAAACTCACTGTGGCAGTAGAGATGTTCTACGACGAAGATGCTGATCTGTCGATCATCCAGGGTCGCAAGGTCGGCGTCATCGGGTACGGCAGCCAAGGGCACGCGCACTCGCTGAGCCTGCGTGACTCGGGTGTTCAGGTGAAGGTCGGACTGCGCGAGGGTTCGAAGTCTCGGGAGAAGGTCGTCGAGCAGGGCCTCGACGTCGACACGCCCACCGAGGTCGCCAAGTGGGCCGACGTGATCATGGTTCTGGCGCCCGACACCGCGCAGGCCGACATCTTCAAAAACGAGATCGAGCCACACCTCGAAGACGGCAATGCGCTGTTCTTCGGGCACGGCCTCAACATCCATTTCGGGCTGATCAATCCGCCCGCGAACGTGACCGTGGGCATGGTCGCCCCGAAGGGGCCGGGACACCTGGTGCGTCGCCAATTCGTCGACGGCAAGGGAGTGCCGTGTCTGGTTGCGGTGGAACAGGATCCCAAGGGCGAGGGCCTTGCGCTCGCGCTGTCATACGCGAAGGGCATCGGGGGCACGCGCGCAGGCGTCATCAAGACCACGTTCAAGGACGAGACCGAGACCGACCTGTTCGGTGAGCAGGCCGTGTTGTGCGGCGGCACAGAGGAACTCGTCAAGACCGGGTTCGAGGTGATGGTCGAGGCCGGATATGCGCCGGAACTCGCCTACTTCGAGGTGCTGCACGAGCTCAAGCTGATCGTCGACCTGATGTACGAAGGCGGCATCGCGCGGATGAACTACTCGGTGTCCGACACGGCCGAGTTCGGCGGCTATCTGTCCGGCCCACGGGTGATCGATGCAGGCACCAAGGAGCGGATGAAGCAGCTACTGACCGAGATTCAGGACGGCACCTTCGTCAAGAAGCTGGTCGCCAACATGGACGGCGGCAACAAGGAGCTTGAGGAGCTACGCAAGCGCAACGCCGAGCACCCGATCGAGATCACCGGCAAGAAGCTGCGTGACCTGATGAGCTGGGTGGATCGCCCGATCACCGAAACCGCGTAATTCTCTGCGGCGTTGACACGCGGGGCCTATCTCGGTGCGGGCAGCCGCTGTCGCCACTGGCGTTCGAGCGTGCGCAGCATCGCCGGGTAGACGATCAGGTACCGGAAGGGCGTGATCGCGGTCATGTAAAGCGCGCCGAGCAGTCCATTCGGCTTGACCAGAACGGCCATTTGGCCGCGGTATTCGCCGCTGGGCGTCTGAACCCAGCTCAAATGGAGCACGCCGTGCACGGTCCGGTTCACGATTTCCGCCGCCCATTCGTCGTCGGTTTGATACAGCGTGCTGAACGGGGCCGGCGCTGTCGCGGCCGGACGGTCTTTCACGTCCGCTTCCAGCCGGTCGCGCAGCGTCGGCGGGGGGTCGCCCTGGCGAGGACTGTCCCATCCGAGGACCCCGCCGATGGCGAAGCGGATTGCGAACAGCGCGCGGACGACGGCAGGTGAGTGACCCACGGGGTTGAACGAGGTGAATTGTTCGACCAGGCGGGGGAAGTCGTCGGCGGTACCGGGGGTGGGCAGGGCCCACACGTCTTCCAAACGGAACTCCGGCGCGATCTCGCTGATCCGCCACGGTCGGGTGGTGTGTTCGGTGTCTGGCAGCCTCATTGCGGTCCTTTCCGGCGCCAATAATGTAACATACGTACATGCACGTATCTATAGAGGAGCCGGTCGATGGCCGGCGGTCGCAGGCACAGCGCAGGGCCCGTACCCGAGCGGCGCTGATCGAGTCGGCGGCGAAGGCATTTTCCCGATGTGGATACGGCAACGTCATCCTGGAGGAGGTCGCCCGCGAGGCGGGCTACACCAGGGGCGCGCTCTATCACATGTTCGACGGCAAGGAGGATCTGGCGCTGGCCGTCGTGGAGTGGGTGGCGGCCACCTGGGAGGACGAGGTATGGCGGCCCGCCCAGCAGGGCACGTCGGCGGTCGATGTGCTTATTGCGGGGGCGCGCGGCCACGTCGTGTTCTGCAGGCGCGACGTCGCCCGCGTCATGATGGCGTTGCGGGTAGAGTTCGACGGCCGCGAACACCCGGTGGGGCGGGCCGTTGACGACGTGGCCAAGGATCTTGGCCGGCGCTTCAGCTCGCTGATCAACTCGGGGCGCCGCGACGGCGTCATTCCGCCGGGGCCGCCGGCGAAAACACTTGCGGTGGCGATTCTGGGCGCGCTGGAAGGTCTCGCCATTCATATCGCCGGAACGCCCTACGACGAACTGATCGCCGAGCGCACGGTCCGCGGTGCGTTGGGCCTCAACGCGCCTTAGCCGGCGAGCTTGTCGGCGACGCCTACTACACGACGAGCCAGGTGCTCGAGGGCGGCGACGGTCACGTCCGACAGTTGCGCCTTGTTCTCGGGTCCGGTGACGTGGCTGACGCCGTACGGGTTGCCGTCGCCGAATTTCACCGGGTCGGTGTAACCGGGCGGCACGATGATGCCGCCGAAGTGCATCAGCGTGATGTACAGGGCGAGCAGCGTTGTCTCCTGGCCGCCGTGCTCCGTTTGCGACGACGTCCACCCCGCGTAGACCTTGTCGGCCAGCTTGCCCTGCGCCCACAAACCACCGAGCGAGTCGATGAAGGCTCGGAATTGCGAACTCGGCGAACCGAATCGGGTCGGTGAGCCGAAGATCACCGCGTCCGCCCAGACGATGTCGTCGCCAGTGGCCGGGGGCAGGTCCTTCGTGGCTTCGTAGTTCGCCGACCATGCCGGGTTCGATGCGAACGACGACGGATCGCGGGTTTCGGCGACGTGCCGGATCCGGACCTCGCCACCAGCGGCTTGAGCGGCGGCCGCAACATGCTGTGCCATCGCTGTGCCGTGGCCCGTTGCGGAGTAGTAGATGATCGCGATCTTGGTCATGGCGCCAGACTAGGCGGTGGGCGCCAACGGATATGCACGGCCGAACAGAGGTCGTGCAGGACGCTCGGGAAGTCCGGGTCGTGCAGCGTGCGGGCGCAGACAACGGTCGCCGCCAAGCCATTGGGACCACTGCCGGCCACGGTGACGTCCACCTCACAAGTAGACCGCATTAGGCTGGCCGGGTGAGCCTGCCTGTTGTGTTGATCGCCGACAAACTCGCCGAATCCACGGTCGCCGCGCTTGGTGACCACGTCGAGGTCCGATGGGTCGACGGGCCGAACCGGGAGAAGTTACTGGCCGCGGTCCCGGAAGCCGATGCGCTGCTGGTGCGGTCGGCCACCACCGTCGACGCTGACGTGCTGAACGCCGGCACCAAACTCAAGATCGTCGCCCGCGCCGGTGTCGGCCTGGACAACGTCGACGTCGACGCCGCGACGGCGCGCGGCATCCTCGTGGTGAATGCGCCGACTTCCAACATTCACAGCGCCGCCGAGCACGCCGTGGCGCTGCTGCTGGCGGCCGCGCGCCAGATCCCGGCCGCCGACGCGTCGCTGCGCGAGCATGCCTGGAAACGTTCGGCGTTCTCCGGAACGGAGATCTTCGGCAAGACGGTCGGCGTCGTGGGGCTCGGCAGGATCGGCCAGCTCGTCGCGCAGCGGCTGGCATCGTTCGGTGCCCATGTGGTGGCCTACGACCCGTACGTGGCGGCCGCCCGCGCGGCGCAGCTCGGTATCGAGCTGCTGAGCCTGGACGAGCTGCTGAGCCGCGCCGACTTCGTCTCGGTGCACCTGCCGAAGACGCCGGAAACGGCGGGGCTGATCGGCAAGGAAGCGCTGGCCAAGACCAAGCCGGGGGTGATCATCGTCAATGCCGCCCGCGGAGGGCTGGTGGACGAGACCGCGCTCGCGGAGGCCATCACGAGCGGCCACGTACGCGCGGCCGGGATCGACGTGTTCGCGGCCGAGCCGTGCACAGACAGCCCGTTGTTCGACTTGCCTCAGGTCGTCGTCACGCCGCACCTGGGCGCGTCCACGTCGGAGGCGCAGGATCGTGCCGGCACCGATGTGGCGGCCAGCGTGAAGCTGGCGCTCGCCGGTGAATTCGTTCCCGACGCGGTGAACGTCGGCGGCGGCGTCGTCGGCGAAGAGGTGGCGCCGTGGCTGGACCTGGTGCGCAAGCTGGGGCTGCTGGTCGGCGCGCTGTCGCCCGGACTCCCGACGTCGCTGTCGGTGCAGGTGCGTGGCGAGCTCGCGTCCGAAGAGGTTGGGGTGCTGCGGCTTTCGGCGTTGCGGGGGCTGTTCTCCTCGGTGATCGAGGAGCAGGTGACGTTCGTGAACGCGCCCGCGCTGGCGGCTGAGCGCGGCGTGGAGGCAAGCATCAGCACCGCCACCGAAAGCCCGAATCACCGCAGTGTCGTCGATGTGCGGGCGGTCACCGCCGACGGATCGGTGGTCAACGTCGCGGGCACGCTGTCGGGCCCGCAGTTGGTGGAGAAGATCGTCCAGATCAACGGCCGCAACTTCGATCTGCGGGCCGAGGGCGTCAACTTGATCATCAACTACGTCGATCGGCCCGGTGCGCTGGGCACGATCGGCACGGTGCTCGGCCAGGCGGGCGTCAACATCCAAGCGGCACAGCTGTCGGAGGACGCCGAAGGTCCCAGCGCGACGATCCTGCTGCGGCTTGACCAGCGGCCGCCCGAGGAGGCGCTGTCCGCGATCGGGCCTGCCGTCGGTGCGAAGATGCTCGAGGTGGTGGACTTGTCGTGAAGCTGGCGATTATCGCCGGCGATGGGATCGGTCCCGAAGTCGTCGGCGAGGCCGTCAAGGTGCTGGACGCGGTGCATCCCGGAATCCAGAAGACCAGCTACGACCTCGGGGCCCGCCGGTATCACGCGACCAAAGAGGTGTTGCCCGACTCGGTGCTCGACGAGTTGCGCAGCCACGACGCAATCCTGTTGGGCGCCATCGGCGATCCGTCGGTGCCCAGCGGCGTGCTCGAGCGCGGACTGCTGCTGAAGATCCGGTTCGCACTGGATCACCACATCAACCTGCGGCCCGCGCGGCTGTATGCCGGTGTCTCGAGCCCGTTGGCGGGCAACCCGAACATCGACTTCGTGGTGGTCCGCGAGGGAACTGAAGGGCCCTACACGGGTACCGGGGGAGCGATCCGCGTCGGCACCCTGCACGAAATCGCCACCGAGGTCAGCGTCAATACCGCTTACGGTGTGCGCAGGGTGGTCCAGGACGCGTTCCTGCGGGCCGCGCAGCGCCGTAAACACCTGACGCTCGTGCACAAGAACAACGTGCTGACGTTCGCCGGCGATCTCTGGCGGCGCACCGTGCAGGAGGTCGGCCCGGAATACCCGGACGTCGAGGTCGCTTATCAGCACGTCGACGCCGCCACCATCCACATGGTCACCGACCCCGCCCGGTTCGATGTGATCGTCACCGACAACCTGTTCGGCGACATCATCACCGACCTGGCGGCCGCGGTGTGCGGCGGCATCGGACTGGCGGCGAGCGGCAACATCGACGCCACCCGGGTGAACCCGTCGATGTTCGAACCGGTGCACGGCAGTGCACCAGACATCGCGGGGAAGGGTCTGGCCGATCCGACCGCGGCGATCATGTCGGTCGCGATGCTCCTCGACCACATCGGGGAGCCGGAAGCCGCCGCCCGAGTGGATAAGGCGGTCGAGGAGCATCTCGCGAGCCGTGGCGACGGCACATTTTCGACGATCGATGTCGGCGAGCGGATTCTCGCGCGGCTGTAGGCGGGCAGGTTCTCACTCGACGTTTCGCTGCCGAAATGCCGTCTCGGCGTTGACGGGGACGAGCGGTAATGCGAGTAAAGGGAACACCGCGCACGCCGCGAATGCGGCCGGGTAGCCGGCGACCGCGATGAGCCCGCCGAATATCGGCGGCGCGATTCCCGCTGTCAGCAGTTGACTGGTGTTCTGCGTGCCCAGCGCACGACCACTCCAGAACGGCCCTGCGATTTCGGCGATCGCGGTGAACGCGAGCCCGTTGTCGCTGACCGTGATCACCGACGCGACAATCATCACCCCGATCGACAGCGGTGATCCGAGCTCATCGGTGAGCGCCAGCACAGCCATCGCTATCGCCGCCGCGACCGCGATCGTCCGGATGGGACGCAGCCGCGACCCGACGCGGTCGGACCACAGGCCGGCGCCAACCCGACCCAGCGCACCAAGAACCTGCGCGCCGGTGACCAGCGCCCCCGCCGACGCGGCAGACCATCCGCGATCTGCCATCAGCCACACCAGCGTGAACGTCCACACCACGACCTGCGGCACCACGAGCAGCACCGAGACCCCGTGGATACGCCACAACATCGACGATCCGCGGTACGGGCTGGCCAGTTGTTCCTGCGGCGCCTGCTCGCGTTTGGGCCGCGGCGGGTCCAGCACGCCGACCGCGCTGACCATCGCCGACACGGCACACACGATCGCGGGGAACAGGAGTGCCGCACCGATGCCGTGGCTTTGGGCAAGCCGGGGGATCACCAATGCGCCCAACCCCACTCCGAGGGGCTGCGCGGTCTGGCGGATGCCCATCGCCAGCCCGCGCCGCTCCGGTGGGAACCAGCCGACCACCAGCCGGCCGCTGGCCGAATTGCTGCTTGCCGCCGCCATCCCGCCGAGCAACAGGAACGCGCCCGTCAGCACAAGGGATTCAGACGCGGCCGCGGCGAACGCGGCGGCGGCCGTCAACGCGGACCCGAGTGCGAGGACAACGCGTTCGCCGAGCCGATCCACCACATAACCCCAGGCGATCAGCGTGAACACCATGCCGATGCTGGGCATCGCCGAGAACAGACCGGCCTGGGCCAGATCCATCCCACGACCTTGATGCAGGGTGGGAATGAGAAAGGCGGCGCCGTTGATGAACACGTTTGCGAACATCGTCGACGACAACGCGATTGCCAGCATCGACCACCGCCGCGCGGTGCTGATGGTATCGGCGCTCACCATGCAATCGTCGCACAGCTATCTCATCATGTGAACTCAGCTCTCATTATGTGGATAGCGCCTCGGGGCCGCGGGCTTGTTGCAGCGGCCGCTAGGCTTTTCCGAATGCGCCTTGGACGAATTGCGAGCCCGGACGGAGTTGCCTTCGTCGCGATCGAAGGGCAGGACCCCGATGCGATCGTTCGGGAAATCGCCGAGCATCCGTTCGGCACTCCGACGTTCACCGGTCGGCAGTGGCCACTGGCCGACGTGCGACTGCTGGCGCCGATTCTGGCGAGCAAGGTTGTGTGCATCGGGAAGAACTACGCCGCGCACATCGCCGAGATGGGCGGCGACCGGGTCGAGAATCCGATCATTTTCATCAAGCCCAACACCGCGATCGTCGGACCGAACGCACCGATCATGCTGCCCGCGGATGCAGACCCGGTGCATCACGAGGGCGAACTCGCCGCGGTGATCGGCCGGCCGTGCAGGGACATACCCGCTTCGCGCGCGGCGGAGAACATCCTTGGATACACCATCGCCAACGACGTGACGGCCCGCGACCAGCAACGCCAGGACGGGCAATGGACCCGGGCCAAGGGTCACGACACGTTCTGCCCGGTGGGGCCCTGGATTGTCACCGACATCGACCCGTCCGATCTCGACATCCGCACCGAGGTGAACGGCGAAGTGCGCCAACACAGCCGGACCTCGATGATGATCCACGACATCGGCGCGATCGTGGAATGGATCTCGGCGGTCATGACGCTGCTGCCGGGTGATCTGATCCTGACCGGCACGCCGGAGGGAGTGGGACCGATCGAAGATGGCGACACCGTCAGCGTCACCGTCGAGGGCATCGGGACGCTGACGAACCCCGTTGTGCGCAAAGGAAAGTCATGAAGGTCCGGGTCCGCTTCTGCCCGTCGCCAACCGGCGTTCCGCATGTCGGGCTGATCCGCACCGCATTGTTCAACTGGGCCTACGCGCGGCACTGCGGCGGCGATTTCGTCTTCCGCATCGAGGACACCGATGCTCAGCGTGACTCCGAGGAAAGCTACGCGGCGCTGCTCGACGCATTGCGCTGGCTCGGACTGGACTGGGACGAGGGACCGGAAGTCGGCGGACAATACGGCCCGTACCGACAATCCGAGCGGATGGAGATCTACCGCGAAGTGCTGGCGCGGTTGTCGGCGTCGGGCGAGGTCTACGAGGCGTACTCGACGCCCGAAGAAGTCGAAGCGCGGCACCTCGCCGCCGGTCGAAATCCCAAACTGGGCTATGACAATTACGACCGCACCCTGACCGACGAGCAGCGCGCGGCATATCGCGCCGAGGGCCGGCGCCCGGTGACAAGGCTTCGGATGCCCGATGACGATCTCGGGTGGCATGACCTGGTGCGCGGAGAAATGTCGTATGCGGCGGGCAGCGTGCCGGATTTCGCGTTGACCCGGGGTAACGGAGAACCGTTGTACACGTTGGTCAATCCGGTCGACGACGCGCTGATGAAGATCACACATGTGTTGCGCGGCGAGGACCTCATGCCGTCGACACCGCGCCAGATCGCGCTGTACCAGGCGCTCATCCGGGTCGGGGTGGCCGACCGGATCCCCGAATTCGCCCATTTGCCAACAGTTCTCGGTGAAGGCACCAAGAAACTGTCAAAGAGGGATCCGCAGTCCAACCTTTTCGCTCATCGTGAGCGGGGGTTCATCCCCGAGGGTTTGCTGAATTACCTTGCCCTGCTGGGCTGGTCGATCGCGCCGGACCGCGATGTTTTCAGTCTTGACGAGATGGTGCGGGCGTTCGACGTCGCCGACGTCAATGCGAACCCGGCACGCTTCGACCAGAAGAAGGCCGATGCCATCAACGCCGAGCACATTCGGCTGCTCGATGCTGACGACTTCACCGCGCGGCTGCGCGCCTACTTCGCCGAGCACGGTCACGACCTGGGCCTCGGCGACGCGCAGTTCGCCGAGGCCGCGCGGCTGGTGCAGACCCGCATCGTCGTTCTGGGCGACGGGTGGGAATTGCTGAAGTTCCTCGACGACGACGCTTACGACATCGATGAGAAGGCCGCTGGTAAGGAACTGGGCCCCGATGCCGGTGCGGTCCTGGACGCCTCGCTGGCCGCGCTGGATCGCGTTGGGGACTGGTCGGCTGAGAACATCGAGACGGCGCTGAAGACGACGCTGATCGACGAGATGGGCCTCAAACCGCGCAAAGCGTTCGGGCCGATCCGGGTGGCGGCGACGGGATCATCGGTGAGCCCGCCACTGTTTGAGTCGTTGGAGCTGCTCGGCCGCGACCGCAGCCTGAGCCGGTTGCAGCAGGCCCGCAACCGGGCGGCCGGCGCGCGGGCGGGATAGGCGCACCCGGAATCTTTGGTAGTCTGCACGTCGGCCCGGTAACCCCGGCGGGAGCCCAGTTGTGGCTCTGACCAGCGGTTATAGCGGCCAATGGGGTATGGTGTAATTGGCAACACAGCTGATTCTGGTTCAGCCATTCTAGGTTCGAGTCCTGGTACCCCAGCCCAGATCGGATTAGTGCGGGCCTCCGTCGGTCGGCTATGCTGACAAGCCGGATTTTGTTCATGGCCCCGTCGTCTAGCGGCCTAGGACGCCGCCCTCTCACGGCGGTAGCGTGGGTTCGAATCCCATCGGGGCTACAACGTTTCACCTCGGTGCCAAGTGGTAATTCCTGTGGCATGTTGGTGAATATGAAATCAGCGACACGCTTGTTTGTGGCTGGTGCGGCTGCGACCGCCGTCTTGACGGCACCGATGGCTGCTGCTGTGTGGACCGACGCGGCAACAGGCGGCACCAACGTGACGACCTCTGCAGACCCGGGTCATCCCGGCTGCACCGACGTCAACGGCGCCCCCTGCGGGCCGGGCAACGCCAGTGCCAGCGTGCCGGGCGCCAATGCGACCGCCGGGCCGGGCAACGCCAGTGCCAGCGTGCCGGGCGCCAACGCGATCGCGGGGCCAGGCAACGCCAGTGCCAGCGTGCCGGACGCGAACGCGACCGCCGGGCCGGGCAACGCCAGTGCCAGCGTGGCGGGCGCCAACGCGATCGCGGGGCCGGGCAACGCCAGTGCCAGCGTGCCGGGCGCCAACGCGAATGCCGGACCGGGCTACTTCAACGGCTGCATCACCAGCTGGTGTTGGAACGCGGGCGGGTAGTCGGTTGCGCGGGTCACGCGCGCGCGATTACGTCGCGGGCGCCGTCGAACCCGCCAGCGGCATCGGCGGCATTCCAAGTTTCCGGTGATCCCACGAGCGGATCCGTTCGACCACCAGGCGAACCGCGATGCGGTTGTTCATCATCATGTCCACCGCCGTCTTCACGTCGTCGGTGTACGGCCCGGTGTAGCGCTCCCACACGCTGACGCCCACCCGGAAGATCGCGTCGGGGTCGTCGACGATCTCGGCTGTGCCCTCGAACGAGACTCCGCGCAAAGTGTCGTAGGTATCGCCGTCCTCTAACAGAAACGTGATGCGGGGGTCGCGCCGGATGTTGACCGCCTTCTGCGACTTGGCCTTCGTCTCGAACCAGATCTCGCCGTCGACCACGGCATACCACATCGCGGTGAGGTGCGGCTGCCCGTCGCGGTCGACCGTGGCCAGCGTGCCACCGCGGCTCGATACGACGAAATCGTCGATCTCGGTCTGCGACATGACGATCTGCGCGCGTTGATTCTTCGCCACGACGGTCAGTCTGTCAGGTGGTCAGAGCCGGCGGGTGAGCGCCTCCGCCGCGGCCAGCAGGTCGGCCGCCCAGCGGGCGCCCGGCTGGCGCCCCATTCGATCGATCGGGCCCGACACCGACACGGCGGCAATCACATTGCCGCGCCCGTCGCGCACCGGCGCCGAGACGCTGGCCACTCCCGGCTCGCGCTCCGCCGCGCTCTGCGCCCAGCCACGGCGACGCACCTCGGCCAGCGTTCTCTCGGTGAACTTGGCTGTCGGCAGGACGGCCTGCTGGGTGGCGGCATCGCTGAAAGCCAGCAGAACCTTGGCTCCCGAGCCGGCGGTCATCGGGAGCCGAGTCCCCACCGGCACGGTATCGCGGAGGCCCGCAGGTGGTTCCAGCGCTGCCACGCACACGCGCCAGGTGCCCTCGCGCCGGTACAGCTGGACGCTCTCTCCGGTAATCTCGCGCAGCCGAGGCAACACGGCCGCCCCGGCGGCCAGCAGCGGATCGTGCACCTGGCCGGCCAACTCGCTCAGCGCGGGCCCCAGGCGCCAGCGGCCCTGCGCATCGCGGGCCAGTAGCCGGTGCGTCTCGAGCCCGGCGGCGAGCCGGTGGGCGGTCGCGCGGGGCAGACCGGTGCGTTCGCACAACTCGGCCAGCCCGCAGGGTGACTCGGCCACGATGTATAGCAGACCCACCGCTTTGTCCAGCACGCCGATGCCGCTATCCTGTCTCATATCGAGATACTAACTTCCCAGAATGTGAGAACGCTAGAGATGGCAAGCCCCGATCGCCCCCGCACGATGGCGGAGAAGGTGTGGGAGTCTCATGTCGTCGCCGCAGGCGCAGGTACCGGCGCGTCGCGCGAGCCCGACCTGATCTACATCGACCTGCACTTCATTCACGAGGTCACCAGCCCGCAGGCGTTCGACGGGCTGCGTCTGGCCGGTCGCACCGTTCGAAGAGCCGACCTGACGATCGCCACCGAGGACCACAACGTGCCGACGATCGACATCGACAAGCCGATCGCCGACCCGATCTCGCGCACACAGGTGGAGACGCTGCGGCGCAATTGCGCCGAGTTCGGCATCCGGCTGCATCCGATGGGGGACGCTGAACAAGGCATCGTCCACGTCATCGGGCCGCAGCTGGGACTGACCCAGCCAGGTATGACGATCGTTTGCGGCGACAGCCACACGTCGACTCATGGTGCGTTCGGCGCGCTGGCGATGGGCATCGGCACGTCGGAGGTCGAGCATGTATTCGCCACTCAGACGTTGCCGCTGCGACCGTTCAAGACGATGGCGGTGAACGTCGACGGCGAGTTGCCCCCGGGAGTAACGGCCAAGGACATCATCCTGTTCGTCATCGCCAAGATCGGCACCGGCGGCGGGCAGGGACACGTCATCGAATACCGCGGCAGCACCATCCGATCGCTGTCGATGGAAGGCCGGATGACGATCTGCAACATGAGCATCGAGGCGGGTGCACGCGCAGGCATGGTGGCGCCGGACGAGACGACGTACGAGTATCTGCGGGGCCGCCCGCATTCCCCGTCGGGCGCGCAGTGGGAGATCGCGGTCGCCGAGTGGGATCGGCTGGGCACCGATGACGCCGCGGAATTCGACACCGAGGTGTACATCGATGCGACGACGCTGAGCCCGTTCGTCACGTGGGGGACCAATCCCGGGCAGGGTGTTCCGCTGTCCGGGTCCGTTCCGGATCCGGAATTGATCGCCGACGAGGGCCGGCGCCAGGCTGCCGAAAAGGCATTGGTGTACATGGATCTTCGGGGCGGTACGCCGATGCGCGACATTGCCGTCGACGCAGTGTTCGTCGGTTCGTGCACCAACGGCCGGATCGAGGATTTGCGTGTGGTCGCGGACCTGTTGCGCGGGCGAAAGGTGGCCGACGACGTGCGAATGCTGATCGTGCCGGGGTCGATGCGGGTGCGTGCCCAAGCCGAATCGGAGGGTCTGGACAAGATATTCAGCGCCGCCGGGGCGGAGTGGCGGCAGGCGGGCTGTTCCATGTGCCTGGGCATGAATCCGGACCAGCTGTCGGTCGGTGAGCGGTGCGCGTCGACATCCAACCGGAATTTCGAGGGCCGGCAGGGCAAGGGCGGCCGTACCCATCTCGTGTCACCCGCTGTGGCCGCCGCAACTGCTGTCCGCGGCACATTGTCGGCACCGGCGGATTTGAACTGAGAAGACGTTGCGACCGCAAATTTAGGAGATATAGGCAATGGAAGCGTTCCGTACACACACTGGAATCGGAGTTCCGCTGCGCCGGTCCAATGTCGATACCGACCAAATCATCCCTGCCGTCTATCTGAAGCGGGTCACCCGAACAGGATTCGACGACGGCCTGTTTGCGGCTTGGCGCGACGACCCGAGTTTCGTATTGAACCTCGCTCCGTTCGACAAGGGGTCGGTATTGGTCGCCGGGCCCGATTTCGGCACCGGATCATCGCGTGAACATGCCGTGTGGGCGCTGATGGACTACGGGTTCCGCGTGGTCATCTCATCGCGTTTTGCCGACATCTTCCGGGGCAATGCCGGCAAGGCGGGCCTCCTGGCGGCCGAAGTTGCCCAACCCGATGTGGAACTGCTCTGGAAGCTGATCGAGCAGAATCCGGGCTTGGAAATCACTGTCAATCTCCAAGATCGAACCGTATCCGCCGGAACCGTGGTGGTGCCGTTCGCGATTGACGATTACACGGCGTGGCGGCTGCTCGAAGGGCTCGACGATATAGGCCTTACGCTGCGGAAACTCGACCAGATCGAGGCTTTCGAAGCCGCCCGACCGGACTGGAAGCCGTCCACTTTGGCGCCTCTCTGACGGATCAAGATCACCCAAAAATGAGGCTCTCAGCGTCGTTTCGGGACCCGTCAGCCACCTCCTAAGCGCGCCAACCGTATTCCTGAGAAATTCGCTGAGTTCGGTCGAAATTGCGCGTGGCTCTTGGAAATCAGCATGCTAAGGGTTTACCGTGTCCTCTAGTCGGTCCAGAAAGGACCACTGGCTTGGAGGGTTTGCATGAACAAAGCAGAGCTCATCGACGAACTCACAAAGAAAATGGGCTCAGATCGTCGGCAGGCAACTGCGGCGGTAGAGAACGTCGTTGACACTATCGTTCGAGCGGTGCACAAGGGTGACAGCGTCACCATTACCGGGTTCGGTGTTTTCGAACAGCGCCGTCGGGCGGCCCGGGTAGCGCGTAATCCGCGAACCGGTGAAACAGTAAAAGTAAAGCCGACGTCTGTTCCGGCATTTCGGCCGGGCGCTCAGTTCAAGGCTGTTGTGTCTGGGGCACAGCGTCTTCCATCGGAGGGTCCAGCGGTCAAGCGCGGCTCGGGCGCCGGTGGCGGCGCGAGGAAGGCCGTGAGGCGGGCAGCCGCGAAGAAGGCCGTGAAGCGGACGGCAGCCAAGAAGGCCGTCAAGCGGGCAGCCGCGAAGAAGGCCGTCAAGCGGGCAGCGGTGAAGAAGGCCGTGAAGCGCACCGCAGTCAAGAAGGCCGTGAAGCGGACGGCCGCCAAGAAGGCCGTGAAGCGGACGGCCGCCAAGAAGGCAGTGAAGCGCACCGCCGCCAAGAAGGCAGTGAAGCGCACCGCCGCC
>Ga0209006_10000086_pt1 | contig 98536 bp, 205 predicted proteins | sample JacPin_JW_Ref_O2_FD_188567 | JGI IMG/M metagenome (GOLD analysis project Ga0209006, IMG submission 188567) | Forest soil microbial communities from Algoma, Ontario, Canada - Jack Pine, Ontario site 1_JW_Ref_O2 (SPAdes) (version 2) | ecosystem: Environmental > Terrestrial > Soil > Boreal... | reverse complement strand
CGGTGTAACGGGATGAAGGTTGCAACATTGAGACGCGCACCGGACGGGCAAAACGGTACAAAGTAACAATGCCCGGTGTAACGGGATGAAGGTTGCAACCTGATCTGCGCCACGGTCGTCCAAGCGTTATCAGCGGCGTAACAATGCCCGGTGTAACGGGATGAAGGTTGCAACTGTCATCTGGTCAATCCGGTCAGCGGGCGATTCACGGCAACAATGGCCGGTGCAACGGCTTGAAGGTTGCAACGCAGCGGTCGGGTGAGGTATCAGAGTCGAACCGACGCCTCGTAACAACAGCCAGTGCAATGGCAGGAAGATTGCAACTCTGCTCAGTTGTTGCAACCTTCAAGCCGTTGCAGTAACAATGGCCGGTGCAACGGCTTGAAGGTTGCAACTGCAGGATTGAGAAGTATGGCAAAATGGCCCCCGATGCGTAACAATGGCCGGTGCAACGGCCTGAAGGTTGCGCCAAACCTATGATAAAACGCCACGCCGATACGCTGGGTGGCCTCTTCGCCCGGCGCGAACTGAAACAGAACGAGAGGACTGCCGCATGACCGGCCCCAAAGCCTTCGCGAAGCTGGCAGCGGATGTCTCAGTGCCGACCCTGCGATCTCTGCTTGATCTGCTTCATGGCACGCACAAGATGGCGCTCTGCCAGGGAAAATGGTTGATCGAAAACAACTCAGGAACGATCGGCGCACTTGATCCCTTCGCATTCCTGATCTATCACGGCAAGGGAAAACCCGAGGCGTTTCGTCTGGAGTATCGCTGCTGGCTCTGGCATAATACTTCAAGAGAACTTCGCATTTTCGCTGCATGGTGGGACACAACAAGATTAGAGGATGCGGCAGCAGAACTGGCACTGGTGATAGATGATCTTCTCAAGGAACTGCATGGAGTAGGAACCAGATGACACCTGAACAGCGCACGATCTGGCTAGCCGAACGCCGTAGCGGCATCGGCGCTTCCGAGATCGCCAAGGTGGTCGGCCTGGCTCCTCCAAGTTGGGGTGGACCACTTGACGTATATGCCGACAAGCTGGGAAAGTCGCTGGACTACGACAATCCCTCAATGGAGTGGGGCCGGCTCCTGGAAGATGTCATCGCACAGGTCTACGCTCTGGAAACCGGCCACGAGTTGTTCCAGTTTGATCCGCCAATTCTAAGACACCCTGAACACCGTTGGGTCATCTCCACACCCGACCGTGGAATCAGGAACGAGAGAAAGTTTGTCGAGATTAAGCGCACTGACGAGCGCAAAGGTTGGGGTACGCCCGGAACCGATCAGGTTCCTGAATACTACTTTTGCCAGACACAATGGCAGATGCTTTCGGCTGTGGAGTTGGAGATAGAGAGCGTCGATGTCGCGGTGTTGGTTGGCGGCAGCGATTTTAGAATCTATACCGTGGAGCGCAATCAAGAGATACAGCAACTGCTCTTGACCGCTGCCTCAGAGTTATGGGATAGGGTTTGCCGGCAGGAGCCGCCAGCGTTCGATTATCAACATCCCAACACGGCGAAAATACTTAACTTGCTCTTTCATCCAGACGAAACAAAGAGTATAGAACTCGATACAGAGATGGAAGAAGTTGCCGATGCCTATGTGGGACTCGGCGAACAACTCAGCGAGATGGAACGCACCAGGGAATCTTACAAGTGTCGAATCATCGAGGCGCTGGGTTGTGCCGGCGCTGGTAAACTCAGTGACGGCAGAGTCATCACGCGCAAGGTAACCAAGGCCGGGCAGATGAGGCTTCATGTGCCGGCAAGGAATCTTTCTGAGGAGCAATAGCTATGGCTAAAATAGATACATCCCGAAGAGGCCAGGAGCAACGAACGCTCGGCGAGACAGCAACCTCTCCAGCAAGTGCAACCACGACCGGCGCGGCGGTCGTGGAATCGCAACATGGCTCAGCGCCGACGTTCCCCGTCGCCAGGCTCGACGACAAACTGCTCTCCTACGCTCGCAAGATCGATACCACGGCGATCAGTTATGCGCAGGCCATCGACCGGGCAAGTGGTCATACGGAACGCGCGCTGCTCATGGCAGAGGGCATCCGGGCACTCAGAGAGCAACTCTCCGAGGACCTGATGACCAGGCACGTCATGCCGCTCATGAATGATCAGAACGGTTTCCGCTGCGATCGTCCGAGCAAGAGCAACCCGAATTCCTACACGGTTCCAGAAGTCCGCAACTGCGTCGTGACAGCGCTGATCCAGGGACTCTATCTCATCGGCAACGAGTTCAACATCATCGCCGGCCAGTGCTTCGTGACCCAGAACGGCTGGCGGAGAAAGTTCGAGGAACTTCCCGGCATCTCGGACATCACCATCGCGCCTGGCCAGCCCGTGAATCGCGACGGCCAGTGGAGCGTGAGAGTGAAACTCTCCTGGCTCATGGACGGAAAGAACGATCAACTGATCGGCACCGACGACAAACCGGGGCAAGCCTTCACGGTCGAGTGTCACGGTGCTGCCAAGTCGTCTCAGCTGATCGGCAAGGCGATTGGCGATGCCTACCAGGCAGCCTATCGCAAGGCAACCGGATCGAAACTCACCCTGGCCGCATTGCCGGGCGGCGATGTGGACGAACGCGGGTTGACGAGCGGCGCTGGCGCGGCCGGTGCTGGCAATGCTGGACAACCGGCCTTGCCAGCAGTTGGATCGCGGAGCGCTCAGGTGCTGGATCATCTCAAGGCACAACAGAGCGCGGCAGTTAGCGGAACCGTGACGGTTGCCATCACGGCCGAGACACGCGAGAAGATCAACACGCTGATTACCGAGAAACAAATCTTCCCCGATGACCTGGAGAACCTCGCAGGGCGACTGAAGATCCCGGCACTCGTCAACGCCATGACGGAAACCGACGGGCAGAAACTCCTCAAGGAACTGGAAGCCATGCCGGCGGTATCGGGCGATGACGACGCGGAACGCGCGGCCATGCAGGGAGAACAGTAGCCATGCCCTGGGAATTGATGACGTGCGAAAGAACACTCCTTGACGAGATCGCTGAGCCGTCTTCCGTGCGACTCGACATCGCCAAGACCTACTGCCTGGCGCTACGCTCCAGCGAGCGCGACAAGGTGGATTGGGGCAAAGTTAACCGTGCCATCATCGAGAGATGGTCGATCAGTGCGCTGTACTGGATCAAGAAAAAGGCTCACTCTGGCAAGTGTTTTGATGGTGTGGAATAACATACACTTCATCAATCACGGCAGTGCATCCTGGCTTGCTTTTATGCGTTCTGGGTCGCTGTTGCGATCCCTGCCGGATTGGTTTCTTCGCGGTGTCCGGCTCATATGGTGGTGCGTTCCGTTCCGATGGCACCATGTGGGTTTTTCCTTGGCAAGTAGGTGGGTTGGGGGAAGGAACTTGTGGTTCCAGGACACCGCGAAGGATTTTCACATTGCCTCTGCGTCGTCGAGTTGACATGAAATTCGTAACAATGCCCGGTGTAACGGGATGAAGGTTGCAACATGTCAATCTCCGCTCCCCTTGCGACGCACGTTGCGAACGGCGGATCGGCTCGTTGTCGATCGACGGCGCGGAGGCGATTTCTTTCATTCAGTATTTTGCAGTTTGCATTTTAGATTTTGCATTCATCAAGCCATGTGCTGAACAATGCAAAATCTAAAATGCAAACTGCAAAATACTAAATGAAATTCCACTGTTTTAGCGATTACACTTTCACGCATTTTCTCCATTCCTGATAATCGCGCCGCCATCTCTTGAGCCGCATCCAGATTCCGCTAAAATAATAGCCTTGACTATCTCCAGAGGTCGAACTATATGAAGCCGGCCCAAACACAAGGAGACGAAACCATGCCCGTGGTAAAAACTAATAGCAACGGCAACCGCGTCAAGGAATCAACTGCCAGCGCGGAACGTCAGCGCTCGCTTGATTGGCTCGGTTTCAAGCACGCGATCGGTGCCGTGCTGGTTCACCGGGCGAAGAATCACCTGGGCGCTTCAGGAACGCGCTACGTGGTGGTGGAACAGATCGCCAGTGGATTTGCCGGTGGGGTCGCGTTTTGCTACGGCTGTTCGGTCATCGAGTCCAGTACGGGCACGATTGCCAGGGAGAGGGTGGAGTTGTTCGAGGAAGAAGTGATGGCCTGTCCGGGGGCGGCGCTGTGCGGATGAGGCAGAAGGCTGGCGAAGTTGGCACCTGGAGGAGACGCGATGGCAGCAAAGGCGGTTCCGTATCATCGAAGCCTGGCGAAGCGCTCCGAGGTCTTCTTGTTGGCTCAGGAGTTGAACCGGAACGTCTCGGAAGTGCTGCTTTCGCTTCTTGATCTATGGCTCTACGTCGAACAGTACGGGATGGATGGGATGCTCGGCCTGGCCAAGATCCATCAGCTTCATCAGGTCATCGACAACACAGACATGGCCTTCTTCGTGGCATTGGTAGAGCGCGGCTGGCTGGTCGAGGACGATTCCGGCGTGCGGATTCCCGGCTGGACGCGATCTCTTGACCGCTTCCTTCACAACCGCTATACCGCTCCTGATCGTGCCTGGCAGGAGGGTAGCGCTCATGGCCGGTGACTGGATTCCTTACTGCAAGGATCTACCCCACAAAGAGGAGACGCTCTACCTCGCGGAAGCGTGCGGTCTGTCGATCGCTGAAACCGTGTTCGCGCTCTTGCAACTGTGGAGCTGGGCGGATGGCCAGTCGGCGGATGGCTTCTTGCGCTACGTTTCTGTTGCGCAGTTGTCACACGTCTGTTCGGCACCGATGAACCGCTTCGTGCCAGCCATGTGTCAGGTGGGTTGGATGAGGCAAACCAACGGCTGTATCGAATTCGTAAACTTTGAGCGTTGGATGGGGAATTCCGCTAAAAAGCGCCTGTCGGCCGCGAAACGTATGCAGAAAAGTCGAGCTAACCAGAAAAGTCAAGCAGAAGTGTTGCGCGCCAGCGCAACCGATGTTGCGCCATCGTTGCGCGAGCCTGTCACGAATGTTGCGCCTACAGTACAGGACAGAACAGTATTAAATACAACCCCCAAACCCCCAGAGGGGGATAGTTTGGTTGTTCCTTCGGAGAAGATCAGCGAAGAGGCGAAGAATGGATTTGCTGCGCCGGCCGTGCAATCTGCGCAAAATCTTCCGCGCCGGCTCGTCCTGGCCGCTGACCGGCCGGATTTGTTCCCAGGTGCCAAGAAGGTCTTCGAGCACTACCAGCGAACCGTTCAGACGATCCACCAGTCGTTCGCCGTCCCGGAGATTTTGACCTTGCTCGATGCCGGCAAAACGCCTGAGCAATTGAAAGCCTGTGCCGACGCCTACGCGGCCCATTGCCGCAAGAACGAAATCCTCAAAAAAGCCCGACAATCGGCCAAGGCGTTCTTCGAGGAAACCGGCAACTGGCAAATGTACCTGCCGGAAAACCAGATCCAATCGGCAATCAACCGAGAACCAGAAAAGAAGCCGCAAACGCCCGACCCGCTGTTCTCGAAACCGCATCTGCGCGATGGGCCGTCGATGGCAGAGATCAACGCCGCGCGCCACGCGGTCGGAAACCCGTCAGGAATCGCTTCAGGTGAGCGATCAGCAGTTCAGACGAGTGATGCGTCAACTCAAGGCAATGGGGCCGTCTAATGAGCGAAGAGAAGTTGCGAGTTTTGAACGACAGTGAGCGCGCCGTCATCGGTGGTATCTTCCGCTGGCCAACCGTCTTGGCGGAAATAGCGCCACTGCTTGCCGCGAAGAACTTTCGCGACCATGCGCACGGACTGGTCTATCAGGCACAACTGGAACTCTACGACAAGGCCAAACCGATCGATCTGGTGAGCGTGGCGGACCTGCTCCATCGCCGCAACGAGTTGTCGCAGTTGGGTGGCTTGGCGGATCGGCCGGGCGAAAAGTCGATGGAGGGGCATACCTTCTTGGCTCGCTTGTGGGACGAGGTTCCGACCGGTGCCAACGCGGTCTACCATGCGGAACGAGTTCGCGACGCCTCGATCCTTCGCGAACTCTCCATCGCGGCGCAGATCATATCCGAAGAAGCCGAGCGTGCGGCCGGTTCGGCAGAGGAGATTTTGCAAAGTGCTGAGAAACGCATCTTCGCCATCGCGACGATGGGCGTTTCTGGTAACCTGTACAAGATGTCGGAAATCATCCACGAGGTCTATGACCGGCTCGATCAGAGAGCCAAGAGTCACAGCGAGGTATCCGGCATCTCGTCGGGGTTCGACAGCCTTGATGCCATGACGGCCGGCTGGCAGCCCGGGGAATTGATTCTGCTTGCCGCCCGTCCGTCTGTGGGCAAAACCGCGCTATCGCTCGCGCTGGCACGGCGTGCCGGCGAGGTTCTTGGCGTGTTCTTTGCCAGTCTGGAGCAGTCGCGTCTGGATTTAGCCGAACGGTTGCTCTGTGCCGGTTCCGGTGTCGAACAGCGCGCCTTCAAGCATTGCCGGATAACTCCTGAAGAGAGTAGTCTGATCGGGCAGGCTGGTGATGCGCTGTCGGCGCTGCCGTTCTGGATCGACGACAGCCCAGGTCAGAATGTCTTGAGGATCGCCAGCAACGCGCGAAGGCTCGCTCTCCGCGCCAAGACGCGCAAGGAGGAAATCCCGCTTGGCCTGGTAGTCATTGATTATCTCCAACTGATTGAGCCAGACAATCGCCGCGATCCGAGGCACGAGCAATTGGCCGCGATCTCAAGGAGGTTGAAGTTCTTGGCGCGGGAACTAAATATCCCAATACTAGCGCTGGCGCAGCTCAATCGCGAGGTCGAATCCCGCGCCGACAGCCGGCCGAAACTTTCTGATCTGAGAGGATCTGGAGAATTGGAGCAGGATGCCGACGTGGTGTTGATGCTCCATCAGCCTGATGCCGACAACAACCCGCGTGAACTGGTTGTCCAGGTCGAGAAGAACCGCAACGGCCCCGTGGGGGACATCACCCTGGATTACGACCGTGGCCGGACGCTCTTCGCTGAAAATCAGGTGCGCGGATTCTGAGGAGCCAGCCATGAGCGAAGCGGAACTCGTCAGCGCCATTCAGCAAGAGTTGCTGGCGCTCAATCTGCTGATCTTTCACGATCCGAAGCCACACGGGTTTAACCTCCAGGTTGTTGATGGTTATGGTTTCCCGGCGGTTCGCCTGCTGGCATCCTGGTTTGAAGCGGACTATGATGCTGAAGAACTCTTGTCGTTGTTGAAGGAGTTACGACAGATCGAAGTAGAGCGTATTCTGCTGGACGGCAAGGACAAATTCGCCAAGGTTCATGGCTTCTGGGAAACAGTTCGCAGCGCCGAAGTTTATCCAGGACCACGACGGCCTTGCCGAGAGGAATCTGATCGCCGCTTTGATTTGGTGGCCAGAGGATTGAGTATCCGTATTCATCCAGGCGAAGAGTTGGAAGGTTGGCGCGATTTGCCGATTCTGGATAGTAACAACAGCCAGTGCAATGGCAGGAAGATTGCAACCCCCGATGGTCAGCGGATAGACCTGTACCTGATCCGTGGTAACAACAGCCAGTGCAATGGGAGGAAGATTGCAACATCTCAACAAACTCTCGCCGGCACCGTGGCGTGTTCGTCCGTTAGAGCATGACGATTGGGGCTTGGTCCGCGATGCCAACGGCGTGCCGGTTTCTACCACCTGCATGTCGAGCCATTATGGCCTCAACGATTGCGGCAAACCCGAAGGTCCCGAACCCATCGGCACCAACGCCCACTTCATCGCCCTGGCACGGAACGCCCATGATGTGATGATACGTCGCGGCCTCTACGTGGTGCCGATGTCCAGGCATAAGATTGGCCTGTATTGGCGGGTACGAACCATCAATGGTTACGACATGCCGCTGGAATTCGACATGCATACAGAGCATCGCGGCGAGTTCAAATGCCCCTATGAGGCGCTGGTGGTGGCGGATCAATGGCTCGCTGATCATGAGGAGAAAGAGCAATCATGACTCTCTTCAAGCACAACGAAGAATTCGATTCCTTCGATGAGATGCAACGTCGCATCGATCAGCGCACACGGCGGTTCGCCTGGTGGTTCGGCTTCTGCGCCGTCCTGGCGCTGGGAGGTCTTGTTCTCGTCATGTGGATTGCTATTAGCATGTTAGATAAATACCTCTAGGCACCGGAGGCGCATCTGTCATGGCAGCACAGCGCGACCTGTTCCTCAAAGAGATTGAACCGCTGACGCCACCAGCGCAGCAGCATTCGCCAACCTCAAAAGAGGCCGCAACCAGCATAGAGCCGCTGACCGGCAGACTCCAACTCAAAGTCTTGACAGCGATCCGGGAATCGGGAGAAGTGGGCTTGACGGACGAAGAAATTCAGACGAAATTGAGTATGAACCCGTCCACGCAACGGCCACGGCGGATTGAGTGTCTGGATCAGGGATTCATCAAGGATTCGGGACGAACGCGAAAGACGCGAAGTGGCCGGCAGGCCGTGGTGTGGGTGGCGGTGGTCAAACAACAATAACCCAAGAGGTAAAGTCCCATGCCCGTTCTCTTCCCACCACCAGAAGCTGTCCTTGAACTTCTGGAACAAGCCAAGCAGCATCACTCCTTCAAAGAACTGATCGAGGCCGATGTCACGATCAAAACCATGATGGCCGAAGCATCAGGAAAGAGCAAGAAATCCGCCCTGCAACTTCACGGCTATCCATGCGCCGCCATCATCAAGATCACGCCTTACGAGCAGCGTGTCAAGGGTGCCAAGGATTGCTCGCTTCACGTTGACAGCGATTGGTGGGAAGAACATGACTCCGAGCCTGAGCGCCTGGCACTCCTGGAGCACGAACTCACCCATCTGAACGTGGTTCGTGACAAGAAGACCGGTGCGATCAAGTACGACAACGCCAATCGGCCGAAGCTGAGGATGAGATTGCACGATATGACCGTAGGAGGCTTCACTGAGATCGCTCAGCGTCATGGCCTCAACGCGCTGGAGTCGCAACACTACATCGACCTGCACAAGCGGATGGTTCAACTGGAACTGTTCCCGGAGGGGTGATCATGTCCGTCCTCTATCCCGTCGCCAACGTCGCCAGATCCTTCCGCGATTGCGGACACCTGCTCGGCACGCCGATCATCAAGGTGACGTTCGCCGGCGCATCTGGTCCTGACATGGACGAGAATGTTTGTCCGCTATCGCGCCCGGCAGACAAGTTCTCCGGTGAGCAGGTCGCCGAACGGGTCAGTCGGCTTCTGTACGATACCAAATCCTGCCCGTGGGTCTGGCTTGGCGGTGCGGAGCCGTGCGAGCACGACCTGGAGCCTTTACTGGAAGAACTGCGCAAACTCAACGTCCGCATCGGCATGTCCACGACCGGACAGGGCGAGGCCGAGTTTCGCGAGAGGTATTGCGACTTCATCTCGCTCATGCCGGACGGCAAGCCAGAGCAGATGAACACGCTCTACGGTGCGGGAGAGATCATCCTTCGTGCCGGTTGGAACGGCGTGAGGTTGTTGCGCGACTGGCAGAACTATGCCAGACAAAAGCAAATGACCTTCACGCATCGCTGGGTGGTTCCAATGGAGGGGAGTAAAGATGCGTTTTCAGATTGTTTGCGCTTCATCGATGCTTGGCCGTTGTGGCGGCTGGGCGTGATGGCCAATCAGGTATGGAAGTTGCCTTGATTCGGCAGTAGAGGAAAGAGATTGTGTTGCAACGGAGACAAAGCATGTCAGCGAGCGACGACAAAGAGCGGCCGCGTGTCGGTGACTGGCGGCAGTGCGTTTCAGGGCGGCAGGTGTGGTGTCTCGATTACCGGCCAGAGGATGTCTCCATCACCGACATCGCTCATTCTCTCTCAAACATCCATCGTTTCGGCGGCGAAAGCAACCTGAGCGTGGCGCAGCACAGTGTCCATGTCTCAGAGGTTCTCCAGAGCAGCAAGCAGGAAATCTCTATCTGTCTCTGGGGATTACTTCACGATACGGCTGAAGGAATTGTCGGGATCGACATGCCGCGACCGGTCAAACGGCATCTGCTCATTGATTATCAGGGCGAGGTCAAGCCCTATACCTGGCTTGAGGACAAGATTACTCAGGTCATCATCGAACGCTTTGGCCTCACTTGGCCGATGCCAGAAAGCGTGCATCATGCCGACAACGTGATGCTTGCCACGGAAGCGCGCTGGCTCTACGACACGCTGGTTGATAACTGGAAACTCTGGGAACTGCCCGAAGTGTTCCCGATAAAACTGGAAGCGTGGACGCCTGAGCGCGCCAGGCGCGAGTTTCTCCAGAGGTTCGTGGAGCTTGGAGGAAAAGAATAAGCATGCTGACCAAAGAAACCTTGCGCGATGCCGCACTGATCATTCATTGCCTGGCGGAGTTCCGCGACGAGTGGGATTCGCCGCTGGCCAAGAAATGTCCCGAGCCGGTTCGCGCCGCGATGCTCGATCTCACGGATGTCATCGAGGAGAGTAACGCCGGTGATCCAGAAGTATTGGCATTGACCAACAAGAAGACAATTATTATGGGTTGGGAACGCGACGGCCGCGAACTCATCGTCGAAGTGCTGGGGCCGCACGGGATGCGCTGGGACATGGTTCATAGCAATGGCACGACGGCAGAGGGTGGCATGAGTGCCAGCGAGTTGCCGAAGGCACTTGGCGGTATGCTCAAGTGGCTTGAAACCGGCGAGGAAAACTGAATTCTGCCTTTTGCACTTTGCATTTTCTATTTTGCAGTATTTCGCGTGTGGCTCTATGAATGCAAAATACTGAATGCAAACTGCAAAATACTAAATGAAAGCAGGAAGTCACGGATGATCGAGACAATGGAATGGCTCATGTGGACGGTCGGAATTGTTGGAGGATCGCTGATCCTTCTGGGATTCGCTTTGATCTGCCGCGAGGTTTGCCGGATCTCGGTGGAGAAAGGCTACGAGATCGGCTACCAGAAAGGCCACGATGACGGCTGGCAAGACGCGGCGGCGCTCTTGAAACCCGAGGTTATGGCGCTGCGCAACTCGTTCGGTCACTATGAGACGCTCCGGGACAAGATGCTCGGCAAGGCCAACCCGGACAAGCAAGAGCGGAGGGCGGCATGATGGTCAAGCGCGGCTATTTCGGTATCGGCATCTGGCATGGCAAGCACGACTGCAATCAAGGGACCATGTGGCGGTCGGCCTACTCGTTCGGTGCTGATTTCGTCTTCACGGTCGGTGCCAGATTCAAACGGCAGGCGAGCGATACAACGAAAGCCTGGTGTCATGTGCCGATGCTGCACTTTGCCGACATGGATGATCTGATTTCGCATCTGCCTTATTCCTGTCCGATTGCCGGCGTGGAGTTGACGGAAGACAGCTTTGATCTGAAGACGTTTATCCACCCGGATCGTTGCGTCTATCTTTTGGGCGCGGAGGATCACGGGCTGAGCGGTAGCATCCTTGATCAATGTCATCTTCGCGTGCAGATCGCACCGACGAAGGTGTGCCTCAATGTTTCGACAGCGGGGAGCATTGTTATGTGGGATCGGGTGAGCAAGCGTGGAGTTTCTGAAAGGAAAGCGGCATGATGCCTCTGAAGCAATGTCTTGACTTTCTCATGGAGGGTATCGCCTTGCATGTTGTTCTTGGCTTCGCTGGCCTCATCGTGGCTGGCATGTTGTTCGGACTGTGCGAGTGGATCTATCATCGCATCATCGCCTGGCATGGCAAACAAACAGTCACAAGCCAAGTAGATATTCCCGATGAGATCAAGAGGGCAGCCTGATGGCCATGCGCGAATCCACCAAGAAAACACTTGTGGGTGATTGCCTCAAGGCACTCCACAAATTGGGTATCGCCTGTTGGCGGCAGAACAGTGGAGGTCTTCGCAACGCCAAGGGAAGCTATGTCCAGTTCAGTCCGCCTGGCACGCCGGACATCCTGGGTATTATCCAGCGCGTCAGGCGCAAGGGATTGGCTGGATCACCAGTCACGCGCATTCACGAAGGCGTGTTCTTCGGTTGCGAATGCAAGACTGGTCGTGGCAAGTTGAATCCTGATCAGTTGGCGTTTCAGACCAATGTTCGTGCGGTTGGCGGTATTTGTCTTGAGGTCAGGAGTGTTGGTGATATGATCGATCAGTTGCGCGAGGCAGGGGCGCTGTAAATGAGGAGGATTGACGATGGGTTACAATGTCAGCAGTTGTGGATACCTCAATGGCAAACTCTCCATCGACCGAGCCATTGCCGGCCGACTCTACCGCAAGATGCGGAAGGAGAATAAACTTGCCGAGTGTAACCTCCTGGAAGACTTTGCCGATTGCGAAGCAGATGAATCTGGAACCGTATCGGTCATCAAGCATCTCTGGTGGTGTGGCTGCAACTCACGCGATACGGAAAACCTCGAAGAGATTCTCCGTCATACCACGGGCTCAGCCGAGATTCTTCTAACCTGGGAACGTGGTGACTCATTCTCAGGCTATTCGGTTAACGATGGCGTGGTCACAGAGAAGAAAGTTAAGCATACTCTGGAGGATTAGTTTTGCCACCACCCGATGACGCCACGCTCCTGAAGGACTATCGCGCGACGCTGAACCGCATCGCTCGCGCGGTCGGTGCCTCGGCCGCGCTGGTGCGTGAAGGCAAGACGCTCGCCATCGCAGAGAGGTTGGAAGGATTGCTGCTCCAGCGTCCGCCCGATGCTGATGAGTCGTCCTCAGAAGCTCAGATCATCCACTGTGTCGAGCACGAAATCTCTCTTGATAAGGATGAGCCACCACCACCCGGAGCAGTGCCGGTCGTTCGACTCTCGAAACTGTCGCTCAAACTGGTTCGGCGGATCAGCAATATCTGGCTCACGTTGGGTGATCTGTACCCCGATGACCCGCTGCCAGGTCATCTGGTGCATCAGACCGGCATGCTCAAGAGGATTGACAGGTTGGAGGAGCGAGCACGAGAGCGCTTCACCGATCAACTGGAAGACGGCTTCTGCGAAGTGTCGCTGCTGGTGGATCTGTGCTTCTTGAACTATCTGGAAGTGTTGTTGCTGTGGATACAGCGGATTGCCAAGAAGGAGGGGCATTGATGGCAATGAAGACGGAAGGGAAAATCCTCTTGACGCCTCTCGGTGTTTTGAACCTGTTCGATGCCATGATGGGTAGTGTCCTAACATCGCGTTGATTTTTTCTCCCAACCGCCCTTGACACCATTCCGCCCATCTGGTAAACTTCCGTCCATGTACAGAAAGAAGAAAGCCTCTGGTCTCCGGACGATCCAGAAGACACTGGAATTTAAGCTCTATCTGTCCAAGACAGAGGAAGATACTCTTGAATCCTGGCTTGGCGCGTGTTGCTGGACCTACAATCAGATGCTGGAGATGAGGACAAAAGCCTACAAGCGCAGGAAGGAATCCATCGGCTTTGTTCGGCAGTGCGAAATTCTGAAGGATTGGCGTGCCCATATTCCGATGCTGACTCCGGTTCCGGTCGTCTTCCTGCGCGACTCGCTGCGCCGTCTGGATCGAGGCATGGATGCCTTCTTCCGTCGCCTCAAGGCTGGCGAGAAACCGGGTTATCCGAGGTTCCGCGCCCATCATCGCTATCGGTCGATGGAGTATCTTCATCACGGCAACTACATCCATGATGGCGCGATCCGTATTCCGGTTCTTGGCGAAGTCACGGCTCGCGGCATGTTCGACACCGGACCGATTGCCAAGCAGTTGTTGCTTCGCGTTATCCATCGTGCCTCCGGCTGGTATGCTCAGGTCGTCATCGATACTGGCATCCAGATCCCGGAGAAAATCCCTGTTGAGTCTCTCCAGACCAGCACTGGCCTTGATGTTGGCCTGACGACCTTCGCCGTCCTGGCAAACGGCGACAAGATTGAGAATCCCAGGTTCTATCGCAAGTCTGAGCGGAAGCTCAAACACCTGCACAAACAGGTATCCCGCAAGCAGAAAGGCTCTCGGAACCGCCGCAAGGCGGTCAGGCGTCTTGCCAGGCATTACGAGCGCATTCAGGCTCAGCGTAGAGATTTCGCCCATCAGACCGCGCGTCGTTTGGTGAATCAGTACAATCTGATCGGCTTCGAGAATCTCAACATTCGCGGCATGTGCAGATCGCCTCTCGCCAAGTCCATCCACGATGCCGCCTGGGGATCGTTCCTCCGGCTGCTGACGAGCAAAGCTGCAAACGCTGGCCGTCATGCGATCGGAGTGAACGCGAGATACACAAGCCAGGACTGCCCGGCTTGTGGTGCAAGAAAGTACAAGAGTCTCAATGAGCGTCTCCATAATTGTCCCTGTGGGCTCTGCTGTGAGAGAGATAGAGCCTCCGGTATGGTGATTCACGCTCGCGCGCTGAGAGTGGTCGGCGCGAACTGTGGAGGAATCGGCCTCTGTCGAACCGGGCATACGTCCGGGGAGGTAAGCCGATCCGATGAAACAGGAAGTCCGAAGTCGCCAACGCGATGTAAGGACACTACCCGGCAACGCATTGTTAGGACACTACCCCATGATGGATCAGGTGGCTCGTCTGGAGGCAACCTCACGCGAGTTGCACTTGCAAGCGGAGCGCATGGAGCGTATAGCGCTCCGGCAGTTCGGCATCGTTCACGTTGATCGCGAGCCTGGCTTCCCGTGCTGGACGCTCAAGGACGGTGATGGATCTTACCACAATACGCCGCGCGAAGCTTTGGCGGCGATGGTCACAAACGGAAAGGAATCCTAGCTATGCCAAGAAGCACCAAGGTTTGTTGTACTCAGCACGATCTCGACAACGTGCGGAACTTCATTCGTACCTGGCAAACGTCTTCTTCCGTGGAAGAGGTTGCCAGGAGAATGTTCACCATGCCGTCCAATGCCCGTCAGCGTGGCGCGCTGCTGATCTACTGTGGTGTGCCGCTGAAGGCTCTGACGTGCAGCATCCAGTCAGGCTACAACTACGCAGAGTTGGCCGAACTGGCGGGGTCGCTGGTGGAGAGCGTGGAAGCTAAGGCAGCATGAGGAGCCAACGATGTCATACGAAGATGACAAAAAGGATGCAGGCTGCGTTGCTGTGTTTTTTACTTTCATTATGTTTTTTGTGGCGTTCGCAGCCGGCCTTGACAAATTCGCCAGAGACTACCAGCACACCAAAGAGCAGTGCGATGAACTCAAGAAGCGAGTCGAAATCCTGGAGGCCAAGGAGGGCCGACGATGACCCGCGAAGAACTGATCGCCGCCTGGCAACACATGAGCGCTGCCGACCGTGCCACGCTCATCGCCGAGATGGTCATGAACTGGCACCTTGAGGACGGCTTCTGGCTCAACGAAGATAACTTCCCCATGTTCAACGCCGGCACCTACGACCCGGTGAACCACGTCCCGCATGCCTGGGAGGTTCACAAACTGTTCGCTCTGGACAGCGAGTTGCGAGATAGCTATAACAGGAAACTCCAGAGTTGCATTGCCGGTATATTGCCAGGACAACCCAAGCGGAAGGGGATCATCACCAGTCTGGACATGGAGCCAGAACATATGTGCCTGGCGGCGCTGTTGACCGTGGTTGAGGTTGAGGAAACGGGGGGCGTCTCATGAGCGATTATCGCTCCGAGGACGATCCGCTCATCCGTGCTCTGGTGGAACGGTCAGAGTGTAGCTACAGTTCGGTGTACGCATGGCAGTGCTGGTGTCCTTCCTGTGCTACCAACATCCTGAGTGTCTACGAGGCGATCAGCGATCCAGAGCGCAGGAGGAATGCACTGCCGGCAGCGGTGGTGGAGAAAATTGAGCGGGCGATGAACTCAATAGGAGAAGTCAAGCATGTCTGATAAAGAGAAAGGAGCTAATGCCACTTCGCGGGATCTTACACTTCCGCTGAAGTGGCATTAGGTGGTTTCGGCGGCAAGGCATACCTGGCCTCTCGCTTGTGGGAGATCGCCAGTAAGATTCCGCATATCCATAGGGTCGAGCCCTACGCCGGCGGGTTAAGTTTCACCCTGGCTTCTGAGCCGGAAGGCTACTCAGAAGTTGTCGGGGACATCCACGTCGGCCTGACCAACTTTTGGCGTGTCCTCCAGGACGACAAGGCATTCGATCTCTTCAAGCGCCGGATCGACGCCGTGCCCTTCTCCGAATGGGAGTGGAAGAAGTCGAACCGGAGTCTACTCCTTGATGAGATCGACGTGAGCCATGCCGTGGCCTTCTTCATCCACTGCCGTCAATCGCTTGCCGGTCGGATGAAGGACTTCGCCACGCTGTCACGCAACCGCACAAGGCGAGGGATGAACGAACAGGCCAGCGCCTGGCTGACCTGCATCGAAGGACTTCCGGCCGTGCATGCCCGGCTCAAGCGCGTGGTGATCCTCAACCGGCCAGCTCTGGACGTGATCCGGCAACAGGATGGGGAGAATACGCTGTTCTACATCGACGCGCCATACATCCACGATACCCGCGCCTCAACGGGTGAGTATGAACATGAGATGACCGATGAAGAGCATCAAGAGTTGATCGATCTGCTGCTGACCATCAAAGGCAAGGCGCTGGTCAGCATGTATCACCACGCGATCTACGATGTTCTCCATGAGAGGCATGGGTGGAAACTGACGGAGTTTGATCTGCCCAATAATGCCTCCGGGGCAGAGGTCAAGAAACGCAAGATTGAGTGCGTCTGGCAGAATGGGTGAGAATTTTCGGATTCTTGGCTTGACGGCCGACCACCGGTCTGTATAGACTACAGACATGAAGAGAGTCAACTACCACTTGACTGAGCAGCAGATCATCTGGCTTCAGGAGCAATCCAAGAAGACCGGATTGAGTATTGCGGAGTTGATTCGCCGCGCTATTGATGCTGCGCGCAAGGAGGCGAAGAAGTGAGCACAACCTACGCCGAATTCCTCCAGCGCAAGAGCCAGATTGGTGGCATGGATGGCTTCGCGCCGCTGGCGCTCTGCGAAAAGTTCAAGCCCTTCCAGGCATTCCTGACGGAATGGGCCATCCGCAAGGGTCGCGCTGGCTTGTTCGAGGCGGTCGGGCTCGGAAAAACTGTCAAGGATCAGGCTCGCGATTCTGCCAGAAGGCATCCACGAACTCGATTGCGCCAGGTGTTAAGAAAATACGGCATGACCCTTGAGGATTATGACCGGATGGTTGCTGAGCAGGACGGCAAGTGTGCCATTTGCGGGCGAGAAGGTGGTGCCGATAATACCAAGAAGAGGCTTGCCGTTGACCATTGCCATGAGACAAATCTGGTGCGAGGGCTGCTTTGTACGAACTGCAATCAAGGCATCGGCAATTTCAAGGATGATTCGGAAGTGATCAAGATGGCGGTTGCATACCTTCGCCTCTTTCAAGAAGAAGCGAGTCAACAGGCTGGATGACATCCTTCTGAGGATTGCGCAATGAGAACTCCTGAATGGACGGCGGCGTGGAACGCCAATCGTCGCGAGAAATACAAGAACGATCCCGAATACCGAAAGAAAATCATTGAAGGAGTCAAACGCAGCAGCAGGCGGCATCCCGAGAGTCGCCAGAACAGGGACCTTCGTGCCTATGGCATGACGCTTGAGGATTACCGCCGAATGGTCGCCGCGCAGGGCGGGTTGTGCGCTATCTGTCGCAAGAAGCAACTTGGCGATAAGAGAACCAAACATTCCCATGTGGATCATTGTCACAAAACCGGCAAGGTTCGCGGCATTCTTTGCGGAAACTGCAATATTGGCATCGGCAAGTTCAATGACAATCCGGAACTGCTTGATCGTGCCGCCGCTTATCTGGATGCGGCGAAGGCGAAACAACTGGAGCAATCATGACACCACGCCAAGAATCGATCATCCGCTTGCTCCTCAAGCGCCCGGCCGTCTCCACCAACGACGCCGGCCAGCACTTGTTGAGCGCCGGCCTGTTGAACAAGAGTGGTGGCCAGTCGAGCAATCTCTGCCTGGCTGGCTCGGCGGTGTTGCGGTCGTTGGAAGCCAAGGGCTGGGTGGACGGGCACGTTGTTTGTAAGGTCGATTGGGCGCGAAAGATGTACTCGTTGACACGGGAAGGCTGTAAGGTTGCGGAGAAGCTGCCATGAGAAAGACCATCCCCGCCCACGAGGAAACCTACTGCGATGTCTGTCATCGCCTGGAGCGCTACTTGCTGGTGTGCATTGCTTGCGGCAAGGAATACTGCTTGACCTGTCGCGGTATCATCCCTGGCTGCATGGTGGCTCCCGATGTCTGTAAAAAGTGTGACGAGCGGCCGGCGGTTCGCGAAATCTGTGAGCGGTTCGCGCCGATGATCAAGGATCTGGTGACGCAGCGGGATGTGGAGATCGCCAGGTTGATTCTCGTAACCGATGAACCCAAGAGGAAGGAGCAAGGCAATGGCGACGAACAGTCTGATCAGCGACCAGCCGGACCCGAAGAAGATGACCGGTGATGTTTGGTTGCTGGTCTTGAAGGACATGGAGGATCGACGCCAGCACGGCATTGACAAGTATGGCACGCCACTTCAGGTCAACAACGGCCGGGATGCCCTGATTGACCTGTACCAGGAGATTCTGGATGCCGCTGTCTACGCTCGCCAGGCCATCGAGGAAAAGCGACTCGGCATCAGCCTTCTACTTGAGTTGGAGCGCTGCATCTACGGCGAACTTGACTTTACGAAGTGGCGTGATGCTAACGAAGGCAGGGATGCATTGCGTCAGGTTCTTGAATGGATCGAGAAACTGAAGCGCGGAGAATCTCTGCTATAGGAGAAAACGAATGGCTGACCGAACTAGCGCCCAACTGTTCAACACCATTTTTACCTTATTGGCCAAGGATGGGCCAATCGACAAACAAAAGTTTGCCAATAAGGTCTGGGAGATGACTGGCAACTACGATTTCTCGCCCTGTCAACTTGGCTGCGATGCAGCGATCAAGAAGCTCGGCCTAGCGCGGCGCGGCGTTGATCCGGAGTATCCGATGGATGGAATGACGATGCTGTATGGGCCGGAGGAGAAATAATGGACATCATCGAAGCGTTGAATCTATGTAAGGGTGGTGGTCATCGCGTTCGGCCGGTCGTGTGGTCGAAAATGAATCCACACCACTGGATCGAGTGTCGGAACATCGGTGGACATCATATATTTGTCGAGCATGGCAGCTATGAGGAGATGCCGCACACGCTGAGACTTCAGCACGACACGGAGTTTCTTGAAGAGTGGGAGACGGTCGAATGAAAGCGCTATTTCTCGACGTGGACGGTGTGTTGAACAACCATGCCAAGCATGCCGATTCCGGCATCTGCGGCATCGACGCTCATTGCATTGACCATCTGAACCATGTGATTCGCCAGACCGATTGCCGTCTCGTTATCAGTTCGGCATGGCGTTACATGGTCTTGGGCGAAAGCATGAGGCTGGGTGGCTTCCAATACTTGTTGCGCACTCATGGCTTGCTTTGGCTCCGCGACGATTACAGTCCGATCATCGGCATTTTAGACTTTGATCCAGAGTCGCGGCCGCCATATCATCGTGGCGCTCTGGCGCGGCGTTGGCTCGACAAGCATCTTGAAGTCAAACATTATGCGGCGGTCGATGATCTCTCAGATGAAGAGCCGGACTTCCTGGGATACGGTCAGTTCGGAATTCAACTGGTGCAGACGTTCGGCATGAACGGTATGACAGGCAGCGATGCTGAGAGGTTAATCGATATTCTCGTGAGGAAATGACCATGAAGAAACCCGATGCCACCATGATACGCTTCGAGGACAACGCTCATGTGGTCAGCGTTACGGGATGGGCCTGTAAGAAGTGTGGTTGTTTCTTCGGCGATCCATCACGCGACCAAAGCGCTGAAAGGATGGCACGCTGGTGTTGCGCGACTGATCTGCCCTGTGAAACAGATGGCTGCGCCGGACGGGTCGGCAAGCCCTATCGCTTTTGCCAGGCGTGTCAGGATCGCCAGAGCGAGGAGCGTTGGCAGAGCGTCCAATGCGCTGAATGGGACGGCGAATTTCCGGTATGTGCGTGGGACAGCGACCAGATGTTCTGGTCAGAGGAAGACCTTCATGAATACATGATGGATGTTAATGCCGGCGAGCCGATCCTGAAGTTGGTAGACCTGCGCCTTTGTATCTGCGAAAAGGTGCAGATTCGTCAATTCGAGGTCATGGACTTCCTCTGCGACGACATCCATGAGGATACGAGCAGCCACGACTTCAGGGCCGACCTCCGCGAGATCGAGAAAACCGTCAACGATTGGCTGGAAGCTAACACGCCAGCCATGTATCAGGCAACCAACAAGGCAATTTCGCTGGAGTCGCTGATGGGGCACGTATCCGAACCGGAGGACGACCGATGAAACTTCGTCACGTCACGTTCAGCGGTGCCGATGATCAGGTGAAACATGAGGACCTGTTCGCCCTCTCGGAACGCTATCCCTATGTGGAGTGGGGAATCCTCTTCTCTGATTCACGCTCCGGCAAGGCGCGTTATCCATCACTGACATGGCGCGAGAAGTTCTACGCGATGGACGCGCATCTCCTGAACATCTCCGCGCATCTTTGCGGCCGGTACGTCATGGACATCTGCTCGGGAGAGTGGCCGCTCGCTATCCGGTTGGCGCGCTATCAGAGGGTGCAGCTCAACGTGTCGCGTTCGATGAACAAGATCGCGGACATGAAAGCCGTCGCGGCTTGTCTGGCACCAGGACCTGAATACATCATTCAGATCGGCAGCTATCGACAACCCGGGCTGGTGCTGGCACGGAAGATTCTGGAGGGTGGCAAGGCCAGTGTGCTTTTCGATGCCTCGGGTGGTCAAGGCGTGGCAGCCAGGGAAGACCCCGCGCCGCCAGAGGATCTCTTGTGTGGCTATGCGGGTGGGTTATCGCCGGACAACCTGGAAGAGCGACTCAAGAGACTGGAGCAGGTGGTCGGTGAGCGCGAAATCTGGGTTGACATGGAGTCGGGAGTTCGGGACGAAGAAGACAGGCTGGATCTTGGGAAGGTGGAACGGTGTCTGGAGATCGCCGGGAAGTATGTGGGGGATAAAGGAGATAGCTAATGAGCGATGATCTCGGCGACCGCATGAAGCTCTATGAGCGCATCGAGGCGGGAAGAACTTTCATCCCGCTGTTGCCCGTCTATGTCCGGATCGACGGCCGTTGCTTCAGCTCCTTCACGAAGGGCATGGCACGGCCCTACGATGAACGCCTGTCGGGAATGATGGTCGATACCACGACCTGGCTGGTTCAAGAAACCAACGCCGTCATCGGCTACACGCAGTCCGACGAGATCAGCCTGGCCTGGCTGGCACGCGACGTGAAAGAAGAGATTTTCTTCGCCGGCCGGATTCAGAAGATGGTCAGTCAGTTGGCAGCGATGGCAAGCGTGTATTTCTATCGCCTGTGTGCGGAAAGGTTGCCGGACAATTACCGCGCCAAGATGCCGACCTTCGATGCCAGGGTGTTCAATCTCCCTAACCAGATGGAGTGCGCGAACGCTTTTCTCTGGCGCGAACAGGATGCCACGAAGAACGCCATCAGCATGGCGGCGCGGCACTACTTTTCGCACAAGCAGCTGGAGAACAAGAACGGTTCCGAGATGCAGGAAATGCTCTTCCAGTTAGGTGTCAACTTTAACAACTATCCGGCGTTCTTCAAGCGCGGCACCTTCGTCCAGCGCCGGATTGTTGAGCGAGCCTTCACGGTGGACGAGTTGAGCGTCTTGCCGCCGCTGCACGAGGCGAGAAAGAATCCGGGACTGGTTGTCAAGCGAACCGAATACCGACAGATCGCCATGCCGCCCTTCGGCAAGGTGGTGAACCGCATCGGGGTGATCTTTGATGGCGAAGAACCACGGGAGGCGAGCGCATCATGACGAGCGATCTGTTCACCCACTACTCGGCTATCCTCTCTCCTTGCGGCAAGTATCGCTATCGCCTTAGTCGCAAATGGTCAGTTGGTCCGCAAGTGTGCTGGATAATGCTCAATCCCAGCACGGCAGACCACGAGGTTGACGATCCTACCGTAACAAGGGTTGTAAACTTCTCCCGGCGCTGGGGCAACGGTGGACTGGTAGTCGTGAACCTGTTCGCCTGGCGCGCGACTGATCCAAAAGAACTCCTCAAGTGCGACGACCCCGAAGGTCCGGACAACGATCAGCATATCGTGGAAGCGGTCACGGGTCGGCGCGTCATGGTCGCGTGGGGCGCTGGTGGGACGTTGCTGGATCAGAACAAGTGGGTGTTGAAACTTATCCATGAGAACGGTATCAAGCCTGAATGCCTGGGCGTCACGAAGAGTGGACAGCCGAGACATCCGCTGTTCCTCAAGGTCACAGAGAAGCCGGTGCCGTATGGGATCGCGAGAGGATAACCATGACAAATATTTTCCAGTCCGGTGACTTCGCACTCAACAGTGGCGCACATTCCTCGTGGAAGTTGGAATGCGATGCTCTCACGGATCAGGACATCACGACACTGGCTGAGATGATCCGGATTCTCGTCGGACCATTCTGCGGCGTGGAAGGCGTGCCGCGCGGCGGGTCGAAGCTGGCGGAGGCTTGCATGCAGCATCTTCGTGGCTATGGGCCGCATCTCATCGTCGATGACGTGTTGACGAGCGGCGGTTCGATGGAGAGGGCTCGCGTTGCGGCTTATCAGCGTGACGGCGTTGACATGAGCCAACGGCCGCACTACGTCGCTGGTGTCGTGCTATTCGCGCGCGGCCGTTGTCCGGACTGGATCAGTGCGGTTTTTCAGATGCCGGAATGTTTCTGGATCAGGAAAGGTTGTTAATCATGAACATCAACATCAGTGGGCGATCCATCACGGTTCCGGATGGTTCCAGCGTGTCGATCAAAGGAAATACAATCTATGTCAACGGCCAGCCTTGGCATGAGGGAGACAAACTCTCCGGCATAGTCAAGATCGTCGTCGAAGGCCAGGTCGGCAAACTGGATGTCGAACATGGCAATGTCGAGGTTCATGGCGATGTTGCCGGCAACGTCGAGTGCGGTGGCTCCTGCCAGGTGACGGGCAGTATCGGCCGCGACCTGGACGCTGGTGGTTCGGTTCAGTGCGGCGATGTCATGGGCAATGTCTCCGCCGTAATGAGCGTGAACTGCCTGAACGTCGGTGGCGACGTGGACGCCTCCGGCAACGTCTGCTGCGGCAAGGTGGGTGGAACCGCTGAGTGCGGCGGCTCGAATCGCCATGAAGTTTAACAGTGATATTGCGTTCACTGTTGGCAGTGTGCTATCCTCAAGTCTTTGGAGGATGCACGGTAAACTTACCCCGCGCCTAAAGGCATGAGGCTTTGCAGCTAGTCTCCGTTAAGAGAAGACGCAAGACTGCTGCTTTTCGGGATGGTTTACAAAGGCATCCCAAGCTATCAACGAGATGTTGACAGCGGCGTTCAGGTCGGCATTCAGGGAGAATCCGCAGTGCAGGCAGAGAAACCGATCCTGAGTCTTGCGGTTGGCCTTGTCGCAATAGCCGCACTTGCTACAAATGCGAGAGGTATTGCGCGGGTCAACCAGACAGACCGGCACACCGGCGAGGCGTGCCTTGTAGGACACGAAGTCTCTCAACTGCCGGAAACTCCAGTTGCCGAATCTCCGTCTTGTTCTACGGCCAACCGTGTCTTCGATCCGCTCGCGAATGTCGGTCAGATCCTCCATCGCGATGCCGAATCCAAGTGCCTTTGCCGTCTGGACAATCTGCTTGGCGATATTGTGGTTGCGCCAGGTCTGAAACCTCGACTGGCGTTTGCCGATCTTCTTCAATCGTCGCTTGGCATTCCGCGTTCCTTTCCGCTGGTATTGTTTTCTGGCCGTCGCACAACGCCGGCGTGTGCGGTTCACCGTCTCGCCGCTGAACATCTCGCCCTGGCTCGTCGTGGCAAGATTGATGAGGCCAAGGTCAACGCCCAGAAACGCCTTGATCTCCAGGGGCGGCGCTTCCGGAAGATCAACGTTGGCTATGAGGAAGAACTTATTGTCACGGTAGACGAGATCGCACTGTCCCTTGATGCGGTCGAATCTCTCACGCTGATACTCACCATAGACCATGCCGATGATCTGCCGGCCTGCCAAGGTACTCAGACTAACCTTGTCCACGCCCTTGAAGCCCATGTTGCGTTCATCGTAGGTAATGGCTCCATCGGGGCGGAACATGGGGCATATCGTCTTGTCGCGCTGGAATGTCTCCACCGCCTTGCCGATGGCACGCACGGCCAGTTGAGCGGACAGGCCGAACTGATCGCGGATGGCACGGTAGGCGAGCTTGTGAATGCTCGGTTGGCTGAAAACGCCGTTGTCAAAGCCTTGCTGCGCAGCGAACGTGGCAGCTTGATTCACACGCGCCATCGTGTCAAGCAGGATGGTGGCTTGTTCGCTGGTTGGCAGCAGTTGCAGTTGAATCGTGAGCTTCATGTAGGTATCATAGGAGTGATTGGCTCCTGAGTCAAGGGTTGGTGGTAGGAAAATGTGGAAAAGTTTTGGTTCTCCCCATGCCTGAAGGCGAGGGGTTTCTTGGAAGCTATTGATGACACGGTTAATTCGTTTCCAGTGCGAACGCTGCGGTGGCACCGGCCAGCAAGAGGCGGGCATGTATAACCTGAACACGGAACAATACGATGCGCCTGCCGGAAAATGTGATTCTTGCTTGGGGACAGGCTATCTTGGCGAAGGAGAAAAAGTGCCGCGCGACTGGCAGGCTGACCTGCGCTATTGCGAGCAGTTTGAGCCGACGATGACGGTACGTTCTCCGGCATGGAAAATTGGCTGGCCGGCAGCGATCCGCCGACTCATTGAACTGGAGAGGCTCATCCGTTGGCATCGCGATCAGCGCGGCGATGATCGATGTCATTTGGACGACGGCATTCTTTATTCAGCGCTTCCTGAAGGCGACACCAGGCCGGCAAGCGATACAGCGGTGACGATTGAGAACTGCCAGCGATTCATTGAGGCACGTCAACAGGGACGCGAATACATTTCCCCTCAAAGGCGAATTGAGGAACTGGAATGCTCGCTCCGCGATGTCTGCAACCTGGCTCTGCCATATGTTGAGCGTGGCGCTCTTGCGGAAGCCTGGGATGATCTGGATTCGGAATCTACAGCGCCACGACCGCCAACAGTAGATTTTCGGCCGCACTGGGTTGAACAGTCGCTCGCCAAGAATCCTGCCATCCTGGCGCTGCGAAGAGCGCTGGCACTTCTTGAGACGCAAGGAAAACTCCCATGAGCCGCAAATGCCCAGAATGTCATGAAGCCGGCAACCGCGTCCATCTTCCCGGCTGCTCCTACGGTCCTCAAGAGGGTAGAGAAGAATTCCTCCGCGCTCACGCGCCGGAGATCGTCGCTCAGCGCGACGAGAAGATCAGAGCGCAGGCCAAGCAAATCACCAGCCTCAACACCAGAGTGCGCTATTTGGGGTCTGAGAACAACCGCCTCCACAACGATCTGGTAGAGGCCATCCAGGTGATGGTGGACAATGACCTAAGTTTGCCGGATAGCCTTCTGCCTTTGCGCAAGCATACCACCGAATACCTTGCCATAGCGCTTCTCAAGGATCTCGTCGCGGCCTGGGACAGAACCTCTTCCATCGTGCCTATCATCGAGGAAGCTAGGAAGCTGCTGGCCGACTGCCGGGGCTGATCCTCTCAGAACAATTCCAGAATTCCCTCTTGACACGATCCGGACTCCTTCCTATCATGGCAGTTAGTAAGCAAACTAACGGAGCGATCCATGTCCCGCCGATCTTCCACAAGCAAGCCCCAACCGGCCGGCGCTGGCTCCTATCTGACGTTGGGCGATCTGGGCCGGCGTCTGGGTGTGCCGGTGTGGAAGATCCGTAGGCTCTACGAGCGCGGCTTGTTGCCGGCAGCGCGACGGGTCGGCTCCTGGCGGGTCGTCATGGAAACTGACGTATCAACCGTGGAAGAGGCGTTGCGGGCAGCGGGGTATCTGGAGTGACAGGAGGTTAATGCGATGAGATTCACACTTCGACTGGACGGTAAGGATTCCATCCGCCGTGGCATCAGGGAGTCTATTGCCGAAAGGCTCGACGGTATCAGCCTGGATGAAGAGGATCGAGCAACGCGCTTCACGCGCCTGGAGGCGAAGTTCGTCAGGTTTGTCCACGGTTTCGTCGAACGCGGCCGGGGTGGCGACGATGCGGTGGCGCTGGAATTCGACGTGGAGCGCGGCACCTGTCGCGTGGTGCCAATCACGACGAAGGCGAAAGCGAGAAAATAATGAAATGGCGACTGATGGCGAGCGAATATCTTGTTGTTATGCCAAACAAGACTTTGGGAGAATCACCAATGCCAAGAATCCGCGACAGCCGAAGCGACCCTTACGATTTCTGCAAGACCTGCATGCCTCCAGAGGATCTCGCCAAGCGCGTCTTCGGAGATAGAGGCGATGGGCCTGATGGGCGCGGCAACTGCTTCTGCTACGACGACGAGCATCCGTCCTACGACTGCGATGATTACAAATGTTGTAACTGCGGCAAGCAGCTTGATCCAGAATACGACTAGGGGGAACCGAATGACCACACGTTTCAAAGGCTGCACGGTCGCCTTCACGCAGGACATCCGCGAGGACGATGCGGAGTCAATGCTCAACGCCATCCGGATGATCAAGGGCGTGATCGCCGTTGAGCCGGTCGAGAGCAGCGGTGAAGACTTCATCATTCGCGCGCGGCTGGTAAGGGAAGTCAGCGAGAAACTCTATGGTGTCATCGGTGAGATGATCCACGGTAAGAGGGAGAAAACATGAATGCCATCACACCGACCATAACCGACGAAGCCGCCCGCGATTCTCTGCGTCTGGATCGTGTTCGTGCCCTGCTGGAGAGGCTGGAGATCAGCCAGAGATCAGCAGAGTATAATGCCGTGCAAGGACTCAGCAAAGTGCTTGGCGCTTATCATGAAGGCGAGGCCAGAGCGTTCCGTATCGTGATCGAACAACTCAGTGCGGCCATCAGTTAGGAGGTCATCCATGTCCACCACGATCAACAATCATCGCCTGTCATCACGGCAGGTGGAAGTCCTCGACTTCCTCAGTCGCTACCTGGGCAAGAACGCTGGCGATTCCGGTGTCAGTAATACCACCAGCCCAAATGGTGACGGCCGTTGGGTGCCGATCACGGAGATTTTTCCAGGGCGCACCAACCAAGACAACGGCAATCGGCGCATCACCAACCGGCTCGCGGCCTGGGGCGTGCTGGCCGCATGTGAGATATGCTGCATGGGTGGCTGCCTGAAACTGATGCCCGTCGAAAAAATGGCGAGCGAGATGAAATCTGCCATGCAGGTTCGCGAATAAGACCATGAGAAGGTTGCCAAAAGAAAGAGGAGACGAAAAGATGGCCAACATTGATGAGTTTACGACAGGCGATGTAACCGACTGCTTCTTCAAGATGATTGACGCGATCATCTTGGCCGCCGCCGCGACCGGATCAGGGGCGCATGGGCAAGGTGGCTCGTACATGCACCGAGTCCATGCCAAGGCGCGGAAGGCGATCAGGTGCCTGGCCGTTGATTGCCGTGTGCGGACTGACGATCCTTCGTTTCGTGATTCGCTCAAGATGAGGTTCGGCCGATGACAACCGTGGCGATACGAACCCCAGAGGAAGCTCTGGCTGCCGTTCGGAGGCTGCATCCGCGAATAGGACGCGGCAAGTGGACGGTGAACTACATTCCCGATCCTGACAGGCCCGAGAACAACTTCTATGAGATCGTCCATCGCTATCGCAAGGGAAGTCGGCGTGCGTGGAACGTCGATGAACAGACCGGGCAAGTTATTGACTGGTAATGAGCATGAGCCATGACGAGCAACGAAGTCATCCTCTTGCCCGGACCTTACGCGGAACCCGGTGAAGTCCATCAAGCGGCCGGGTTGATCGAGATGATGAAGATGTGGCGTGTCACCGGTGGTGATGGCGAGAATGTGACCATTCGTCCTGTGGAGAAATCAAGATGAGCCAAGAGCGTGACTGGCAGGTCGATGACAGCTACACCATCATCGAGGACGGGGAGAGCCTTGTCGGCATTATCCTTGAGATCAAGGACGGCAAGTATCGCGTTGGCTGGAGTAACGGCGATGAAACCTGGGAAGACAAGATTTCGCCGGCAATGGAGAGAAGACGATGATCAGGGTTTCTATTCTTTGCAACCAGTGCGGCGTTCTCGGTGATATACGCCGCAACGAGCGCGATGCCATTTTGCTCATGCGCCGTGCTATGAAGAAACAAGGCTGGACGCACACACATGGAAGCGTCAATGATTATTGCGAGAAGTGCAGCAAAGCAAGAGCGGAGAAGAAGAATGCCCGTACCGTGTCCTGATTGCCGTGGCTCCGGTATCTCTGTAGCGAACCACGTTCGCTATGCCGATGGCAAGGGTGCCGTCAACGTCCCGCTGCATTGTTCGCGCTGCGAAGGTTCGGGACGAGTGCCAGATGAGATGTTCCCCTGGATCGAGGCGGGACGGAGGATGCGGGCGCGACGCCTCAAGGCTAACCGCACACTGCGCGCTGAGGCAGCGCGGAGAGGTATGCTTCCGAGCGAGTTGAGCATGATGGAGTGTGGAAAGATCAAACCTATAGATGACGCCAACCATGAAACCGACACTTGAAGACGTTATGGCACATCCCGAGTGGTTCGGCTATCTGGCAGTACGGCTCTTTCCTGATGGTAAAATTGCCATCGTCTATGGCCTGACCTATGGACGGGCGCGGCTTAGCGTTGGCCGTGGGGTAGGTTATTCAGAAACCGAATACTGATACGACACCATTGAGGCAGCGGTCGCTGCCTTGAACGACTGGTCCGGTGATGGCGAGCCGCAAGGTTGGATGCGAGATCCCCACACCGGTCGGCGTCGGCCGGGTGGTGATCCAGAGAAGGAATACATTAGTTTTTGATGGAGAAAGAGATGACGAAAAAACCCGTTGAACCGCCCGAGTCACCCGTCCATGCCATGCTTGCTCTGGTCTTTCGCCAGGCCAACACGGGCACCGGGCATAGCTGGGAGCGCTTAAACCATGCCATGCACAACGCGCTACAACTGGCCATCGGTTCCGGCTTCCCCTTCACGCCGGATGACCTCCGCGCCGTCTGCCGCGAGTTTCGCGGCGGTTACTGGATGTCTTCCTCAGATGAGTGGGTGTATGCTTACGCGATCCGTCAGGCCAACACTTCGGCCATCAAGGCATACGAAGAATACAAACCCAGAGAGCCGTTCATCGCCGACGAGGTTGAGGTTGTCAGTTACTACGGCGGCAGGCACACCCACGGTGATCGTGGCAAACAATCCAAGGAGCGCCTCCACGTCGGAGCCAAGTTCACCTGGCATGGCGAGAAGGTGGAAGTGACATCGTTCAACGACGACGGTTGTTCGCTTGTCGCCTGTTCGTACAAGGATCGCCAACTTAACAAGGACGGCTACGAAATCGGCAACCGCAAGATCAAGAAGCGCTACACGATCACGCGCCAGGACATCATCGAGGACCGGGCAGAGAGGAAAGAGCGAGCCGGGTTGCAGGAAGAGCTTTTCGAGATTTCTCAGAAGCTCGAACAGGCTCCCATCATCCTGATGAAGGAGATGGGCGTCACGGCCGAAGATGGCCGCGAGGCGATGGCCGAATTTGCCAGGATCAAGGTCAAGAAAATCCGTGATGTGCTGGACAAGGCAAGGTCTGGCATGGAGGCAGCATGAGCAAACAGTTCTGGCAGATGATCCACGACCGGCGCGAAGCCATCCAATGTCTGCATCACGATGGCATGGGCGAAAAGCAAATCGCCCGGGAACTTGGCGTGTCGCTGCTGTCGGTGCGATCCGTTCTGCGAGTGCTTGGATTATTGACACCGGTTGAAAAAGTCGCCGGTGGAACGCCGGCAGAGACTGAGCAGCGCGGCGAGATGGCGGAAGAGGCTGGCAGCAAGATGACGGTCGCGATCGCTAACCGTTGGGTGATGCCTGTGGAGCGCCAGCCTGGAGAGGCGCATTATACCTGTTTGTGGTGCTCGCAGTGGCGCTGTCACCAACCACTCAAGAAGTGCGAGGAATGCCAGGCGAAATATGAGGCCGCCTACGCGGCGCTGCCGGAGTATCTACGATGAGAGGGGAGTAACGATTATGTCTGTTGACGACGATGAAGTTGACCTTGGCGCCGACCCGGAGCGCGAAGAATGGGACAGTGGGCCGTTCTGCCGACATTGGGGAGAGCCAGGCGAGTGCGAGATCCTTTGTGTCTGTGGGCATCCATGCCGCAAACACTATGGCTTTAATCCTGAACCGTGCGACGTGGATGGATGCGAGTGCAAGGAATACCGCGATGCCAAAGACCCCTGGCCACAAGATCGTTGATCCCTTCGAGCCGAGCGACGATCCGCTTGCCTGGCTGGTGCGCGCCGACTGGTACGAAGATCGCGGCGAGGAACTGGAATCCGCCAAGTGGCGGATGCGTGGTTGGCTCGCTCAGGCGCTTGATCTTGGCTTTGGATATTCCGGGAATTTGGTGAACTATAACACGGATGGGATCGTCTTGCCGGATGGGCAACGAGTGTGGTTGAAGCCAACGACCGGGATGAGGACGCTGCGGCTATACGTGCTGACTGAAGGTGCCAATGATGGGGCACAATGGCGAGATTGGAAGCTGGTGGCAATCTGGCAGCGCTTGCCAAGACAGGAGAAAGAGGTTTACCGAAATGTCCTGGACACGGACACAGGATTCATCCGGCGGGAAAAGGTAATCTTCTTCGACAGGAGGAAAAAGAAAACCCAGAAGCCAGAAACGCCAAGACAATACTTCCAACGCCGACTCTGGGAACTGGCGGATTACTTGGCTGAGAGGCACACGAAACTCAAGGAGAAGCAATCAACATGATCCCACGCGACATCCAAGCATCCCTGGAGCGCTACGCCGCTAACCATGTTCCGACCGGCAGCTTTCTCGCTGCCGTGCTGAGTAACGATCTGTTCGACGCTGTTGGCCGTGCGGACGATAATAACATCGTGGCACTGCCGAACATCGTCAAGTGGATCTGGAGCAACCTTCCTCGGAACTGCTGGGGAGATCGCGAGCGCGTTCGCGAATGGTTGAAGATTCGCGTCCTGACGGTTCCGGTGGAGGATTCTGGCAATGGCAATTGACGATTGCTCTTGATTTCCGCCAACACTTCTGCCGAAAATGATGAAGACGCTCACGGGAGAAACCACCATGCCTGACAAACAGAAGTGTGCCGGAGAAGGTTGCCATCGCGACTCCGAAGCGCTGACGCTCTATGGAGGTAACTTGCTCTGCAAGGTCTGCCTCGGGATCGCCAAGGAAGCCTACGCCAAGCGGCAACGCCAGGAAACAACCACGCCGGAACAACGGCGCAAGGTGGACCTTTTCGATGGGTTGGAGGAACAGACATGATCAAGAAGTTCGACTTCTATTTCTACGATGCCACGGCCAAGCGCACCAAACGCTACAGCGCGGAGGCTCACACCCGTGGCGAGGCAAGAGCGATGATCAAGCATGACCTGAAACTCAAGCGCTTGCCAGCCGGCGCAACCATTAAGCCAGCCGCGCCGGAAAAGAAAGTGGTGATTGCATGATCGCGCAAACTCACCGCTGCTCGCGTTGTGGTGTCACCTGCTTCTTGCAGGACATCAGCCAGCGCCAATGTTCCCTGTTGTGGATCTGCCGAAGGTGCGATCCGAAGCTGTTCGCAGCGCCCCATGAAACTCCAACCGTGCCGTCGCCTGATAGCGGTTGCATCGTGATGCTCACGGCAGCGATCATCGCGCTGATCGTTTGCCTGGCGTTCCTGCTCAATCTCGGCGGTGCGTTCGGTGCGCCGATCCCGTTTCCGCGATCAAGGCCAGCCGTGACCGACAAGGCGATTGTCGGCAGATGGGATCTGGTGTGGGATGGCGTTCCCTGTACGTGTGAGTTCCACGATGACTCGCGGTGGAGTTGCTGGTATGAGGGAGAACAATGGTTCGGCAACTGGTCATTGGTGCTGGGAACACTCATCGTCGCGGAATGCACTCTTGAGGATGGCGACGACGTTGACATGACGGCGTGGGGTGTGGAGGTCAGGGGAAGATGGCGCGAAAAACAACTATGGCGCATCGACGGGCACGGCGCGGATGAGGATGGGGAACTGACGGCGACGTGGAGGAAGAGGCCATGATGACACTGGAAGACATTCTCACTGTCTGTCGCTCAGTTCTTGCCTTGCGCTCTCACGATGTCATGGTCTGCACTAATGCGCAATGGCAGATCATCCGCCGACTGATTCCGGAAGTGGATCAGGGCGGCATCGTTCCACTTGTCGGCATTCCGGTCTATGTTGAGCCGGACGCCGCATCGGCCAAAGCCAAGGCCATCGAACTCGGCAACTCCGGACGCAAGGTCATGCTACTGGAGGATGATGGATGACCATCGAAGAACACGCCGCTGAAATCCTCGCCGTCGTGGTTCGCGCCTTGCCGATGACTGAGCCGATGGAGGTTGAAACGGTCAAGCACAAGATCGCCGCTCACCTGCGATCCATGATCACCGCTAATTTGCCTGGATCGCCGCTGACCGAAGGTGCCCTCGTTGGGATTCGTCTCTTGGCCAGGTCGCGTGCCAACGGCATGATGGAGGTAGAATACGTCAAGAGTCTCCTCGAAGATCGCGATTACCTCCATGCGTTATTCGAGAAGTTCGCCAACGACTCAGAGCAGTTCAGGTTGGGTCGCGAGTCGATCCAGAACCGCTATCATCGCGTCATGCTGGAAATCTCCAAGCGGCTCGGGTTTGTGGCTCCGCAATCGGAATACCGGCAGAGCGATGATACCTCAATTGTCGAGATGCTGAAGATTGATGAGTCGTTCGAGAAGGCGTTTCGCATGACACCGCTGGAGCATGGTTGGCGACAGCAGAGCGAGCAGCAACGTCTGGTCATCGTGCGCGAGTTGTTACGAATCGTCAACCAGATTGCCGGGGAGAAATGAGCGTGATGCCGTCGATCATGTGGGACATTGAACACGATCATATTGGCCGGACAACCGAGCAGCGCTCGCGGGACAAGCGATTCACGGTGGCGCATCCAACGCCAGGATGCCCTGCAAGATGGTATCTCTATGACGGAGAGGAAATCTATGACAGGTATTGGTCGTTGCAGGCTGCTATTGACGGCGCGGTAATGATCCTGTGGCGCGAGCAACACTGAGAAACAATCTGGGTTTTCCGCGACAATTTCCTTGACAACCATCCTCGCGCCGCTAGGATAAACTAATGCATGGCAATTGCCATGATGAACAACCATCAAGAATTCGGGAGTGATAATGTCCGCAGTAGCAGAAGTCGAAGCCAACGGGAAAGCCACTATCAGCAAGGTCGATTCTGTCCGCCGGGCGCTCGATGCGCTGGGTCGCGACGCCAAGCCGGCCGCGATCGTGGAATACGTCAAGGCTACCTATGATGTCGAGATCACGCCCGCGATGGCCAGCACCTACAAGGGCCAGACGCTCCATCCCAAGCCAAAGAATGGCGGCGCGGAAGAGTCCGGTGATGCAGCGCCCAAGCCGCGCGGCCGGCCGCGCAAGAGCGTGGACGTGACCGATGCGCCGCTCTCTGGTCTGATCGCCACGGTTCCCGCCGCGCCGGAGCCGGTAAATCTCATCCCGACAATCCGCAACGAAGTGGTTGCGACATCGGCGATTGTCGAGCCGCTCACGTCGGCACCGTGCGTCGTCGCTCCATCGTCATCGGCAGCGCTGCCGGCCAATGTCGCTGGCGATCCAGGCATGTTCCGGCTGGACGATCTCAAGACCGTCAAGGCGATGATCTCGCAGATCGGCGCGGAGAAGATGCGCGTGCTGATGGAAGCGCTCAGTTAATGGAGATAACCGCCGGGAGGAGTCCACCATGAAAGCCCCGTCTCTCATTCGTATCCTGGCCGAACGGTTCTCGTTCGGCCAGAGTATCACCACCATTCCTGAAGACCTCGCCGGCATGAACGATGTCGGTGCCGCGCGGTTTCGCACCCAGCGTTACCACGGCAGGCGTTTTATCCTGGTTCACCTTTGGGCCGCATCGGGACAGTTGATCGCCAACGAGATCGTCTCGCGCGTTGGCCGGCGCGAACACAGACAGGAGGTTTCTTGATGCCGATGAGCCTTTCAGAATGCCGGGAGCGCTATCCAGGCGCGGCAGATGCGGTGCGCTTGCATGAAGAACACATGGGTGCGATGTCGTGGAAAGCGATCATCCGCAACAAGACGCCCCGGCAAGCGGTTCGAGACATGAGAAAGATTGCTGACGAGATCATCCCGATCGACCCGGACGGGCCGATTGCCAGCGTGAGACGGCAGATGGATCATGCCGACTTTGAGCGCTACGTGGCAGAGCGGATGTCACGGCCAAAGAAGGAGCCGCATCGGAAGAGAGATGAAAACGCAATTGAGACACCGATTGAGCGCTGATTGCGTTTTCTCTGGAGCAAGGAAAAGCGGCTTTGACACACAATTGCCACTTGCAACGCAATTCCCGAAGGCGCAACGCAATCGGTTACTCTGCAACGCAAAGCCCGCCGGGCTACTGACCTGTAAAGTTGTCGGCAAGGCGTGGCGATGGCTGGCCAACATGAAGCGCTGGCCAGCCAAGAGATCGGCAGGCTGGACATGGTTCTTCGATGCGCGGATTGCCATGCGCCATTACCGGCCGGAGTTGATGCCGCGCGACATGCTGTTTCCGCGAGTCAACGGGCGCTATGCAGCGGACAGCAACGACGGCATCAACACTTATTTTCCATCAGAGCGTGAAGCCCTGCAAGCCATCGTCAACCTGATCCTGGCCGGAAAATGGCAGTTGCCACTTGAGAAGGTCAAGAAGAGAAAGAAGAAGTAACCATGCCAATTGGCATCCGCACCGCCGTCATGGCCTCTCTGGAGGCCGGCAAATTTGCCGTGTCGATGAAGCGCAACAGCCCGGTCGCGCGGGCGAAATTTCTTGGCACGCTGTTACGCTATGCACTGGACGGCCACGCTTCCACGAAAAGGAGAATCTCCATGAATGTTCCGGCTCTTGCCGATGCCTGGATCGAGGCCATTGTCGGAATGGTTCTTGCCCACGACAAGGACAGTTACGATGCGGCCGATGCCAAGGCCGATGAGTTGCTTGGCCCCTTGTTGGCCGCGCCGATCCGGCAGATCAGGGAGTTCTACTCTCTGTTGCTGGAGAAGATGAAGGCCGACAAGCGCGTGCCGATGCTGATATGGATGGGCTATGAAGCCTGGGGAGAGTGTCAGATCAAGAACGCTCCCGATGAGGGAGTGAAGAAACTCAAGAACGCCTTGGCTGCCGAGATCGCTGACCTCGTGGAAGCGCCAATTCGCGAGCAGATCCCCGGCGCGATTGCGCGGGCGCTGAGATGGCGCGACCCGGAAACCTTGCAGGCCGTCAAGGAGACGCTTCAGAGCGGCAAGAAACCGAAGCTGGTCGGAAGGGAGTCTTGTCTCTACTTAGAGATAGGTCGTGGCAAAAACAAGGTATCGGTGATGCTGTAATCAGGAGGGATGTCTATGCGTAATCTGGTAGTCTCGTTCGTGTTCCTGACCGTGTTTGTTCTCATCGGCGCGCTGGCTAATGATGCGAGGTATCTCCGGGATCACATGTCCAGGATCGAGAAGCGGCATGCTGATCTGTTGTTTACACTGGAGCCCAAGCCAAGCATCGTAGAAGTTCAACAACTCCAAAGCGCAGCGCAGGATTTACAGAAGCGTGTCAACGCCTTGGAGGAAGCCAGAGAGCCGGCCGGGCCGTTATTCCTCCAGACGGCTACCTGCATTCATTGCGGCGCTGCGCCGGTGATCTGGACTGGCCATGTCCATTGCCAAGATCAGAAGGTGATCGCCGGGCATTGCCAGGCATGCCGGGATAAGGGATTGGTCGGCCAAGAAAAATACCCAGCCTGCCAGGGTTGTTTCGGACCGTGGAAAGAACGCGATGGCCTCAAGCCAATGAAGGGGGCGAAGTAACAATGCACACCAGGACCTACGGTGACTTTACCTTCACATCCAACGGCGACTATTCGGGCACGGTCGAGATTTCCGACCTGCGCTGCGATGAGTCGTTCGAGGTTCCCGGCGCTGTTCTGTTGGCCTTTGCGGCTGATCTCATCCGGCAACGGAGAATCGCTGTGCTGGAGCAGATGAGCATAGATGAGTTGCTGAGATGATGCATTCGCTCATATTGTTGGCCTGCATTGAGATGTCTGCGCTGGCTGCCGTGAATCAGGAACTTGTCGGCCACGGCTATGAGCGAGCCTTTGGCACGGATACATTCTCTGAGGTCGTTGAACGGGCACGGCAGCAGATAACGGCGCGCCCGGAGACGGGAAGGTATGGTTTTACCTCAAGGACGTGGCGCTGGTAGAGGTAACCATGAAGGCGGAGAAAGACGATGAGCGACCATGATCAGCGTATGAAGGAACTGGCCATCGAGGAAGCCATCGTCGCTGCCAGGATTGAGGCAATGGCGATGGAAGCAGCCAACCATGAGCGGAAGGCTCGCGGGCATGCGCTGGCCTACGATGATGTTCTGTTCTTCGAGGTCATCGAGCGGATGCACCAGAGGATCTTGAAAATCGACAAAAACTTCCTGGCGGATTAAATCCCGGTCGGCTAACGGCGAATAACCCTGTGAAGAGATGAAGCATCGCCTTCCAGGGGATAAACGCCATGACGACAGCAACCACCGGGACTACTGCAACGCAGACCACCATTGATGTCCAGGCCATCGCTGCCGCGCTGGCCGCACCGTTCGACATTGAGGACGTGAAGTTTCTTCCCGGCAAGACCGTTGGCAATCGCGCTCTCGCTTTTGCCTATGTAGATGTCCGCACCGTTGAGGATCGCCTTGACGAAGTTCTCGGCATTGGCGGCTGGGAAACCTCATATGAGGTTCTTCCCGATGCTCGCGTGCCGGCCATGCAGAAGACTGGCAGGACAGTCAAGGACAAGGACGGCAACGATTGCGACGAGATGATCCTTGGAGAAGAGGTCATCATGGGCAGCGTGATCTGCCGATTGCGGGTGCGCATCGGTGGAGAATGGATCGAGAAGCAGGATGTCGGTAGCCCTTCCCAGCAGGACGATGAGGGGGACCGCCGCAAGGCAGCGTTCTCCGATGCCCACAAACGCGCGGCCGTGAAGTTCGGCATCGGCCGCTATCTCTACCGGATCAAGGCAGACTGGTACGACTACGATCCGAGGAAGCGGCAGTTTAGCCAGACACCGAGGCTTTCCGGAACCGGCAACGGGCACCATGCCAACGGCACGAACGGCCACAATGGCAACGGTCATGCCGTGGAAGCGAAGCCCGATCCGGCAAGCATTATCACGGACGATCAGGTACACTTTATCAAGCGGTTGTGCCAGACGCGGAAAATCAGCATCAGCCGGGTATGCGATCTCCATCATGTGAAGTCGCTGGAGCAGTTGACGCTGGCGGATTACGAAGTCGTGACCTTGCAAGTGGGGAAGCTGCCGGTCGTGGTAGAAGAGATGGAGCTAGTAGGAGTGTAACCAAGAAGTCGCCCCTGTTTCGCCCGGGAGTAGTCTCGATGAAATCTCATACTCAGACTGGACGTGTCAATGTCTACATCAGTTTCGCCGCCGGTCACTACAGTAAATTGCGGCCAAGCCACGATAGCGCGGCGGACGCGATTGGCGAACTGACGGAGGTTGAGGTCAACACGCTTCGCGGGATGATCCACCGGTACATCGACGGCTGCCACAAGCGCCACGGGAAAGCGTTGCTCGATGCCGCGATGCATCGTGAGTCTGAATGTTGAACCATATAGTAATCGTCATTCAGGAGAAACAGCCATGCCGAAGACCGGACGTGGCCGCAAGGCCAAGCCGCGAGTCGTGTACGATGCCTATCAGGAAGCGCCGGCGCATCCCAGGCCGAGAGCCGATGAAACCTTCGCGCAGTTTCTTGTTCGCCTTGAAGGCGGCCATGACCCGTTGCTTGAACTGCTGATCAAGACGGGTTATGGCGAGCCGAGCCAGCGCGAATACCTGGAGCGATTGCGAGGGATTTTCGATGACCTGTATCTGATTCGCGAGAAGCTCAGCAAGAAGTGGCGGGACGAGTATCATGGTGTGCTGCCCGGTTGATCAAGGAGATGATACCATGACCAGAGACGAAATCAACACCGCCTGGCGGCGCCGCCGGGAGCGCTTGCTTGTCCTTGAAGCCACCAGACCGGAATACTTTACAGCCGTGCAGACTCGCAATCGCGAGATGCGTGAAGTCCTTCATCAGATGATCGACATCACGACCCTGGTGCCTGATGAGATCATTCGCGCCATGAAGGAACAGGAACAGCGCATGCTGGAGGAACTCAAGCAGCGCGAGAATGAAGGCCGGCTCGAATCGCTGTGGCCTGATTTCAACGCAGACCAGCGTTAAACTTTGCCCATCCGCTACAATCCAACCTTTCCGACATATCACTACCACGTTTTGATCACATTTTATCTTTTATCGCCCCACTTCTTCCCAGACAATCAGAACAAGCTATTGCGCCGATGGCGCGTAAAACGCAAATTAGTTTCACTGTGATTGTCCGCCATGCACGATCTCACTGCCACCGACTTCAACAACGCTCAACCAGCCCTGCGCCGGCTGGCCGTGGCGCACTTCGGCGACCTGCCGTTCGTCTGGCTCATCCTCTCGACCACACCGCTCGGTTATCACCTGGCAAGTGTGACGCTAGAGGGCATGGTCGGCCATACCAGGCAATCAAGGAGATGGCTCGCGGATGGTCGATGCCTGTTTGCCGGTTGGGCCAGGCAGCATCAAGAGTGCGCCACGGTAGCGCTGGACGGCGAAGACGATGAGCATGAACGGAGGTTGGAGGCACTCGCTTCCTGAGCATCAATGTCCGAAACATCGGCTGTCACGTTACTGCCTCAACCGCCGTCACGACGCGCACCAGCGCCACCGCGTCCCAGGCCAGAACCGACGCCAGCGCAGATCGAACGCCGGCAGAAGCAAGAGACTAAAGAGGAGAGGCGCCGGCAAAAGAAATTCCTCATCAAGTTGGAGCAATGGAAGCTGCGCGGCAAACGGCTCAAGCGTTTCAAAAACGTGGAGGAGTGGTCACAACAGGACCTGAAAGACTATCTGCAAGTGTGGACCGTCGTTGCCGGCAAAGCAGCGCCGGAACTGTACCTGGACCCACCCGAGGATCATATCCCGTTGACGGCATTGAGCCAGAGTGATCGTGCCATAGCCTTGATCGAGCGCGAATCAAGGCAGTGTTGTCTCTGGCATCCCAAGGACTGGATTTTGCGCAACAATAAATTGGTGGTGCGCGCTGAATATCGCAAGGAGTGTGGCGAACCGATGACGGAAGAACAAGAGCGCGCTAGTCGGATGAAGAAGACCCTATCGGTTCATCAGTGGCTCGTTGACCTCGTTGAACAAATGCCGATCCGGAAGCGCGCAAAACTTCAAGCGTTCCGCAAACGCATGGAACCAATCCTTGAGAAAAGCGGTCAGGTTCCACAAATCAAACCGTTCCCTGTATCACTCCAACAACCAAAAGAGCAAATTCCATGTCCGTTGGCATCCTAGAGCAACCCGTGGCGTCGATGGTTCTCCCAGCCGAGATGACGACCAGTCAGGCGCAGCAGAGCATTCAGCAGATCAAGCACCACATCGCACAGGCCGGCGATCAGATCGACAGCGCGCGGGCAGAGTTGTTGCGCTTCTACGAGGCACAGGGCTGGAAGGCGCTGGGCTACAAAGGTTTCCGCCAGTGCTGTATCGAGGAATTCGACACGTCTCGCGGGCATATCTACCGGTTGCTCGACGCCGCCAGGCTCGACCGCGAGATAAAAGTGTCTCCTATAGGAGACACTTATTCGCCGTTGCCGGAAACGCTCATGCGCGAACTGATCGCTCTGAACGATGACCAGCGCGAAGAGGTTCTCGATATCGCTCACGCGGCCACGCCACCAGGCCAGACCATGACGGCAGAAACCGTCAGCGAAGCGGTTGACTCCGTGCGTGAAGCCTCCGAAGATCCCGCATCGGTGCGCGAAACCTCAAAGCTCATGGACCAGCTCGACCCAACCCTGATGGCGACCATCTCGCGCGAGGACGCGGCCAAGGCTCGTGCCCGCGAGAAAGCCCGCGAGAACCGCGAGGCCAAGGAAGACCGTGCCAAGAAGCTCGAAAGCGCCAACAACCACATCAACACAGCCTGCCGCTGGCTCGTCAATGACGGCTGGTCGCTGGAGCAGATCCAGAAGCAAGTCGCCAGCATCCATGCCAAGCTCCTCAAGGAGATGGCCGCGCGCCGAGGACAAGAGGCTGGCGAGTAGGGGAAGTGAAGCGATTTGCGAAGAGGCAAATCATAGCCGACAATCTGGAAACATAGTTTCCCAGGAGTCCAGGCCATGTCCAAGAAACACCCCTACGACATCAACATTGCCGAATACTGCGCGGGCGAAACCTATGTGCGCGTCAGGCTTCCCAAGGACGTGGACTGGAAGCCGATCTTTCTGGAAGAGTTGCGCAAGACGGCCAACACCTGGGCGGCGCTGACCAAGGTTGGTGTCAAGCGCGGCACCTATTACCGTGCCCGCAAGCTCGATCCAGCGTTTGAGCAGGACTGCAAGGACGCGCTGGAAGACTCCATCGACAAGTTGAAACTGGAAGCGCGACGGCGCGCCTTTGAAGGCGTTGAGGAGCCGATTCTGTACAAGGGGCAGATTGTTGGCTTCTGGGTTGATCAGGACGGCAATCAGGTTCGTCCAGGCGCTGGTGGTGCCAAGTTCATCCCGATCATGCAGAGGAGATTTTCCGATGCGCTGTTGATGTTCTTGCTCAAGGCGCACAAGCCAGGCGAGTTCAGGGAAAATATGAGGATCGAGCACACCGGCGCTGAGGGTGGAGATATCAACGTCAAGCACAACGGCATGACGGCGGAACAGTTCAGCGCGCTGTCTCAGGAGGAGAAGATGCGGGTATTGAGAGAGAGGAATGCGAACTGGAAGGTAGACGGCGGCACGGCTGGCACTGGAAACAACTGATGAGCGACATGCGATCAACCGAGAAAACTCCTGTGACAGCGCCTCATGGATTCAATGTTGATGAGCGCTGGGCCTATGCGAACAAGGTGGAGAAGGAAGGCAGCTACGTTCTGGAGCGCGCCTATTGCGAAGCCTCCATCGAGTGGTTCGCGGATCATTGGGTCAACACCTACGATCCCAAGGGTGTCGAGAAAGTTATCCCGTTCAACCTGTTTCCCAAGCAACGGGAGTTCCTCCGTTGGCTGGCCATGCACGAGCGCCAGGCAGTGGAGACGCGACACGATCAAGAAGTCATCGTTGAGAAATCCCGCGAGATGGGCGCTACGTGGCTGTGTTGTCTCTATGCGATTCATGGCTGGTTGTTCCGACCTGGATACTCGGTTGGCTTTGGCAGTAGAATTCTGGAACTGGTCGATACCATCGGCGACCCGGACAGCATTTTTGAGAAGCTCAGAATGCTGATCCGTGGCTTACCGCTCTGGCTATGGCCGCGCCGGTTCAGCTTTCAGAAACACTCCGCCGAAGGCAAACTGATCAATCCGACCAATGATGCCACGATTCGCGGCGAAGGTGGTGACGGTATAGGGCGCGGCGGGCGTACCGGAGTTTATTTTATCGACGAAGCCGCCTTCATCCCGCATCCTGATCTGGTGGACAGTTCGCTTCTTAGCAATGCCCTATTGAGAGTCAATGTCTCAACCCCTAATGGTCTAGGTAACTCGTTCGCGCGCAAGCGATTCTCTTTTGCACATGAGCGTATTTTTACTCTGAAATGGACCGATGATCCGAGAAAGGATGCTGCCTGGTATCAACACATGCGGGATACCTATGATGAAGTGACGGTAGCGAGCAACATCGACATCGACTATACGGCATCCGTACAGGGCATCACGATCCCGGCCGCATGGGTTCGCTCCGCTATCAATCTGCCGCTGGAAGAGAGCGCACAGAAGTCAGCCGGTCTGGACGTTGCCGATGAAGGCGATAACGAGAGTGTCTTTATCTGGCGTGCCGGACCGGTCGTCAAAGACCCCATCGCCTGGAATCACCTGGATACAACTCAGACTTCCTACAAGGCTCGCGACCATGCCGAAAAGAACGGTGTATCGGTCGTCTATTATGACGTGGGTGGAGTCGGTTCCGGCGTCAAGGGCGTGTGGAACAACATGGAGACAAAACTCTCCTTCGAGGTTGTCGCCGTGCAGGCCGGCTCAAGCCCGAGCGAAAGCATCTGGCCGGAGGCCAACAATCGCAAGGCGAAGGAACTATTCGCACGATTGAGAGATGAAATGTGGTGGACGTTGCGGAGACGTTTCGAGAAGACGCATGAGCGCGTGACTCAGGGTGTTGCCCATCCCGATGATGAGTGTATCAGCATCCCGAACTGTCATCAGTTGATCGCACAACTGAGCATGCCGCTGCACAAGCGTCTCAACAACGGTAAGATTCAAGTCGAGAGCAAACCAGACATGCGCAAGCGCGGCGTCCGTTCACCAGACTATGCGGATGCATTATGTCTGGCCTTCTATCCGGTGCGGAAGAAAGTCTTCAACTGGTTTTAACTGGCTTGCCGAATGGATGTTTCGCTAGGAATCTCGCCGTCCATTCTTTTCCCATGCGATCATTAAGACTTGCCTTGACTCGCCGATAGAAGCCATCGAGACGAGTCAGTTCTACCGGGCTGACTTCGGCTGCCATGCCAAAATAGTGGAGCATTTTATCAATCTTGCCAATAGGATATTCGTCTGGCTTCCATGTAGCGATTCTGTTGTTGAGACTGTAGAAAAAACTGCACACTTCTCTTGCCGATTTCAACTTCTTGAGGAATGAAAATCGGCGAATGGCTCTGGCGTGATTGGTGGATTTATCATCGTTCATGCCGGTCATCTCCTATGAGGTTGTCGGTGCGCTATCATAACTGTTGGCACCGATCCGAAACAGATCGGTTCCGCTGCTGCCTGCGCTATAAGTTGCTCCCTTGTCAAACTCTTTCGCATAATCTCCCCTCATGGGCTTCCTCGATACCACGCTGTCTCTCGTCGAACGCGCCGGCCGTGCTGCCAACCAGTGGCGTCACCAGCGCCAGATCACCAGCCGCGCCAGCAACCGGCCAAAAACCAGCGTTGGAGAATCCTTCTTCTCGCGCATCCTCGCCAGTGCCACGGGTGGCTGGGGCTGGCCCGGCATGTGGTCGCGGGAGCGGCTTGAGTTTCCGCAGCACTTCAAGCACTGGACCTATGTTGCGGTCAACGCCATCATGGATGACATCCGGGGAAGAGAGCCCGAGGTTGCCTGGGTCGAGCACGACGGCAATTCGCTGAATCACGGATCGAAGATTCATAAGGCGATGCGCATCAGGCGCTACGTCAAGACCAACAACACGATCAAGCCACACGAGAAGGTAACGCACGTCCCGCCGAACCATCCGCTGATGCGGCTCTTCAAGCGCCCAAACACCTGGGACACGGCGGGCTTCTCAGACATCCTGGCACAGACGATACAGTTCCTTTGCCTGTCTGGAGAAGCGTTCTGGTGGATGATTCCCGATCCGCACACGGGGCAAATCTCAGAACTCTGGACCGTGCCCTCTCATTGGTGTTGGATTCAGACCGGGCAGAACGACATCCTGCAAGTAGTGGTTCGGCCCTTCCCAACCAGCGCCGGCACGCTCTTTATCCCGTGGGAACAGATCGTCTATTTCCAGTTGCCGAGCCCGCTCTCCAAGATCGGCGGTTGGAGCCCTCAACGGGCTATCAGCGAGTGGATCGATGTTGGCGAGAGCATCGACCAATCGCGATTCTGGAGCATGAAGAACGTCCTGGCACCGTTGGGCGTGATCGAGATGCCGGAGGGCAATCAGGACCCATCGGATGACGTGCTGGAGCGCTACTATGAGAAGTTCTATGCCAGGTTCCAGGGAGAATTTAACCACGGCAAACCGCTCTTGCTCTCATCTGGGTCCAAGTTCACGCCGCTCAAGATCATGCCCAGCGAGTGTGATTTCACGGGCAGTTTCGATCAACTCAGAGACTCCATTCTGGCCACTTTCAGAGTGCCAAAACAGATAGCGGGTCTTCAGGATGCCGGCAGTCAGATAGCGATGTGGGGGCCACTGACACAGTTCCACGAACAGTGTATCAAGCCAAAGCTCCAGTACATCGGCGCGGTTGTGACAACCAAAGTAGCAACACTCTGGGATGAAAGACTCAGGGTATGGTGGCCCAACCCGGTGGATAGCTCGCCGGAACAGCGGCGCGCTGACAGGGAGCAGCAGTTCAAATATGGTTTGCTCACTGATGATGAAGCGAGAGTCGAGTTCGACAACGAACCCATGAGTGAAGAGGAAAAGAAACTCTACTCGAAACTCATGAAAGAGCAACCGCCGCAACCGGGTGGTGGTGGTCCGGGCGCGCCGATGGCTGCTGCTGGGCCTGGCGCTCCATCAGCGATTGGTTCGCCGGTCGGACCCGGCGCGGCGCTGCCCGGCATGCCACCAGAACCGGGTGGCCATCCGGGTGGTGGTGGTCCTGGCACGCCGATCTCTTCGCCGTCGCAACCGATGCCGCTCAAGTGGTTGCCGCCAGAGGCCAAGCCCATCAGGAGTTGGAGCCAGGGCGTTACACTCACACTGCCCGAAAGAGCCAAGCAACTGGCCGAGGAGCGCAAGAAACGCTATGGCTGCCTAATGCTACCCATCGGTGAGCCGTTAGCCTCCAAGCTCAAACTCCTCAGTGATGCGCTGCCCGATGAGGAACTGGCCGACAAGGGCCGACAAGCGGGATCGGACTATCACCTGACGGTGCTTCATGGCTTGATCGATGACGACGTTGACGTGGTGCGCAAGACGGTTCTGGGCGTTGGTCCGATCAGCTTCACGCTCGGAAGTATCTCCATCTTCCCGGATACTGGTGATGGTGAAGTCGTGAAGGTGGACGTTGGCGGAGACGATCTGCATGCGCTCCATGCCTACCTGGCGGATCATCTGCCGCACGTACAGACACAGGATCGCTATGCGCCGCATATCACGCTTGGCTATTTGCGCGCCGGCACGGCGGAAAAATATGTTGGACCATCCGGGCTGGAGGGGGAGAGTCTCGCGGTCCGGCGGGTGATCTTCTCGAATCGCGACAAGGTGAAGCATAGCTTGCCGCTGGAGACAAAAGAGCAACCGGCCAAGGCACCAGAGTCAGACAGCCAACCGGCGCAGGCACCAGAGCAGCCGGTCAGCATCCCGGAGATTATCGAGAAACGCCTTAATGGAGAACTGCCGTCATCACTGCCTTTTGCCGTGACGCAACCGGCGCTGCCTGATGGGATTCAGCCGGCGAACGGCCAGGCGCACGGTGAGCCTGGGTTCCCAGATGGCGGATCGATGGAGCGCCGCGACGGGGAATCTCAATGAATAATTCAACCGGCAACCATTTCCCGGCCGACCCGGATCTGGTGATGACGCCAGCATTTCAGGCGCAGGCGACCTTGATCCTTAACGCTCCGTACTTCAACGCAAACACTCCAGTGCTACAAACCGAAGAGTCTGTATTGCGCATGGCGCTTTATGATTGCCAGGACCGCAAAGACCTGAACCGGCCACAGAACGCCGTCGCGCTGGCGATCTGGCAGCGCGCCGAAGCGACCCTGCCGAGCGAAGATTAATCATGTCCATTCGCGACACCTTTCGTCGCCTGTTCGGCCGTGCCAAGGAAATCGATCTGGCGCGGCTTCAGGTTATTGAATACACGCCCGGCGAGTATTTCGCGACATCAGAAGCATGGATCAAGGTTGTATCCAGCAACGTGCATTCGTTCGCCTTCTATGGCGGCGGTGTACCGGGCACGGCGGGGATCTTGCGAGTACGGTTCCTCAACCGGGCGAAGACTGGCGCTGGCAGCGAATACCAGTATGTTGGCGTGACGGTTGGCATGTACGAATCATTCCTAAGTGCCGGCAGCAAAGGGAAATGGTGCTGGCAACATCTGCGCCGCGCCGGCCTGGATTACTTCCCGATCTGGAAACGGAAGTATTGATAGGCCAACCGGCCACGTCTTGAAACGACGAATTTCGTCGCTTCAAGTTCGCAAAGACGAACCAGCGCTTTTCTGAAAAATCTCCTCTTCCGCTCAAATCTCCCTTGACGACCAGCGAATAGCTTGATAGAAAGACAAACGAAGCGAGCCAGCCGCCTTGTCTGGCAATGCGAAGCCAACGCAGAACTTGGCTAAGGGATCTTCAGATGAGCACTTCTTCCGTCAGCGCCAGCACCTACACCGATACCGTCTACCTCTTGTCCGACCTTTGCCCGGACTTCCCGTTGCCGATGCCGGCCGACGCACTGGTGCGCGTTCGCGGCTATACCGAGTTGTCGGTGAGCATTGAGCAATTTACCAACCACAACTTTTTCCACGGCATGAGTCCTGCCTCTGATGCTCCCGGCGCGGTTCGCCAGGCCATCAGGAAGGAATACTGGCGGATCACGGACCGCAACGCGGACCGCTGCCCGGCCAAGTTGTCGGCCGAAGCGCTGGCCGCACGCATCCGCGATCGCCGGCCCATGACGGCAACGGAGTTGTTGGCCGATCCTGGCTTCCACACGCTGGCATTGATGGCAGCGCGGGCGAACAAGACCTACACGCAGGAGTTGCTTCAATACGAGCGAAAAGCGGTCGTGCAAGAAGCCGTCGCGGTTCTGGCCGTTGAGGTCGCGGAAGAACGCCGTCTGGCTGCCCGCGAGGAAGCGCGTCGCCGGAAAGCTTATGACCGTCAGCGCGAACTGGAGAAGCCGGCGCGGAGCGGTGTCCGGGCTGCCTATGACTCTTGCGATTATCGCACGGCCAAGCAGGGGCATGCGGTTCGCGTGGTGGTCCTTCCGCCCGGCACGGAAGTTGCGCCCGGCGCAACTTCGCACATGAGCAAGGGCGAGCAATACTCCTCACGCTGCACGTTCCGCAAACAGGAGAGCGTCCACACCATGACCGTAAGGCGCGACTGGATGGATACCGTGAGCGCTCGCTCGTTGGACACCTACCGGGATGAGGTTGTGCTGGACGCGGAACCGGCCGGTTATCTGGAGGACGGTTCCGAGGTTCTGGACCTGATCGCCGTCCGGCAGGAGCGCGGAACCGGCATCGGCACGCATAAGGTCATGGTTGTGGAGGTTGATGGCGAGTATCGCGATCTGGCCAAGGGCGAGAAGGTGCTGAGCCGGAAGGATCTGGCTGGCTCGGTTGGCCTCAAGGCAAATACTGAGATGGCAATTATCCTTGATGCGCTGTGCGATGCTGGCAGGAGAGAGCACGGCGGCGCGGTGGTCGATGCGGCTATTTCTGTTGTCTGATCCATCAAGAGGAGCAATCTCAATGTCTGAGTCATTCATTCTCTCGCGCAGCGGCAGAGCGCCGCTGCGCTTTACGGGCGAACTGGTAAGCGAATCCGAGGGCCGTCGCTTGCTCGGCAAGGAGCAGTCGCGCTGGCATGATGTGTCGATCTATACGACCGACAACAATCTCTGGGTTCTGTGCATCACCTACCGCTCGCAATATCAGGGAGAGCCAGGGCACAACCACGCCGAGTGGTTCGCCAGCGCGGTGGAACTGGCCGGTGCCCTGTCGGCCTATGATCCTTGCCGGCACGTCGGCGGTTGGCCGACCGGCGAGCACTACCGGGAGCGCCAGGGACGCCTGCTGGCCGACATACGTAGATGCTTCGCCGCGCAGGTCAGCGAAGTGCTGGCATCCGATCCGGCGTTTGCGGAAGACCTGGACGCCGAAGAAACCACTACCGGTGAGTTTCGCTGCCCTCAATGTGGTGGCTGGGCGTTCGGCTATGACCTGGATGCCGGAGTCTACCAGTGCAACAGCGATTGCGGCGGCGTGCCGTTGTCTGAGGGAAACAGCAATCAACCGTGCAACTGGAACGGGCCGGAACCGGCCGCGAAGCCGCTGGTCGTCAAGGAGTAACGGCAATGAGCGAAGCCAAGCCCCCAGAGGACCGCTGGCCGGAGATCCTGCCGCTGCTGGGCACCATGCCGGATGCCGTGCTGGCCCGGCGCATCGGCATGAATGAGACGACGCTGAACCGTCGCCGGCAGCGGCTCGGCATCCCAGCGTATCGCGTACCGGAGAGGAAATGTCTGGTATGTTGCCTGAAGGCCGTGGCTCGCTCTGGACTCTGCCACATGCACAATGAGCGCTGGCGGCGCTGGGGCAAGCCTGCCATCGAGGAATGGGTGCAGGCGTACCGGGAAGAGCGCCTCAACATCTGTGAGATTTGCGGGCGCGGCTGGAACGGTTACCACGGTTCGCGCACCTGTAGCACGGATTGCGACATGGAGCGGAGGCGGAGGTTGGCGCTGGAGCGCTGGAACGCCAAGAGCGATGAATACCGCGAGGAGATGATGCGCAGATCCCTGGCGCGCAACCGGGCACGCGCTGCGGAGCGCAAGGTGGAGATTGTTTGCTCGATCTGCCAGGAGCCTTTTGTCGGCCATAACTTCCGCAAGACATGCAACAAGCCGCATTGCCAGTACGAAGCGGTGCGGCGCAACAGCAACGAGATCAATAAGAAGCGCCGGCAGATCGTCTATGCGGCGCGGCTCGGGAAGCAACTGGATGAGATAACTAACATTGAGGAGAAACAAACCCAATGAACACCAACGGAACCCTTGTCTTGCGCGCCCTGCCGATGCAGGAATTGCTACCTAGCGGGGAGGAAGAGCGCATTGTCGCCCTCTCGACGCAAGAGCTGCGCCAGGCACTGGCCGATAGTCTCAGTATCACGGCCGCAAGTCTCTTGAGGTTGGCGCTGATCGTGCGAACCCTGGAAGAGCGCGGCGAGGACATCTCGGAATTGAGATTGCCGCTGCTCACCTACCTCCGGCAGATCGCCAGCGGCAGGCTCTGGCCTCCGGTCGTGGCGCGGTTCGCCGAATATCCGCCGCTCATCTCGAAAGTGGCTGGTCTGCCGCTGACCGATCAGCAGGCGCTTGCGCGCGGCGAGACGGTCACGCTGGTGGTACGCCAGGGCGATGTGTGGACTGACCGGCAGCACGATCCGACGAAGCTGGATAACAGCCAAAGACTCCAGGTCTTTGCCAATGACCACAAGCGATCCAAAGAGGAGCAGATTCTTTGGCTGGAATCCCGGGCGATGAAAAACGGTACTGGTCATCACAAGAAGCAACCGGCGCAGGGTCGCGTGAGGCCGGACCGCGAACGCGGCGGGTTGGTGGTGGGGCGCACATTTATCAAACAGAGTGACGTACTGGCCGCGCTGGGCGGATTGGTGGAGGATGGCGAGCAACCGGCGACGGAAGAGCAACTGGTCACCATGGCGCTGAAGGTCAGCGAGACGGAACACCGAGCATTGAAGAGACGGGCACTCGACAACGATACCACGATGGCGGAGTTGATCCGCCGGGCGATGCGGGCTGGCGGGTTGATCTGAGAGAGGGAGAGCGAACATGGAAGACGACCACATTGTTGTCCCGAGGACCTTCGCGGAAGAGTGGGCTGAATTCTCGGCTCGGGTGTTTTTCTGCGACCGTTGCGGTTGCCAGGAGAGTTTCGGCGGTAATAATCTGGCCGGGCAACCGTGTCATTGCGATTCGGCCGCGCTGTTGCGGCCGATCCAGGAGGTGGATGTCTTCGAGCCGGGAAGCTATCCGCATCCATGCCGGCGAAAGAAAAACCGTACCGGCGCTTAAATCTAAATGGCGGTGCGGCGAATAACCTCATGTCGCCGCTTTTGAGATCAGGAAAACAACCATGCTCGTCACTGCCGTCTGGACGCCCGAACAAGAAGCCGAGATCAACCGTCTGAGCGACAAGTTGTTCGCTTTGGGCAAGCGCCTCTACCGGGCGCGCAAGAGCCTCAACTGGCCGGAGGTTCGCAAGATCAACGCTGAGATTGATGCTGTCAAGAAAGCACGCGAAGCCTACATGCTGGCGCAGGGGATCTGCTGGGCGTGATCTGGCAACCGGCGCGGGAGGAATCACCATAAATTCCCGGCAATGGGACCGTCGCGTTCACGCGACGGTCCCATTGCCGGACATCGCTTCAAATAAAATCCGCCAACAACTCTTGACTCGCTGTCTGCCAGGGATATGATGACATCATGGACGCCCGTTTACTGACGCGAGAGAATCGATGCGCCGCGCCTTCCGCTACCGTCTGTTCGCCAACGCCAACCAGGAGCGCGAACTCGCTACCTGCCTAGAAACTCATCGCAGGCTGTACAACGCCTGTCTGGAGCAGCGAATCATCGGCTACGAATCCACCGGGATTTCGGTGAAGTATGCTGATCAATCGGGATGGTTCAAGGGACAGAGGGCCACCAATCCCTTTTTCGCCCGCCTGAACTTCTCCAGTGCGCAAGCCACGATGCGCCGTCTCGACAAGTCCTACGCCAACTTCTTCCGTCGTGTCAGCCAGGGCACGGGCAAGGCCGGCTTTCCGCGATTCAAGGGACGCGACCGCTTCGACAGTTTCGAGTTCCCAGCCTACCGCGACGGCACCAGGTTGACCGGCAACAAACTCTATGTCCAGCACGTCGGCACGATTCGCGTCAAGCTGCATCGGCCCGTTGAAGGCACGATCAAGACCGTCACCATTAAGCGCGAAGCGGGCAAGTGGTTCGTGGTCTTCTCCTGTGAGTTGCCCGACGTGGTGATTGTCGATAACGGTTTGCCTGCCGTGGGTATCGACGTTGGCCTGACCCACTTCCTGACCACCAGCGAGGGGACCACGGAAGCCAACCCGCGTTACCTCAAGACCGCCCTGCCTGAACTGCGCCGCGCCGGTCGCTCGATGGTCCGCAAACAGAAGGGCGGCAAGAACCGCCGCAAGGCCGTGAAGCGCTTGCAGAAACTTCACGCTCGCGTGAAGAATCTCAGGCGCGAGCATCACCTTCAGGTCGCCCGTCGTTTGGTGCTCTCGTCCGGGTTTATCGCTGCCGAAGCGCTCGACATCAAGGGGATGTTGGCGACCGGCAGGTACACCCGGTCGATCAGTGACGCCGGCTGGGCCGGCTTCCTGAGCGTTCTGCGCTGCCAGGCTGAAAAAGCCGGAGTGCGGTTCGTGGAGGTTGATCCCCGTGGAACCACGCAGCGCTGCTCCGAATGCGGCGCGCTGGTGGTCAAGGATCTCACGGTAAGATGGCACCACTGTCATCACTGCGGGCTCTCTCTTGATCGGGACATCAATGCTGCTCGAAACATCCTCGCAAGAGGACTGGCGCGGACTGCGCCAGTGGCGGTCAACGTAGGCCAACGGGCCAAGCGTCCGCCAAGAAGCCGCCGCGTTAACGCGGTGGAGTAGTCACGTCCACCATTCGTATCTGTACTCTGGCTGCCCTGGCCGCGCTGGCACTCACGGTATCGCCGTGGGCCTGGCTGCCGTTCGGCACGCTGATTGTCTGTACGTGTGTGGAGAGATGGGTATTCGGCAGGCCGGCGAACGATGAGGAAATCTGAGAAAAGCTACTGGCTGGATTAAATAATCGCTACCGGCCAGCGAATAACCATGTAGAGAAAACAATGATCCGGCCAGTGCTCGTAACACCGGCCGGATCGGTAAACCAACCTTCTTGGAGGCTCGTTCACCATGACCGTAACCTACGGTTCCGACACCCATCCCGTCAAGGCCAAGTCCGGCCGCAAGCCGAAATCCCGCGTGATCCGCCTCTTGACGCGCCGTTCGCGCGGCCAGGAGTGCATGGTCGAGATCCTGGAGCGCGGACCGCGCTCCGAGAAGTCTACGCTCTACTGGCTTTGCGTCATCCCCAGCGATTGGGGCTTCGCCGTGCGCTGGACGAAGTTCTTCGCCCAGGGTGGCGAGGTCTATCACACCAACATCGGCGGTCCGGGTGGCACGGTGATGACCAGCCCGGAAGGAGAAACCATCGTCGATGAGGGGCCGGCGTGCTGCGACTGCAAGGGCTTCGAGGCTCACGGACATTGCAAGCATATCAGCGCCACAACTGCCCTTGTTCGCGCCGGCAAAATATGATATTTCGCTCTATCGCTTAAATGTCGGCGGACAGCCAGCGAATACATCTATAGAACAATCAACCACGCCGCAAGACGGCAAGATCCAGGGAGAAAGCCATGACGACCACGACTCAGAACAAGACCAGCCAGAAGCCAACTCCGCTCATTCTCAGCCACTACCGTGCCGGCACCGGTGCCGTGCTGGTCGAGACACGAGAAGAGTCCCGGCTCCTTCGCCAGATATTGAGCGAACTACCATCTGCCGCGCAGGTCTGCACCGTGGCGGCGCCAAGCGAGGCCGTCAAGGATGCCAGGACGGGAAGACCGGAGAACGGCGTTACCGGCCTGGCTGGTGGTATCTCATGGGCACAGGCAGCGCCGGGAAGGTTGCTTCTGGTCTATGACTTCCACACGCTCATCAATTCGGCCGGCCATTGGCGGAAACTGATCGATGCCCTGCCTGGCCTGCGCAGCCCCAAAGGCGCAGGGGCAAGCGATCCCGCCTCGCTGGTGGTCTTCGTCGGACCTTCGTGGGAACTGACTCCGGCCAACCCGCTGCGGGGCGCGATCCCGGTATTGAGACTTCCCGCCATCGGCCGGGAATCGTTGCGAGCCATTGCGGCCAGTCTGCATACGCTCAACGGCGATGCGGAGGCGGTCCTTGACGCTCTGGGCGGACTGGATAGCGATGTCGCAGAGCAAGCAGCCGCTGAGTGCCTGGCGGCGCGCAAGGGCACCTGGGACCCGGCTTACTTGCGTGGTGAGCGAGCAAGGCTACTGCGCTCTGCCGGGCTGGAACTCTGGCCTTCTGTTGCGGATCTGGGTGGGTTGTCTGGGTTCCGCGATTATGTCACGCAAGAGGTTGTGCCGTGGGTACGTGATCCGCAATTGGCCGTGCGGCGCATCCTCTGCGCTGGTTTGCCGGGGACGGGGAAGAGCTATGGCGCCCGCTGGATCGGCCAGCAACTCAATACGGAAACGGTGCGCCTCTCCATCTCTGGCCTCAAGGCCGGCATTGTTGGCGCCTCCGAACAGGCATTGAGACGGGCGCTTTCGACCATTGATTCGCTGTCAATGGAATGCCCGCTGGTCGTGGTGATTGATGAAATCGACACCATTGCCAGGGAAGGGCTTGACGGTGGAACCTCTTCCGGCATGTTCGCCGAGTTGCTGACCTGGCTTCAGGAAAGCAAGAGTATGGCGCTTGTGGTCGCGACTCTCAATAGGCTCGACAAGCTGGACGCGGCCCTTGAGAGTCGGTTTCAGGCCAGATTCTTTTACGATTTGGGCGGACTTTCCGAGCGTCGAGACGTGGCACGCATCCACTTCACAAGGCTCGGTTGTGACAATATCGAGGAAGCCGCTCTCGCGGCCGCGCAGGCGACGGAAGGCTGGTCTTCCCGCGAGATCGCCGAATACCTTTGCCCGTCCGTTGCCCGGCGCACCAAGCGCAAGCCGACCTCCGATAGCATCATGGAGGTTTGCGAGGGTTACTCGCCGGCAAGCCGGACGCAGACCGCGCAACTGGACGCCATGCGGCACGCGGCCAGCAGTTTGAGAAGGGCCAACGATCCCGCCGAATCTCATCGGCCGTCGGGCCGGCGCATCGCCGGTGATGCGTGAAAGTTACCATTGAGGAAATCCAGAATAGTTGTTCTGGATTTCCTCAATATTGCTAACTCGCCAGCGAAATACTTCTTGTGGGGACAAGAAACCGAAAACATCAATGCAAGGGGGAATCAACCATGTCCGAGAACACCACGAACAACAATGCCGCGCAGGAACTTCGCGTCAACGCGGCAGCGGTGAGGATCAGCTTTACGTGGATGGGGACCACGAAGCGCCTTTCTGCTGACCATGCCCATGAAGCCGCCGATACCTTCGGGGCCAGTGATGATGCCATCAGCGCATCGAAGAAGCTCATCAATACCAAGGACAAGGTATACAAGGTCTTGACCACGCTCCGCTCCAGAATCCGGACCTTCTGGAAAGACTCTACGCTGCCCTTCCCGGAACCTGGCATCCGGCTCTTGCGTCAGCAGCAAGTCGCCGAATTCGATGCCCAGATGACGGAGTTTCGCTCTCAACTGGCCGGCGCGGTTGCCGACTTCGCGGACCACTATGCCACGGTCAGAGAGCAAGCCGCCGTCCGTCTCGGTCGGCTCTTTGATGCCAAGGATTACCCGGAAACCGTGAGCAATCTTTTCGCCATCGAATGGGAATACCCCAGCGTCGAGCCACCGGATTACCTCAAGAACCTCAATCCGGCTCTTTACGAGCAGGAGCGCCAGCGCATCGCGGCACGCTTCGATCAGGCCGTACAGATGGCAGAGAGTATGTTCGCGGAAGAATTCGCCAAGCTGGTCAACCATCTTCAGGAGAGGCTCACCGATGGGCCGGAGGGGCGGAAGATTCTCTCTTCAACCGCTATTGATAATTTCCGGGAATTCTTCGGGAGATTCCAGAGTCTTTCGGTGCGTTCAAATCCCGAACTGGATGCGCTGGTGAAGCAAGCGGAAGGGCTGGTTTCTGGTGTCACTTCGCAGGCGCTGCGAACCAACGAGCAACTCCGCCAGGACATCAAGGCCGGTATTGAGACGCTCTCGCAGCAGATTGACCAGAACATCGTGACGGCACCGAAGCGAAGAATCAGCTTCGACGACGGCGCGGAACTGGCGAGCGAGGAACCGGCCGTGAGCACTCCGGCCAGCATGGAGGCCACAAGCAACAATCCAGAAGAAATCCACGAAGAGGAAGCAATATACATCGCCCCGCGACGAACTACTTTCCAGATGATGGAACTTCCATTCGAGGAAGAGGCCAGCATCAACACCAACAACGTCCCGGAGACAAGTCATGTTGCATAGTTTCTCTTGCCCGCGAACCTGTCCCTCTTTCGAGAGGGCACAGGGCGGCCGGTTCTTCTGCCGGTTCGGTCCGATTCTGAATACGCTTGGACCGGCTGTTGTGACCAGCCATACCGTCACGGTGAAGGTGGAGTATCGCGACCCGGAAACGCTTCGCGCGGCCGTCCTGGCGATGGGCGGCATCTGGTACGGTTGGGCGGATACTCATAGCCTGGGCGATACGGTTCAATCGGGCTGGGGCTTTCGCCTGCCGATGGCCAACGGCTACCATGAGCATGAGGGCAAGCATTACTGGTATCACCCGTTGGTTTTGCGCCCCGATGGTGAGCTGGCCTTCGACGCCTATGGTGGTTACTGGGGCGATCAGTCGCAACTGCCGTTGCTCAAGGAAGAATACACGATTCAACACACGCTCCGACAGGCAGAACTGCTGGGCTGGCAAGCGGAACGCACGCCGCAAGGGATTACCGTATACCATCCAGATGGCGGAGTATTGACGCTCTCGAAAGAGGGAGTCTGCGAGACGACTGGTTTCGTCGGCGCGGGCTGTCACGAAGCAAGATTGAGCCTCGGGCTTGCGGCATTCGGCGAGATCCACAACAAGGCAGAATTCGCTCAGACGAAGGCGGTTTGCCGAACCGGGAACTGAGACTTGAATACCAGCGCGATCCCGGCGGAAAGGAAGCCGCTGGGATTTTTCGTCTCTCGTCTCAATAATCCTGGATGGTCAGCGAATAACAATGGTCAGACAAAACACCATGCGAAAGGAATCAGCCATGCTGACCATACTAGTCTCAATCGCCATCCTGATTGCCCTGGAAGCCATGCACCATCGCGGAGCGTTCAGAATCAATCTCTAGTGAAAGGAAAGCCTCAATGGACATTTCAATCGACGCCTTCGGCGATCATGAATCGCCCTACTATCTCTTCTCCGTGTTGCTGAATCGCGAAGTGATCTACACTTCCGATACCGGATACGGATCGCTTCGCGAAGCCAGCGAAGCCGGTGGAAGGTTTGTGCAACTCTGCCTTTTTCGCGCCGTCAACAAGGTGATCGAAGACCGCATGCGCTGCCCGATGTGCGGCGACTGGAATACCGACCCGGACGGCAACAAGTTGCCGGGGCACGTTTGCACCGATGAGGCAATGGCGCGGGTTCGCGCCAGGCATGCCGGCAAGTGTCTCCGTTGCGAAAAGCGCCTTCGCGCCGGCCAGGAGCATTATCACCCGGCTTGCGAGGAAGCGGAGAGGATCGAACGGGATCAAGAAGAGGCGCATGAAGCCTGGATTGATTCCATGCGTGATTGATCTAGAAAAATCCCGTCCCGCGTCTAAATGTCGCGGGACAGCCGGCGAACAACCATACAGACAACCAGAGCCAACCACACTGAAAGGAAAGCCTCCATGCCAGCCACAATCGACCGTTACGCCTTCACGCCCGATGAGATCCGGCGCGGCATCATGGGCGAGATCGTCCCACCCGCGCCGCGCACCTATGCCCGGCATGCCATGCTTGACGCATCCGGCAAGGTTATCCCCATCGGCACGGAGTCCATTCCGCTGGACGTATGGGCCTATGTCCTGGACCCAGAGACAAAAGAGAAGACCGGCCATCTCAAGCGCGTCAAGATGCGCACGCTCTCGGAGGTTCACGCCGACCTGCGCGATGCCCTGGACTATCTGGTATGCGACAAGTGCGGTGCGCGCAAGGTCAAGGAAGATGACTGTTACCGCGACCTGACCCACCATGTTCCGCCAGAACAGGGAGCCGATTGCGGCGGCGAATTCTACTCGTTCATCGATGAGTATTTCGGCGGTCCGGATACCTACGACAAGGAAACCACCATTGTTCCGCACGACTACTGGCGAATCGCGGCCTGGCCGGTCACTGGCGGCTCGGAGGGTCATTATGTCCATGTGGAATTCCAGGTGCCCGTCCGTGATGTTGAAGTCATCGAGGAACAGCACGACTTCGGCCGCAAGACCAAAACGCTGCCTCTTGCCGGGCATAAACACGGCCTGATGAAGATTGTTCGCCTGGCTCTGGGCAAGACCTTTCGTGGCATGGCGCACGCTGCCGAGATGGCGCATCAATGCGCGGTATTGCTGGGAGCCTGACCGGGCAGGAGAAAAATCCCCATGTGATCTAAATATCAATCGCCCGCCAACGAATAACCATACAGACAGCTTTCACAACCATCGCTCGAAAGGACCACGACCATGCTTCTTCTTCCTCGCAATCTCGCTTCCCTGGTCAAGATCACGGCCAGCGAATCGGCACGTTTCGCCTTGACGGGTGTAAAGGTTTCCGAGACACCCGCCACGGAAACCCAACCGGCCGGCTATGTGGTCGAAGCGACGGACGGCAAGAGGCTCATCAGGGTATCCGGGCCCAACGTCGATAACCCTGCCGAGTATCCCTCCATCCCGGCTCTGGATGCCGCGCCGAACGGGCAGACAACCGCACTAATTCCCGGAAAGGAATTCGAGCGCGCCTTCAAGGAATGCCCGAAGAAGGGCAAGCCGGCGCTCCAGAGCGTGGCTTGCGTCATGGGAGAAGCAGTCTCAACCCTGGCAACCACGGATCTGGAATCAAACCTTGTCCGACAACCGCGCAACGTGGACGGGCGCTATCCGAACACGGATCACGTCCTGCCCAAAGGCGAACCGGTCGCCGCGCAGCACGTCAGCGCCGATCTGCTGGCCGAACTGCTGGAGGTTCTGAAGCACTTCTCCGGCGACGGCACGGCAGTGACGATTGAGATTCACGCCAACGGTGCGCCGATGGTGGTTCGTGCCACGAACGGGACGCAACGCGCCGTTGCAGCGCTGATGCCTTATGCCTGGCGCGCCAACGATGACGCGGCTCCGGTTGGCGCTGGTGTCGATGCCCTGGCAGCACGGCAGCGCGGCGAGAAGGCCGTTGAGAATCTGACCGGATGGGACGAATGGCGGAGAGAGATCGAGTTCGGGGAAGAGTTGCGGCGCATGGCCGACAGCGAACCGGAAACATCAGAAGTGCCGGCGGAAACCGCACTGGCCGCATGAGAAAAATCCTACCGGCGCAAAGATCCTCCGACCGGCAGCGAATAGCTCTGTGTCGGAGGTTGACAACCGTTAGCTTTTCCGCTACCATTACCTGACATGAGTTACGTTCCGCTACGAAAGGCCGTGCTGGCAACCGGACTTCACCCCAACACGCTCCGCAAGTATGCGGATAACGGTACGATACCGTGCATCCGGATGCCGAACGGAGCAAGGCATTTTGACATATCGAGTTTCCTGAGTGGCGAGACGATCACGATTCTGTATGCCCGGGTGAGTAGTCACAGGCAGAAGGACGACCTGGCCAGACAGGTGGAATACCTCAAGAGCAAGTATCATGACGCAGAGATCGTCAGCGACATCGGCAGCGGGCTCAACTTCAAGCGAAAAGGATTGCTCGCCCTACTGGACCGCGCGGCACGCGGCGCTAAGTTGCGGGTTGTGGTTGCCCACCGCGACCGATTGGCTCGGTTCGGCTTCGAGCTTATCGATCACCAGATCCGCCGTGCCGGAGGCGAGATCGTGGTTCTCGGTAAGCGCGATCATGCCGGCCCCTACGATGAACTTGTCGGAGACTTGCTTGCCATCCTCACTGTCTTTGGAGCCCGGATGCACGGCCTCCGCAAGTACCGTGACGAAATCGCGGCGGATCAAACTCTCGCCGACGCCGGAGCAGGCCAAGACGTTCCGGCACTGGATGGCCGGTAGCCGTTGGGCATACAATCAGACGATTGAGTATCTCAATGGTATTGATGGATCGCGGCCGCATTGGATGCAGGTCAAGAAGATGATCCTGTCCGGCACGCCGGCATGGTTTCGCGACGTACCGTTTCAGGTAAAATCCATTGCGGTCAAGGATGCCTGCCTGGCCTTCACGGCGCAGAAACTCAGAGTAAAGCAGGGTATTATCCCGAGTTTCGAGATGCATTTTCGCAGCCGGCGTAATCCGACGCAGAGTTGTTTTATTCCTCATAGTGCGATCAAGCCGACCGGAGATCGTTCCATCGGCATCTATCCACGAATCGCCGGGGATTTGTGGGCCGCAGAACCCGTCCCCCAGCAGCATCGGGATTCCCGACTCGTCTGGGACAATGGCGCATGGTATCTGTCGGTATCGTTCAGCGTGACCATGCACAAAACGACCGAGAACCAAGGTCGCATGGTCGCGCTGGACCCCGGCGTCCGAACCTTCCTGACCTTCTATTCGCCCGCGCTTGTCGGCAAGATCGGCGATCAGTCGCAGCAAAGGATTGTGCGGTTGTTGTTCCACCTGGATCGTCTGATGGGTCGGCGCGCCAAGGCGGACGGCCGTGGCAAGCGCCGGCTCACGCTGGGGATCAATCGGCTGCGCCGAAAGATCAACAACCTGATCGACGAGCTTCACTGGAAGTCGATCCGGTTCTTGCTCGACAACTTCGACGTGATCTGTATACCGGCCTTCTCGGCCAAGGAAATGTCCTGTCGTGCCAAGCGCCGGCTTCGCAAGAAGTCGGTGCGGAGCATGTTGGGATTGGCCCATTCTCGGTTCCGCATGCGGTTGATAGCCAAGGCGGATCAGGAGGGTAAGACGGTGCGGATCATCAACGAAGCCTACACGTCGAAGACCTGTAGCTGGTCGGGAGAGATCATCGCTAACCTTGGAGGTCGGCGGGTGATCAACGGTTCGGATGGCGTCTCGATGGATCGAGACATCAACGGCGCACGCGGGATCTACCTGCGTGCTTTGGGAGATACCCCCGCCGCATAGTGCGGTGCATGCCGCTATGATTTGGTAACAAAGAGTAGCGAGAAAGGTATCGGATGACGGGAACAACCATAACCGGGAGAATCGCGATGCCAACCACGTTCCGCACGATGGATATTTCTGATCTGGGCGATAACGCGAACGCGGTCGATCTGGCGGCGTTTCAACGCGCCTGCAAGATCCGCAATCACGTCGAAGATGAGGCAGATGAAGAGACGACGGCCTGGATGTGGGGAGATGGCGATTTCCTCAAGCGTGTCGCTCTGTACGTGACCTATGATGCGAATGAAGCTGAATACATGGCGGCTGAAGAGCAATCGCTTGCGGCCGGCTCGATTCTGGCCGACAACAGAGAACAACCATGACAAAACTACGCCTCATCAACGAGGCCATCACGCTTGCCGGTAGCACAGAAGCCCGGCTGTTCGGCACCGATAGCTATGCAGAGATCGCCGAAGCGCGAGCCCGCTGGGTCGCCTGGATCGACCGGCAACCGCCCGGGTATGAGGCGGATAGCTGGCAGGATTGCTTCAGGGATTGGAAGCGCTCAATGGAAAAACTGCGACCGGGTTAAATGCGGATGGATGGCGAGCGAATAACCATGTAGAGAACACGAAACAATCATCAGGAGATTCAGCCATGACACTTGGCCTCTATGGCGTCGGCGACAAGGTAAAGCTGCGATCCGGTGCCCTGGTCATCAGCAGCGAAATCTATGAGATCGTGGAGGTTCAGCAGAAGTCCGCCACCTGGGAGCCGACCTATTATGTGCTGGCCGGATCGGACGGGCAGGAGATGATTCGCCGTGGAACGCAGATCACGCTGGCGGACGGATCGCTTCTGAAGTATCACCGGTAAATATCCGTGGATGGGGAGCGAATAACCATACAGAGACAACCGACAACCATACGGAAAAAAGCCATGATCATCAACATCGACAATGAGGCTCAGCGCCTCCAGAAGCAAGACACCCATCCGAACTACTGCCCTTTCATCGTCATCATCCATCGCAGCAAGACCAGCCGCAACCCGCTGTTTGTCCGCCGCGAAACGCTTCAGATGGCAATGGCGTTCGTCGAAGAAGTAACCGGCCTGTCGGCGATTCGCTATGTCACGAACGGCCAGCCTGGACAACTCTACGCCTTCACGGGCAAGCATGAGGAAAGCTATGGCGATCCTCAATATCTGGTTGCGGGCGTGACTATCGGCCCGATGATGAGAGCGGAGTTGTGCGCCGGCTGCGGCGCGACGCTGCCGAATTCATGGACGCGCGACCCATACTCCTATGTCCATATCGGCGACAGGCATTATTGCCCGACCTGTCCGCCTCAGATCGGAGAATCGGTGGACGCGGTTAAATGCCGGCACGATGCCGACGAATAACACTACAGAGCAACCCGTCGCCCCAAAGGAGCCAACGCCATGCCGGAGCAACTGGAATCGCGCCTTGAGCAACTCAATGACTGGTGCGCCCGGACGAGCGGGCTTCCCGAGTTCGCCTACTGGCGCGAGCAGCGCATGAGCGCGTTACGGTCCATTGCCCTCTATCGCCCGCTGTCTGCTGTTGAATACATGAACCTGGGACACCAGTATCCGGAAGCCAAGAGGCTGGCCGGAGAGGAGAACTAACCATGGGCAATCACACTCCTGGACCGTGGATGCCTTACGAGGATGCCAAGTCCATCGGCATCTATATGCGGGACGATGATGGAAGTTGCGGACCGCAAGTCGCGCTGGTGCTGACGGAGAACCTGGAAACCGACACTTGCGATCAAGCCCGCGCCGATGCTGACCTGATCGCTGCCGCGCCGGACTTGCTGGCCGCGTGCATCGCCGTTGTCGAGACGGATGGCTATGTCGGCTCTGCGATTATGCGCAAGCGAATCGTCGCCATGAAAGAGGCTATCGCCAAAGCAAAGGGGGAACATTCGTGAGCAATAGTCATACTCCCGGCCCGTGGACCGTTGAATCAGCAACCTCCGAAGCGCTCCATGACATCGCGCTTGCCTATCAGATGCCGGAAGCAGAAAACCCAAAGCTGATCGCAACGGCCTACTGCGACCATGAAGACGTGAGCTACGCGGGACGAATCTCCTCCATCGAAGCAGAGGCGAACGCTCGCTTGATGGCGTTGGCACCGGAGATGCTCGCCGTTCTGGAGGAATGCGTATGCCTTGGAGCGCTTGACCTGCTTCGGGATGCGCCGGCTATCGCTGCGGCGCGGGCGATTGTGGCGAAGGCCAAAGGTAAATCCTAATCACCATTGAGGAGTCAGACCGATGAAGATTCAATATCCCCACACCGTTGAAGAACTGGCCGCTAACCCGTGGGAAGAGATCGCGGAATCCAGATACCATGCCATGCTTGGAGCCGTCCCGCCCTTACGCTGGCACGGCCAAGCCTTCGCGCTGGGTGAACTATTGTGCTCTCTGGACGATGGGCGGGAGGTGGCCTCCATGTTCGTCCAGGTCGGCGGACGCTTCTGGACGCGGCCCGATGTTCTGGCCGACTTCGACGAGAGGCGATACATGGCGGAAATCCTCCGGCAAGTGTCGGGATGCGTCGGCCATAATGCCAACGAAAAATAATAGTTGCTGGTCTAAATGTCCGGCGACAGGGAGCGAATAACACCATAGAGATCAACCAACCCTGTATCGGAGAAAGTCCCATGAGCAATCTTTTCGACGGCGCGGAGATCATCTCCCGCTACACCAGAGCGCAGGCCATCGAGGATGGCACGCTTGTTGATGTATCGGAGATGGCGCGCGAGGCCGGGTTCAAGTTCCCGATAGCGCTGACCAGCGCGGTTCACGCCCGCTACGTGACGGTGCCCGAAGGTGTCCAGTGCCAGGATGAGGCCGGGCGCTTGTGGGACATTCTTTGGATGTTGAAGTGCGCCATCGCGCGGAGCAAGGACGGCACCGATACGGTTCTGTACAGTCTCCATGTGCGGAACACGAATCGGCGCGGAACGCCGCCGCTGGTTCGGCTCAAGTCGATTTGTGGACCTGGCGACGATGCCGAGCCGGTTATTACCATCATGCTTCCCGATGAGGATTGATGACGGAGATTATTCGCTCGCGGTCTAAATGCCAACCGGCCGCGAGCGAATTACCTCTTGTCGCCCGACAGCAGAGGAATAGAACAATGACCGGCGAACAATATCGAACCGTTGTAGACTTCGAGACAACTCTTGTGATCGGCCAACCGGTTCGGGTTGTCTGGACGAATTGCGGAACCGGCTATGATGGCATCGGCACGGTCGCGAAGATCAACGGCAAATCGATCCGTGTCATGCTGAGCGAGAATGTGCCGACCGGCCAACCGGAATACCCCTATGCGGCCGGTCGGGAAATCATCGTCCCGAGAATCAAGGATTACAAGGGCTGGTCGTGCCGCAATCGCGTCGAGCCGGTCGGCGGCTATTGAGATTTTTCGCTGGCCGATCAAATCTCCCGGATCGGCCAGCGAATTACTCCATAGACAACCCACAACCTTCGCCCGGAGTTTCCTCCATGAAAGCCAATAAGTCCGCCGTCGTGATCCTGATTCCCGTTCTTGAAACCAAACTGTTCGGCTGGCCTGGCATGCTGCGCCTCACGCGCAAAGAGGCTGATGCCATGCGGCTCTATCATCTTGGCGGTCCGGGTGCCTGGAGAACCGCGACAGCAAAGGTCGCCTGCCGAACCATCGATTCCCTGACCGTCAAGGGCTTGCTCGACCGCAACGGCGCCACCGATCTGGGGAAGTATGTCGCGGAATCGTGCGCGGAGTTTATCCATCGGGAAACCGTCGGCGAAATCTCAATGGTGGATTAAATCTTACGAACCGGGCAGCGAATAACCAATTGAGATGATAACCACACCTTCGCCAAAAGGAATCCCGACCATGTCGAACCTCGCAACCTTCTTTGCCAGCGCGAGTCCGCTGACGCTGGCGAGTTTGATCCGCGATCTTCAGGGCGGACGAGAGATTGCGTTGTCGCAGATTGAGCTGCGCCGTCAGGCGTGGAGTAATCTGGTCGCGCTAGTCGGCCGGGAAGAGGCGGAAGCGATGGTCAAGAGGCTCTATCACGAACCAGAAGATTTCGCGCCAGAACCGGCCGCATCGCAACCGATCCCGGACGGCCTGATTGAGTGTTGCTTCTGCGATGCCACGATGCCCGGCGTGGAAGCCGCCATTGAGGCCGACTGGATACCGTCCTTCTGGGATCGCGGGCAGGAGATCAGCAACCCGGTCTGCCCGGTCTGTCAGACGGAGCATCTGCGCGAGGGACCGGACGGCGAGCCGGAAACGGTTCATCCGCTGTCGGAATCGTCCAGGATCGCTCAGGAACCCCGATCATGAGCCTTGACCTACTCCTTGCCAGTGCCGACGAACGCCTCACCAGAGGCCATGCCGATGAAGCAGAAGCCCTGTTGGCCGGATACCTGGACCATCCGGAGCGCTCTGCCTGGCATCTCTGGCGCGAGCAACTGGCCGAGAGGCTTGCTTACAGGATCGCGAGATACCGGGCCGCGCTGGCGGGCTAGGAAAAAATCTGCTGGCCGGTAAAATGTCCGGCGACAACCGACGAACTACTCTACAGACAGGCCAACCACTAACCCCGACGATGGAGATTCCACGATGCCAAGCTACACGGTCGAGATGAGAGACGAGTGCCAGGGCGGCGAGACGATCACGATTGAGGCGGATAGCCTCCAGGAGTGCCGGCAAGAAGCCAGCGACGAGACTGCTGAATGGGTTGCCGGCGGCTCCTGGGGCGACGATGGTGCCCGCATCGACGCATGGTACATCATCTCCGATGAGGACGGCGACGAACTGGACCGGGGAAGCGTCACGGTCGAGATCGAACCCGACCACGACGCGCTCATCAGTGCGGCCGGCGGTGATACGGAGTGCGACCACGACTGGACCAGCGAGGGCGAGGGCGGTTGCGACCAGAACCCGGGCGTCTGGTCAACCGGCGGAACCTCCATGACGTTTTGCTCTCACTGTCGTCTGTGCGGCCTTCACCGGACTGAGCACACCACGGGGAGCCAGCGCAACCCCGGCGAGCATGACACCGTGGAGTACCACCAGCCCGATAACTGGTGTGCGGAGTGCCAGTCGGAGGAATGCTCGTGCGAACCGGCCAGCGTGGAGGATGACTAACCATGAGCGAACCCGATCACTACACGGTGACCCGTCAGGGCAACGTCTGGGTTGCCTCTGACGGAACCAATCACGTCGAAGCAGAGAACCCAGAGGAAGCGCTATCGCTGCTGACTCTGGGCCAGATGGACGAAGAATACTTCGGTGAACCGGTCGAGGAATCGGTTGCTGGCATCCGCGCTGATGATCTGGTACAGAAGATCGGCGATGGGCTGGTGCGCATGGTGAGGTTAATGGCGCTGGGCGCGCCAGCGGAGATTGTCCGCAACGAGGTCAGGCTGATGGCGGACTGGATGGAGCAATGGCTCAACTGGAGAGAATCCAAGGGATGATCCTGGCGCGGGTTAAATGCCATTGATCGGCCAGCGAACAACATGGTAGAGACGGATCAAGGAACCAGTGATGGAGGCCAAGCAATGACGTTCAATGAATGGTGGGAAGCCTACCGTGCCAAGACCTGCCGGCCAGATGGTGAGTTGTTCCGCGAAGGCCATGAACGCATCGCCCGGCATCGCCGGGTAGCTCAAGACGCCTGGTATGCCGCCATCGACCAGAGCATCAATCAACAGCAGCGCGACGAGGCCAGCCGGCGCGACCAGCGAGCCGAACCGGGGAGGCAGCAACCATGAGCATCGAATACGGCCTATTCAACGATGAGGGACTTGTCGAGGGCGGCTTCTACGACCGGGAGCTTGCCCGCATGGCAATCGACACGCACTATGATCCAGAGGACGGCCTGACCATCGAGGAAATCTGTCCAGACCATCCGGAACATGCTCGGCATGGCTGCGATGAATGCCGGGCGGAAGAGGAAGCGGAAGACGAATACGATATTGTGGACGACGGCAAGTCCCATTGAGGAACCACGATGATGACCAGAGAGCAACTCCAGAAGAAGCATAACGTCAACATCATCCGCACCGGCTATGGCCGGCATGACCGCAAGTACCACGCCTTTCTGGGTGGCAACGGAACCGGCGAGCCTGTCGTCGATCTGGCGAAGGCCGATACGCTGGGTGGACTGGATCGAAAGTTGGCCAAGCTATTCCCGAAAAAACCATCATGAGGAACCCCACCCATGTACGTCCTGGAATGCCTTGGCCTGTTAATCCGCTCTGGTGGATTCACCCATGACATCGCGGAGGCCAAGCGCTACGCGACCCAGCGGGCCGCGCGGCGGGATTGTGTCCGTGGCTGGGTGATCCGGCGCGTGAGCGATTTCGAGAGAAAACAACAGACCGATTAAATGTCCGCCGACAACCGGCGAACAACCTGTCAGAGAGCAATCAACAAACCCCGCTGACAGGAGATTCACCAATGTCAAAAGTCACAATCGAGTATTTTGGCATGTCGGGCGAAGGCCGGACCGTCACGGAGGCCAAGCGCGATGCCGGCAGCAAGATCGAATCAGCGCTGAAAGGCCACTACACGCCGACCATCATCAGCTGGCGCGGCTGGTCGATGCTGATCTACCGGGAGCCGTCCGGCTGGCACTATCGCGGTATCGTGAGTCCGGAACACGGTGTCACGGAAGGCAAGGTATGGGGCAATGGCGCCTATGACGCGGAAGAGGACGCCTTGCGGGCGGCGCGGCATCACATGGCACAAAACGGCATGGATTGGACGACCGACACGCCAGAGGACTGCCCGGCCTTCCTGACGAAACGGGAAGAGCGCTCCGAATGGATCAGCTATCTGGCGACCGGCAAGCGCTTCGGGGTTGCTCGCGATCTGGGATACAGTCGCGACCAGTAACATTCCTACGCGCTTCGCAACCCAGCGACTCCGGAACTGATCGCGCGGATTGATGCTGGCATTCGTGCCGATGAGACGACGCTGGCTCTGGTCTAATCTCAACAAAATCCATCCGGCGCTTAAATGGTGCCGGATGGATGGCGAATTACCTATTGTGATGAGACGAGCAAACAACCTCCAAGGAATCCAGCCGATGAAGACCATGAAGGAAACGATCCACAAGACTGAGCCGCGCGTCCGTTTCAATTGGGGCTACCACGATGCGGCCAAGACGGCCCGCGAGGGCTGTGACAACGCGGAGTACAACTTCGGCTTCGCTCACGGCACCATGACGCTAACCTGTCCGGAAGACGTGTCGGCGCAACACTTCGATTCCGTCTACGCAACCGGCTGGAGTATGGGCTACCTGGAAGCCCTGGCGATCCAGATGGGCGCACAGGGCAACACGGACAGTAGCGAGGATGCCTGGCAGGCCGCGCTGGCCGGCGAGCGCGTAACAACCACGAATCGCCCCCATCCCCAGACCGAGGACCACCACATGAACGCAGCCATCTTGAGCAAGCTGGACGAAATCACCACCATGTTTGCCAGCATGTCAACGATTCCGCTATCGGCCATCGGCCGGTTAACGGCTCTGCTGGAATCGGCGCCGGATAAAGCCTTGCTGGGAATCATTGGCCCGGGTCGGAATTGTCTGCTGGCAATCCTGAGCATCAATCAACAATTGGCCGCGCCAGGCATGGGAGGGAATGACGATGGATGACCTGGAATTGCTGGCCGTCGCTCGCAAGGCGAACACGGCGAAGATCGCAACATCGGTTCTCGGCTCTGGATCGGTCGAACTGACCTGCAATTGCCGCAAGGCGATCATCAGCCATTACGATGGTTGCTTTCACGTCTGGGTCGGCTATATGAGCCCGAGCGATCCGAGCGACCAGGACAGCCCGGCAATGTGGTTCCGAGGATGCCGGACGTGCAGCGCGGCGTACCGAACCTACAGCGGTGCCAGGCGGGCAGCGGAAAAGTTCCTGCGCGATTGATGGAAAAAACAATGGTTCCGATTAAATGCCGGGACCGCTCCGGCGAATACTCTTGTGTAAGGCCAATCACAACCACAAGAGGGCAATCACCATGATCGGACGCGAATTCCTGACCGCCGGCAACGCGATCTTCACCGTGGAACCCGCCTCAAACTACATTGAGGCCAATCTCCGGCGTGACGTGGAGGTGAAACCTCACTACACGTTCAGAATCCAGCACAAACCGGCCCAGAACGGCTATCGCGAGAACTGGTTCGTCTCGCTGTTGGTCGGCCCCCAGAACACGAAGGATTACGCCTACGTCGGCCTTCTGGATGCCAAGACGGGCCAGCTTGTCCTGACGCGCAAGAGCCCACACGACGAGAGCCAGCCCATTGTAATCCTCAAGCGTATCCTGGCCTGCCTGATGGCCGGAGAAGGCCACAAGATCGAGGCAGCTGGCTGGAAGGTCCACCATGAGGGACGATGCGGAAAATGCGGCAGAACGCTCACGGTGCCTAGCTCGATCGAGAGCGGATTCGGCGAAGATTGCTTGCAGTCAATGGGCCTTGCGGCATAATGACGGCAAGCCTATGATTATCAAGTCGCCCAGACTGTGAATCTCATCATGACGCAACAAGCGTTCGGATCGGCTCTCAAGCGATTGCGGGAAAGCCGCGACCTGACGCAATCCGGGCTTGCAAGTCTGGCAATGATCTCCCTCCGGTCATTGCGGGCATACGAGCAGGGCACGCGATCGCCACCATTGGCGATTGTGCATCGCCTGTGCTCGATCATGTCGGCCAGCGTCGATTCTTTGCTTGCAGATGACTCGAAATGATGCGGCCTACCATGCTTGCATGCTAACACTCTGCGTGATACCATACGATGAAGAGATTCACCGTCTGGCATTTTTCGGAGTGTATCATGAGCGATGAGATTCCTACCCAAAAACTATTGTTCCCGCCGCATCCGGTTTTTCCTCCTCTTGGCCGAGAACCCGCCGCCAATCCGTGCCCGAAATGTGGACGGGAGAAGTGGCGGAAATCGCTGATGTGCCGGGCATGCGCGACGGAGAAGAATCGTTGCGATTGCGGCAACTACAAATTCGTGATGAAGCAGTTTTGCCGCGCCTGCTCCAGCAGTCTTAAGACGAAAAGCCTTTGTGGGTGCGGCGGTTTGAAGGATCAGCGCTCGGTTCAGTGTCGAGCCTGTCGCGACATTGAACCGAGCGAGAAGATTTGTCGCGGATGCAATACTCTTTATCCGATTGACGCCTATGGTTGGCGTCCTGGTTCGCACGGAAAGTCAAAGAGACGGTCTCGCTGCAAAGAGTGCGATTGTGCGGCTGCAAAACTGGATCGCGAGACATCGCCGATTGAGCGCGTGAAGGAGCGATCAAGGAAGAAGAAGGAATACAACAAGCGGAATCCTGATCGCGCCAAGCGTTGGGCATTGCGGTCAGGCTGGAAAGCCAAGGGTATCGACCCGGATGAAGTTGAGCGCTTTATCGAGAGGAACGGCCGGCATAAATGTCAGATTTGCGGCGCGCCGCCTGGCAAGCGGGCTCTTGCCGTCGATCATGACCATCAGACCGGCGAGCTTCGCGGCATTCTTTGCACACCATGCAATCAGGCTATTGGCCATTTTCGCGATAATCCCGCTCTCTTGCGAATGGCTATCCGATACCTTCAAGGCAAGATGCGGAAATAGTCGGCCCCGATTGCTGGGCCATGATGGGAGGAGGTGCCAGCCGCAACGCGACGGCGGAACGCCTCCTGGCGGATGCGATGGCGGCATGACGAGAAGAAAATCCGGAGGTGGATTAAATCCCGCCTCCGGTCCGGCGAATAACATTACAGAGATCCAAGACCAGTCCCGGCCGCGTGCCGGCGACACAAAGAGGAGATCGAGACGATGACAGGTTTCTCGACGAGCCAGCTTGAGCGGCTGGCCAAAATGGGCAGCCGCTGTGATGGCCTGACCGTGGTGATTGCCTGCGGCGGCCAATCCGGCGATTACTGCTGCGGCGGAACTCACCGCGCGAAGTACGTGATTGAGCTTCCAACATGTGGCGAGGACGATTACGACCCTCGCGGGCATTCGGGGGTGCATCTGATCCCCGTAGGGGCGGGTGACGGCCATACGGCTGATTCCAGACTGCCAGAGGACGACTATCGCTATACGCACGGTGGCTGCGTCTTCGTGAGTGCTGTAGATGCGGCCAAGGAGCTAGCATCGGCGCTAGGATTCCCCCGCTAACCACCATTCGCCCACTGTCGCCCCTCTGGAGGATCTGAGCAGATGCGAGCTAGGCGAGCTATGCGGATCGAATACCATAGCGGCACTGATAATCTGGGCCGGTGTTGCTTCACAAAATTTTGGATTTCTGACTATCACCCGGGCGATCCGGCGGGAGAGCACCGGATGGCCGAACGAGGCCAGGTTTTCTACGCGGACCCGTTAACTCACGGCTTCGCAAGGCCGTCGCCACTGGAGGATTGCAGAGATGGCGATTAACCAGAGCGTCTTTGAATGGTGCGATGCTCGCGGTCCGAGCGGGTTTCGTGGCAATGGTCATCGTTGCCCGCATTCGTGGGAAGAATGCCAGGACGGATCGATTCCCGGCAGCGAGCCGTGCCGGCCATGCTGGCGAACACTCGTGGGTGAATCACCCGCTCCCGGGCCTGCAACGGAACATTTTTGGCTAATTCCACCCACCCATTCGCCTCTGGAGTACCCCGACGATGCCCGACCTACCACGAATCACGGCAACCGAACTGCTGGACGCCATACGCGAGGGCGTCATCCAATCGCTCCCCGCTGTCTCATCCGCCGACCTGCTCGAAGCCATCCGCCACGGTATCCGTGACGCGATCGCGGACGCACTCGGAAGCCGGCAAGAATTCCGCCGCGCTGAAGTTTTTGAGGCCATCCGCCAGGGCACGCGCGATGCCATCCGTGGGGAGGCCAAGCCGTGAAAGACGTGCTCGATACCCTGATCAGTTCAGGACACCGCGTCGAACAGGCACGCATCACTGCCGTCGGTCTGTCGATCACCGATGGTTGGATCGTTTGCACCATCGCACACGCGCCGGATGGAAGCAGGTTCAACATTGCCATTTGTTGCCAGTCGATCGTTCGCCGGATGAAGCATCCTTTTTTGGTCAATATCCCGTGCTGGATCGTTCGGCATCCTTCGGAATGGCGTCTGGTTCCGGCATGCTGGTCTGCCGTGCTGGACGCTATTTCGCGTGAACTGGATCGGATGGAGTCCGGCACGTGAAAGAATCCCTCGATTATTGGACGGCCAACGGCGGCGAGGCACGGCCTGGCGTTATCACGTCCCTGGAAATGGTCGTCGATACTCGTCACGATCCGGCCGGACTTCATCTTCGTATCAGCTATCGCTCACACGATGGCACGGCCGAAGGCACCCTGACGATTCCGTATTGCCGCTACGCGCGATTTGTCGCTGAATCTTCGTTCGTGCATCGCTGGATCGCATCTGGCGTTCCCTGCTGGCTAGTTCTTTCTGAAGGGTATCTCCAGTGGACATTGCTCTATGAATCTTTTATGAGCGTGATCGAGACGCTTCGCGCTATGTGGTGCAAGGCAGAACTGGATCTGAAGGAGAAGGAACGTGGATGAGATTCTATAGGTCGCGATTGATTATGCAGAGGTCCGCCAGGATGCAACCGCCTGCGTGCCGGAAGATGTTGCCGTTAGGTTGCTTGCGCGATTTGATGCGGCGCGGGATCGGCTCGTTTCGCTCGTGGAAGCCTACGCGGAGAAGAATAATTCTCAGAATTGAGAATGGATTCTCGGAAGTGGGAAAAATGGAAAGCATGTAGGAATTTGCGGGCGCTTGGAATTTTCTCATGTCAAGGCTAGTTCATGATGTTCCGGCATGCTTGTTTGAATCAGACGGAGTAGGTCAAGGGAGCGCGGATCGGTCCGAGGCATGATGTCCTTGACGAGTTTCCGGCGACGGTTGATTTCGGCCGTGAGGCGTTCGCATGCCTGATCGTTGACGAGACGGCCTTTGACGAGCGAGTCGAGATATTCGCCGGGTATCAGTGGCAACGGAGTGTAGGCCCAGATGCCGGACGTGAGGTAGGGATGGGCGCCTTTGGACGATACAAGACGATTCCGCTTGCTTGACGGGCGTGGCTTTGCTGGTGCTTTCTTTGGTGATTGCTTCTTTGCTGGCATGGGAGCCGGCACCTTACCGGCTGGCCGGTGCTTCCTGGCACAGAGTCGGCAATAGGTCTGTCCCGCTTTGGCGTTGTTCCGGCATCCGTTGGCCTGGCACCAGTTCACGGCGTGCATGCTTCTTCCTCTAGGGAGGCCAACACAAGGGGCATCGACCCATTGGACCTAATAGCGTAGGCGTAGGCGTAGGCGTAGGCGTAGGCGTAGGCGTAGGCCATCTATTCCCCGGAGGTATTACCTCCTTTGAGGGTGCAATTGTACAGGTTGGGTACTGAAACCTCGCACGCATGGATCAACCGGTCAGATCATCGCCCGTCCTGCTGGCGGTTGCACCGGGATTGCGTCGCAGCTTTCAATCGTTTCCTTCACGGTCGCCCTTCGTGATCTGACCGGGCTAGATCCGGTCAGAACTGCGCTGGTCTGCCTCACGTTGCTGGAAGGGTTATGGCTTGGCTGCTGTGCATGGGCCATACGCTTCGATCGGCATTCCCCGCGAGTGTCCGGTTTTACGACCCCTGACAGAAACTCATGTCGGCTCGGAGGGTACTTGTTCTCCGCTCTATACTTCCGTTGCTCCCCGATACCTACGGCCAGTCGGTGGATTAGATCGCCTGGCTGTCAGTATCTAGCGGCTGTTCTTTGGTCAGCGGTTGCCGCATCGCTGATTTGGTTGACTAGGTTGTTTGTCTGGATTGGGGTTGACGGCTGCGAAGTGGCTTGCTAAAGTGGCCTTCGCTGTTCGGCCGGCAACACCGTACAGACTTCCCGGGTGGAGTTGTGACCAGCTCGGGACATTTCAGCTAGGGCCAATCGGCTCTAGCTGATCTGCTTTCTACCCCATCTCTCCCCAATCGGTCAAACCGGCGCGCATGGAATCTCCCGAATTCCTTGCCAGCGAATCAAATCCCGGCTTTCGGCCAGCGAATTACCTAGTAGAAGTAACCACAACCATCACGGGAGACAGGCATGAGTATCAACTATCGCAGTGCGGGCGTGTACAGCGTATCGGTGTACGGTAGATTCATCGGGCTGGTAACTGATCTGGCCGCATGCGACCCGAAGCATGCTGGGCCGCGCTGGCAAGCAACCACGCCATACGGCGCGAAACTTTATGCTGTGAACACAAGGGAGAGTGCGGCCGACATGCTGAAGGATCAGTATTGAGAAACGGGAGGAAAATCCCGGCGCGGTTCAAATAAGGCCGCGCCGGCAGCGAATAACCTAGTAGAGAACACAACCGCCCCGGAGAACCACCCATGCTGACCACCCTGGCAAACGCGATTCGCTGGTATGGCCCGCTCCTCACGCTCTCGCTGGTAACACCGCGCCTGAGCGTTACGCTCGCTCCGGCGAAGCGCTGGTCATGCGGTTGGCTGGACGAGGCCGGCATGCTGGTCGTGTGCTGGGCGTTCATCACGCTGGAGATAGAACACGGGAGAAAAGACTCATGACCACCATCACAGGCTACATCGCCCGCATCCGCAATGCCAAGAAGCAAGCCTACGCGGTCCGTTACGCGGCCTGGCTTGCGGTCGGTGGAGACGACAGCGGTAGCAACCCGCCGGACCGTGGCAAGCTATCCGTGATGGCCGCGCAGGCGGTCAGGATGGAACTGTGCGAGTTGTTTCTTGCGGCCGGTCAAGAGGCCGGAGGGCGGAATCTTTTCGAGAAAAAGTGAGCGGCGGTTCAAATGTCGGTAGACAGCCAACGAAGTATACTATAGATGAGACAGACACAACCACACGGGAGAGAAACCATGCCGGCAACCAGCACCCGAACCATGACAGACGCCCAGATGAACTGGAATCTCAAGCGTGGCTTCGCCTGGCCGGAACCCTGCGAGTCCAATCCGCTCGGGCTGGTGAGCGAATGGGAATGGTTCCAACCGCTCTGGACCCGCGACGGCTGCTGGACCTGGGATGCTGGCCGGCAGTTATATGAAATGCATTGATGGAGGAAATTCTTCGCCCGGCGGTTAAATCCGCCGGTCCGGCCGGCGAATAACCATACAGAGACACAACCACAACCCCGCAAGAGGAATCGCAATGGCCACCACAATCCAGATTCAGGTTCCCGACACGACCCTGTTGACCGCCGACAATGGCCGGCCTGGCGGCGACTACCCGGCACAGATCACGCTCGGAGAGCTGAAGGCACTGGCTCGGCGCCGGCTCGGGAACGCCTACGCGGGCGTCTACATCGCTCACTACGGCAGCGGAAGCCAGGTCGAGGTACGCAAGAACGTCAACGGTTATCACGGACGCCGGCAGGCACGCATCGCCTGCTATCCGCTGCCAGAAGAGTTCCGCCGGCAGTATGAAGAGGCCAAGGCGGCGCGATGATGGCGGAAATAATCCTGGTGCCGATCTAAATATCGGGTCGGCACCAGCGAATAACACTGTAGACAGAACCGATGGAACCACTTGTGGAGATTCAGATGACACAAGCAACCGTGGATTTTCAGATCAAGCAACTGATCGACCTGGCGAGCACATGGGAGGCCAAGCGCGACGCTGAGGAATACGAATCGCGTCTCTATTGGCTCTACCATGACCGTGCCGTTGCGATGCATGAGGCCGCACGAAGCCTGATGCCGGCTGGCTCGTGAGCGTCAATCACAATGCCGGCCGCAACGTTGCGGCCGGTTGGCACAATCTCAACCCAAGAGTCCCCCATGCCGACCCTGCACAACAGCCACGGCACCAGCGTGGTAGCGATCACGAAAGATTTCTCGATTTCGTTCAAAGGAGCCGGCGCGAGCGACGAAATACTCTCTGGAGAGACGAGCAACCCCAACGGAGAACGAACCATGTCCGACAACCTCTTGACCTATCTGTGGATGCAGCACAACTTCATCGGCCACAATCAAGCGTGGATTGATGAGCTTGACGCTCTGTGGGCCGTGTTGACGCCCGCAGAGCAGGAGATGGCGTGGCACATGGCGTAGGATAGTTAATGTGTCTGCTGCACGGTGCGGCAGGCTATCATCGGCCCAGAGAGGAATCATGCTCAAGAAACTGATTGTCGTCTGGTATATCGGCATGGCAGTTGTTCTGGTGATTGCCATGCTGCTGGGGCTGTTGTTCGCTGCGTTTGGAGCATCAATGCGCGACGTGGAAGGCGACGACGAGCCGAACGTGAGGCGCTCAGGTGAGGCCATCGCCGGCGCAAGAACCGCCCACGAAAGCGAGGCAAACAGATGAGCGACCTGTATGTCACTGGCTTCCAGTGTCCGTTCTGCCCGGCCGACGCCCAGGTGCCGTGCCCGCACTTCCTGGGCTGGACAGACGACGGCCGGCACGTTACAGAACGACCGCGCGGCAAGCGTGACCTGGCAGCGGAGCCGATCCGGGAGACGGATCGTATCGTGATGACCGGCGTATCGGCACGGGTTTATCGGCCAGCGTGAAGGAGAATCCAATCATGACAACTCCCTATCGAGCCAGCTGCGACATCTGCGGTCTTGACAGCGATGAGCTTTACGAGAGTGACGATGGTGCCCGTGTCTGCCGTGATTGTCTGGATTCTCCCGTGCCGGAAGACAAGACGATGGAACTTCGCTTGCTCGGTGTCGCGCTTGTGGCTCTCTTGCTCTTTTGGTTGTTCATTTTGCCTTGAAAAATAATCGGTGCCGGGTTAAATGCCGGGACGTGAGCAGCGAATAACGATGGACGGGATGAAAGCAAACCACAAGGGAGCCTCGATCATGACCGCCAAGAACCTCGCCGCTTGCCTATCCGCTGCCGGAATCGCTGTGTTGAGCCATTCGGAACGCGATGATGCGGCGGATGCCGGCGTGTTCCTCAGCGGCAATCGCGATGTGCAGATTGCTGGCCGGCGACTGATTCTCAATCAGTGGGTCGAGGAGGATGAGGCGTCCTGGGAGCTGGGAGAGTTTCGTAGCGTGGCGGAGTTGATCGGCCATCTGAAGGGGAGTAACCGATGAACGCAGTCTATCAGGGCACCATGAACAAGCAGCTTGTCCGGTTCGCCGATGGCACGCACGGCAACTATCCGGTGTTCGCCTATATGGGCGCGGCCATGAAGGGAGATCCGACGGCGTATGTCTATCGCGCCGGCCGGCTGGTGTGGGTGAAGCCCGGGGAATCGGTGGCATGGGTGGAGGCGTGAATGGGAGGAACGTATCATGTGGGTGATCTACGGCCGTCGCGATGGCTGTGCCGCATGGGTGAAGCAAGCGCCCGAGGCATGCTTCCTCATGACCTGGACGGCGAACATCAGGGAAGCCCGGAGGTTCGAGACGGAGGCCGAGGCGACGGCCGCGCTGGCAAGCGTGCCGACGCGCTTCTATCCGCTGGTCATGAAGGTAGACGAACAACCCGGAGACTACTAATGGCCAACAAGCTCTCTCCCTCCATGTTGCGAGCGCTGGTGAACGTCTTCAAGGGACGATCGATCAGTTACCATTGCCGGAGTCAAAGCGACTATGGCGGGCTGGACGGCACCGTGCGGGCGCTGGTCAAGCGCGGGTTGCTGACGTGGGAGCATGAACTGACGGAGGCCGGCAAGGAGGCAGTGCGGAAATTTTCCGAGAGTGGTTAAATATCCACGGTTGGCCGGCGAATTACATGGTAGATCCATCCCCAAAGGAGCCACGATGACCACTGCCAGCCAATCCATCCAGGCCGAAGCCAGCCAACTCGTCACGGTTCGCATCCTTGGCGCCGTCGAGGCCGGCGATTGGGCCGCGCTGGCTCGCCTGACGGAACGCCTTGGCGAATTGGCCGCGCGAGGACTTTATCACCAGAGCCTTGAGCGCGCCCGCACGATGGCTGGTTTTGCGATGGCTGCTCATCAGGAAACCGAGCCAAGGTAACAGCAAACCCGGACAGATCGGCCGCCCCGCCGTTAATAGTCCATGTCGCCTGCAACCCAGAGGGAAAGCCCTATGAAAATCATTCGTGGCCTGAGCCATTGCGACCATGTTTCTGAGGCGTTGCTTGCCTATGTGGAGAGCAGGTTCCGCGACCGTCAAGGCTTCTTCGTCGAGTGCATCATGCTGCCGCCCGATTTGGCCGTCGGCCTGACGAGTGCTCTCTATGGGCCGATGTGCGGCGATCCGCCCGTGACGGATGACATGGTGTATTACGCCTGCCTGATCGGCAGGGAACGGCCGTCGCGCCTGATCGACCTCGAACCGAGGCCGACGAACCTGCTCACCGTGATTGCCGTGCCGCACGAGGAGCACGCCTGCATTCTCCATACGGTGTTCGGCGGGCATGCCAGTCCGAAAGAGGTCAACGACCCATCGTTGGCGCTGGCAACGCCAGCAGATCGGGAACGCAGCGCGGAATTCTGGGCCGCGCATGCTCTGGCGCGGCCGATCCAGCAACCGTGCCGCTACTGTCGTGGCGATGAGGCGGCCCATGCTTGCGAGTGCGTCTAATGGAGGCCAGGCTATGGACCGATACTATGTCTGGCGGGAATTTCCCGAGGGACGGATTTGGTACGCCGGCAAGGATTACGAGGGCGAGCCGATGTGGAGTCGCGATCAAGGCCGGCGCGTCGCCGTTGATCGCGACCTGGCGCGGCAGCTTGCCGGGCAATACCGTGTCGAAGTGGAGGAGATACCTTCACCGTTCACCTGTTCGCGATGCGGCAGCCATGACTATTCTCTGCTGTCTCTCATGGTGCCGAAGTGCGGAAAGTGTGGGCACTGGTGTTGAGGAAATTCGCTGGCTGATCAAATGGAGACTCCCGGCCAGCGAACTACTCTACAGAGGCCAAGACCAGCAACCAGAGGAGCAAATCATGTCTCTCGGAATCGGCGGACAGCGTAGCATCGCGGCGGACGCCCAGGCGCGCGATGACGGAACAGATCGGCCAAGCGGCAATGCGGCCGGACAGGCCTAGCGCGATGCAAAAGCGCAGGCCGACCTGGACGCCAGCATCGCGGCCTATCAGGAGGCCAAGCGAGCCAAGGTGGAGCGCTTCGAGGTGCTGCCACGGCTGGCAGGAAGCAGATGGAAACAAGTTGAGACGTTCACGGAAGACGAGTGCGGGCGAGTCAAGGCGAAGTGGCTTGCCGTCGCGGACTTCGTGGAAAAGTTTCCCGAGGCGCGGCTGACCGTGGACCATCGCAACCGTCCGGCCGTACTTGGATCTGCTGATGGGGTTGCGTTGCTGGCGAGATGAAAAAACAACCATCGCCCAAAGATTCGCTCGTGAGCAGCGAATAACTAAGGTAGGAGCAATCGCCCGGAGGAAACAAACGGTCGCATCATGCCCATGCGTGGATGGGTGGGAACCCGCAAGGTTCCCGCCGGCTAAAAGCGGAATCGCATCCGCGCCAGCCGGCTAGGTGAGGGTAGAGTAACGGTCGGCCAGAGAGGCTTGCGATGCCTCTCGCAACCCCCCAGGGGCACCTGGGGGCACGAAGGCTGGCCGTGATGGTAACCTGAGCTGAGGGGTTCGACGCCCCGTGCGATCTCCAAATCATGAGCGACTGGCAGAGGAAGGGCGAACCGCCTATCGCGGTTCTCCTGGGCGATGGCCGCCTGCCACGGCCGAAGCGTCTGGGTTTATCCGCTGACTCTAAGTGAGCGGATGCGGGTTCGACCCCCGCCGGCTTGTTTTTCTTTTTCGTGTCAAGAACGGTGTCCAGCCCGCGTGGCTTTGCAACGGAATATGCCAAAATCAACATATTCCGTTGCGCCGCAACAAGTTCCGTTTCAACCGACATAGATCACATTCCCGAACGACGGGGGCGGCGGCGGGTCCGGCTTTTTCGGCGCGGGCAACGCCAGCCGCGCCGGCAACGCAGCCTCCCCATCGCCAGCGACCAGCTTAACCGATTGCCCGTCCGTCCAGAAGATCGGCTCGATGCCGAGTTCGCATTGCTCCTGAATCAGACAGCAGAGATTATGGCAGACGAACTTGCACAGTGCCTCGTTCGTCATTGCGACTTCGCCCTTACTGCGAACGTGGTCCCCGAACTTTCGCTTGACCATGCTGAAGGTGGATTCGACGTTGGAGCGAAGGTGGTAGTGCTTCAGGAAGTCGTCCTTGCGGAACTGGAAATAGTGGAACATCTTCTCGAACATGCCGCCCACGCCACCCGTTGCGTCCTTCTTGAAGGCCATGAAGCCAGTCCCGCCACACTCCGCGACCGCCTCGAAGTTGTCCAGGCTCGCATATGCCTTGTCCGCGCTGACTTCCCCGATCGTGAAACCCTTGCGGGTGTCCTTCAAGAGAGGGATGAACTGCGGAGAGTCTCCCGCGTCCTTGTCCAGGATGCGAACAGCCGTCACGATGTTGGTCTTGACCCCGCACATGATATGCGTCTTGACCCAGGCGTGTTTCTGCCGGGTGACGCCGTACTTCTCGTCATACCAGCGCATGAACTTGTTGGTCGAGAAACCGCTGCTGTCGATGCTGAACTTCGTCTCGACGATGCGGAGCGGCAAGCTGCTCTGGTAGATCAGGCTCTTGAGCAGCGGCGTGAAGGCCGCGTTCTCCATGAAGGCACACACCTTCACGCCAGGGATCTCCTTGCTGACGTACCCGCGTGCGTGCGCCTCCCGGAGGTCGCTGGAGAAGCGCCGACTGCTCAGCGTGCAATAGACCTTGAACACCATCGCGAAGATGCAATCCTTGACCAGATGCGGCTTGCGGCCCATGCCGTCGTGCGCCGGCTCCTCGATTCCCCGGCAAAGGTCGCGCAGGAGTTCCTGAAGACGGTCTTTCTCGATGCTCTGCGCGAGATTGTAGGCAGGCCAGTCCTGGCGGTATGTTACCTTCTCGGTGAAGGTCATGCTCTTCGTGTCGGTTATCGTGCCGTCGCTGTTTACCTCGCGCTTGAGGGTGAATTCCACGGCGTAGATATGCTTGCACTTGTGCCCCGCCTCATGGTCCGGGCAAGTGCAGGTCTGCTTCTTGACATCGACCGTGTAGATGCGCTCGCCGGACTGCGAGGGGACAAGCCAACCTTCGGGAGTGGGGTTGAGTTTGCAGACCGCCGCGATGACCAGTCCGCGCTCTTCGCGTGCATTCATGATAGGCTCCTGTTGCTGGTGTTTTCTTAACGTCTCTTAACGCGGCCTACATTGTACAGAGTCGTTAAGAAACGTACAGGTTGGTAGGTTGGATTTCTCAGGAGTTTTTTCTTGACAGCGCTTGACATTCCTTTACACTGCTGGCATGAGCAAGCCAAAGGAGCGTCCGCAATCCGACGCCAAAATCGTGATCTACACGAGGATTGATCCTGTTACCGTAGCCGCGCTGGACGCGATCCGCGAGGGGATGCGGCCGAAACCGACGCGGGCGCAGCTGATAGACGCGGCATTGGCGGAATATGTGGAACGGCATCGTGACGACTATGCCGAAAAACGGGGAAATGACAAATGAGCGAAGAGTTGCTTCAGACCATCCCGTTCCAGCTTGGCAAGTACACCTACTACAGGCTGGGCAGCACCACCCTCGGGCAACTCAAGGACGCCGGAATCATTCCCAAAAAGGATTACTCGAAGATTGAGGCCAAGAAGCCCGATGGCCTGGTCGTCCATCACGGCAAGATTAAGGCGGTTGTCGAGTACAAGCAGCCGAAGGAACTCGGCTCGGAGAAGGCGATACAGAAGGCGATCACTCAAGAAATCGACGTTGCCCGCGCGCTGTCGAAGATTTTCATCGTGACGGATTCCACGAAGACGTTCTGGATCAACGCCATGAACGGCGAGCGTATTCGGGACATCAGTGGCAACGAGTTGCGGACAGTCTTTCATGCCTTCGGTGTGAAGAACGCGACGGCGCTTGAGCACCTGCTTGACGAAGTAGACGCCTCGATCACAGCGACGAATTCCACCGTTCGGCAACCGAAACTTATCGACCCGATGCCGCTGGCGACCCGGCTATGGCAAACGATCTGGGTGGCGACCGGGAAATCTCCCGTCAAGTGCCTGTACAACGTGGTCGAGTTGTTCATCTTCAAGTTTCTGAGCGACTTGAAGGTTCTGCCAGAAGACATCGCGTTCAACCGCATTCGCCAGAAGGCGGTGGCGGACCCCGAAGATGCCCTTGATTTTTATGCGCGGAACTCGCGGGAGAGGATCTATAAACTCTTCCCTCCGGCACAAGACGGCACGACTATCATAAACGGGACCATTTTTGTCGCCGAGAACGGCGAGGCGAATCTCTCTCAAGCCGTCTTGTTCCGCCGCTCGCTGGAGCACCTTCATAAGTACGCCGAAGAGTTCGGCGGGCTGACGAAGATCGACAAGCAGTTCAAAACGAGGATTTACGAGAGTTTTCTTAACCAAGAAGTTGAGGCATTGGGGCAGTATTTCACGCCTCGCAAGGTCATCCAGTCGATTATTCGCATGGCCGGTATCGATCTTCCGACATTCCAGTACGCCGGCAAGCGGATCTGCGATCCCTATTGCGGGGTTGGTGGCTTCCCGCTCGAAATACTCAACATGAATGAGAGTATGCACGCCTGCTATAAGCCCGGTAATCGTGGCGTGATTTCTCCGCCTTTCGTCTTGAACGGATTCGACAAGGGGTTTGAGAGAGATGAGGAGCGGACCATAATCCTCGCCAAGGCGAACATGCTGATCTATCTGGCAGAACTCCTCTTCGCCAACCCACAATGCTCCCAGGAATTCGCGCGGGCATTCAACGAGACGTTCACCCTCTTCAAGGACAACCTCGGGACCTTCGGGCATATCATCAAGGACGAAGAACAGAAGTACGATCTGATTTTGAGCAACCCGCCCTATGTCACCCGTGGGTCGAGCATCATCAAGGAGGAGATCAAGCGATCCGCACGCACGATGAACGAATACCCGATCAACGCGCTGGGGCTTGAGGGGTTGTCTGTTGAGTGGATCATCAAGTCTCTCAAACAGGGAGGCCGCGCGTTTATCATCGTTCCTGACGGCATCCTCGGACGGGTCGGCGGGAAGAAGCTGCGGAACCACATGCTCCGAGAGTGCTACCTTGACGCCATCATTACCCTTCCACTCAAGACCTTCTACGCCAATAACGAGCATACCTATATCCTTGCATTGACCAAGAAGCAGGATGCTGCCGACGTTCAGACTCGGCCGGTTTTCACCTACCTAATCACGAACATCGGCGAGCGATTGAGGAGTGTAAAGAGAGAGGACATAGAAGAAGACGACTTGCCCGAGATGGAAGGGCGGTACAAGATTTTTTCCGCAGTCGGCGCGGCTGCCAAGGAATTGCTTGAAAGCGGGACGGGACGATGCAAGATTCAAGACATCCAGCGATTTCGAGATGAAGATCATTGGGTCGTTGATCGCTGGTGGACCCGCGCTGAGCGGATCGCTGCCGGCGCGGAAGAGTCTGCCGAATATGCCGACTCGGATCAGGTAACTTCCTTGCTGACCGAATTCAACACGCTGTTGGCCGATTACGGATCATTCGTATCCGCTAATCCTCTGCGGCAGAGGCCAACCAGGGAAGTGAAGCTGAGCGATCAGGATTTCTTCAATCTGTTCATCGGCAAGCGAGTCTTGAAAAAGGACGTGACCGACGACGACACGAAAATTCCGCTCTACAGCGCTAATGCCGTTGCGCCGATGGGGTATGTAGAGGAGAGCAATATCGAGGAATTCAGCCATCCTGCCATCCTCTGGAGTATCGACAATAGCCTCTTCAACTACAAACTGATCCAGCCCGAAACTCCCTTCGCCACCACCGATCATTGCGGGGTGATTCAGATCATAGACCCCGCGATCGTCCCGGAATACATGCTTCACGCGCTGTATGTCCTGCGCTTTGAATCGAGTTTCAACCGGGCTTTCCGCGCCTCCCTGGCGAAGATGAGGGTTCTTGCCGTGCCGATTCCGGTCAAGCCGGATGGGAGTTTTGATGTCCAGGCACAGAAGGCCACAGCCGAGCGATTCACAACGTTCCTGGAGAAGAGGGAGCAGCTGGAACAGGCAAAGAAGAAGCTGGATGACATGCTCGACCGCTATCTCGCTACCATGCACTTCTGAGGTGAACCGGATGGCTTCCGCATTTCGTTGCGCCCCGCCGCATTCCGTTGCGCGGCGACATTCCGTTGCAAAGCCCATTCCGTTGCAAAGCCAGCCCGCGTATACCTGGTGAAAGGACGGTGGCAGATGGGAGCCAGCGCAGAATCGAGGCTGGTCAAGGCGGCACGCAAGCGCGTCGCTGAAAGCCTGGGGCACCTGAAGTGCGACCGCTGCCCGCCGCACTCGGGATGCAACGCATCGCGGCGGCCGAAGTCGGACCACCACAAGAGCAAGCGGAAGGGACGATGATGCTGCGCATCAAGGACACAACCAGAAAGACCATCACGTTCGTCGTCGGCTATGGCCGATCAACGAAGCGCCTTCACTTTGTCCCGCCAGGGTTGTTCAGGCGACTTCTGGAGGCGTGGCTGGAGGACAGCCAGGCCGGCATTGACCTGACGATGGTGGAGATGCTCTTTAGCCGTGACTATCGGCTAGAAGTGGCCCGCGATGCCAGCCTGGCCGCGCAAGCCTACGCGGCGGATCGGAAGATGGCAGAGGATTACCTCGCCTCCGTGGCGGGGCGGATCTATATGACAACGATGCCGTTGGAGGCAGACGATGAAGGACATCGGCCTGCGCGAGCGCTATCGCCAGGCATATTTTTCCGGCTGGTCAAAATGACGGCTCGCGAGCGACGAATTACTCTCCAGAGGGAACACAACTCCTCTGACCGCTCCGGCCGGTTGCCGGACCTGAAAGGAAAAGTCCCATGAACATCATCAACCTCATGCCGCACGCCATTACGTTGCGGTTCCCGAGCGGGCAGGAGATGGTGATTCCGCCGAGCGGACAGGTTGCCCGCGTGGCCAGCATCCCGGGTGCCGTCACGCTGCGATCCCTGACGCCGTCAGGTGTCAGTATCCCGGTTGCTGGACCGACCCAATACGGCGACGTGGAGGGCATACCGGCCGCCGATGAGGGCACGGTTTACCTTGTCAGCGCGCTGGTCTTGGCGCGCGTGACACGTTCCGACGTGTTCGCTCCGGGAACCGGTCCCAACGATGGCGCCATCAGGAAGGACGGACAGGTCGTGGCCGTCACGCGGTTGATTGCCAGCGTGTGAGAATGGTAAGGGCAACTATTCGGAACGGCCGAATAGTTGCCATCGCCAGAAAGGAATCCAGACATGACCATCGGCAACATACCCCTGCGTGCAACCATGTGCGGGACCTGCCCGTTTCGCCCGGGAAGCCCCTATGCCTACCTGGCCGATGGTCTGGCCGAGAGCGCTCTCAATCATAGCAGTCGTATCTGCCATTCGACCGGCCAAGACAACGCGATCAACCGCCGCACTGGCTTGCCGGCGCATCTGTGCCGTGGCGCGCGTGACGTACAGTTGCAGGCGTTCTGTGCGTTGGGTGTGATCGAGGCACCAACAGATGAGGCGTGGAATCAGGCGCGGGTCAAGGTCGGCATGGAGCCGACCGTGGTTCAGGACCCCGTAAAGGAGACGTGACATGAAGACCATCACGGAAGCGGAATGGAACCAGGCAGGGGAGCGGCTTTTCGGCCCCGACCGCATGACCTGGCGCTTCGCGTGCCCGATCTGCGGCAATGTGGCCACCCCGGAGGATTTTCGGCCCTACCAGGACCAGGGCGCAACGCCGGACCGGGCGCTGTGCGAGTGCATCGGTCGTTACATGCCGCGCGAAAAGGTCAGGCAGGCGTTCGGCGAACGCGCCGACGTGCCGAAGCCATGCGACTATGCGGGGTATGGGCTGATCAGGGTTTCGCCGGTCGGCATCGTGCGCGACGATGGAGCGGTCACGCACTGCTTCGCGTTCGCGGACGAAGAAGCGCAGGCGCAGACCACGGAGGGCCAGAGTCAGGCTCGGCATGGCGCGACGGTTGTAGAGAACCCGACGAAGGACAAGAGGGAGAGTTGAGACATGAACCGTGAGGCTACCATTGTGCTGACTGCCGCCGACAAACGGGCGGCAAAGAAAGCCTGGCTGGATTCTGACCAGGGTATCATCAGACGGGACGGAACGCTCTGAATAATCTCCACTGTCGTGCGGTCGCACTTCAGGGGAGAGACGACAGCGGAGCGGATCTACGCCGCCGGAAACGCCATCGCGGAGTGGCTCGGATACCGCTGCTGGATCGACGTGGCGGTGATGCAGCAGCCGGAGAGCGTGGATGAGTTTCGCAGGCGACTAGATGAGGCCGAGTGACCCATGATCGACGAAGCTCTTGACCGCGAATGGCAACAATGCACCGATTTCCTGCTCGCGAGAGGCTGGCGGCGCGGCCTGTTCGGTGCCTGGTATCGACCACTGGCGCCCAGCATCATCACTAGCCGGGACGGCCGATCCTACACGGCTCAAGAGGCGCTGGAGATCGAGGCGCAGGACGATGAACGCCGCGAGGACAAGCCCTAGAGGATCAACCGATGCCGACCCATGAAGAAGATATGACGTTCAGGCACTACCAGCCGGCTGGTCGAACCACCATCTGCGGCGCGATTCGCCGCGTCATCATCAGGGCAGATGCATGCGAGGTAGGAACTGACTGCATCCGCAAGGTGCTGAAGACCACCGATCTTGCGCGTGTGAATTGCCCGCACTGCCAGGCATGCATCCGTGCCCTGGCTGCGGCATGGATAGAGACGGGCAACTGACCTTGATTCTTTCCCGGTGACAGGTTAAATGTCTGGCGACAGGAGACATGGCCGCGTGCAGTAAGAGGCGAGGGCTCATCATGGTACGTAACGTGGATGATAACCCGGACGAGTCACGGCGCGGCCATGCTTTTCTCACGGAGGATCTGACATGAAAGTCTTCGGCCAGGAGCCACGATTCCATCCCCGGACCGGCAAACCGATGCCGTCCGTTAAGATTCAGACCGGCTGGGCCTGCGACTATTGCGGTGTCTACCATGCCAACGATGAGGAGTCGCAGAAGGTTGTCAGTTATCGCATCGTTGAGACGGGCGAAGCCGAACCTCAGTTCGACGGCATGAAGGTGGAAGGCTTCCCGCGCATCGATCTGTATGCCTTGTTCAGCGACCATCCAGAGTTTCGCTACTGCCAGGATTGGGACGGCCGGCGTTTTTGCGAACAGGAGATGTTGCTTGCCTGGCACAAGGCCAAGAAAAACGGTGCCAAGGCAAGAACCCTGTTCGAGATCATGTACGAGGCCAGGCTCGCCATGATCGGCGATGCTCTAAAGTCCGGCCGGCAGACGATGGAATCCTTCGATCTCAAAAAGCGCTAGGAGGCCAGAGTATGGAAGCCATCTACATCGTCGCCCGTCTGTCGCCCAACGACATCAAGGCCCAGCATACGAGGTTGCTCCATCCCAGACAGGCCACGCCGCCTGAGTTGGCACATGCTGACTCTCAGCAGAGTATCCAGCGCCTGACAATCTCCGCGCAACTTGCCAGCGCGCTTCCCAGGGCCGGCAAGTGGAGGGTCGTGCCGTGGTCAGAGGCCGTCGCATCCTGGCAACCAAAGGCTGGCGATCTGCTGCCTCTCAGCATCGTGCAAGACGCGCTGGCGGTCCTGGTTGCTACGCTGCCGATCTGTCCCGACTGCCAGGGTTGGCGCCGCGCTCAGCATGCCCGCTGCGTACTCTGTGAGAACCGTGTCTATCTGGCCTGGAAAGCGAAGTTGCCGCCCGGACTGTCGAGCCAGGAGATTAGCCGTCTGCGGATCGCGCGGGCGATTGCGGCCGGCAAGGGCAGGGAGAACAGGTTTGAGACGAAGTATGGCAGCGGTGATGGACGATGAGGTGGTACGGTCAACAGTTGCTGACCCATCGGAACAACGAGAGGGCGTAGGCATGACGGCACGCGACTTCCTGGAACGCCTGGCAGACGATGACGGCTCCGTCAGCGCGATCAGTCTCGACCGCGATGCCGTGGAGGACATCCTCCGTCCCGATTGGAGGACCACGAGCCGCGTCCATGACTGGCGCAACCATGTGCCGCATGAGTTACGGGAATTGTGGACGGATCTCAACGAGGATGCCAGGTTGGCCGTGTATCTCATGGCGGAACGGCGTGCTGATGGAGAGGAGTGGGAGTAACCATGCTGACCGAACCACAGATCAAGGCGCTGCTCGTCGCCAGAATCATCGCCTGTACGGACTCCTGTAACAGTTTCCACATCAACCACGTCAGCGGGCAGATCAGGGCATTGCTGGCCGTGTTGACCGATGGCAGTCATCCGACGACCAGCAGCGATACACCGACGATTCTCAGGCTGGCCGGCATCCCGTTCACGCTGGATGATGACGGTTGGGAGGTTGATGACGAATGGCTCAAGGCGAACCTTCCACCGGCATACAAGGAGTGGTGAGCAAAATCAAGGCGCGGATTAAATCCCGGCCGGCGAGCGACGAATAACTCCGTGGAGGCAAAGCATGACTGAGCAGCAACATGAGTTGACGCCTACCACAGACCGCCCTCTGTTCCTGACTCCACCTGGCAAGGTGGCGTTCTGCCCCTACTGCGGTGGACCGGCGGCGCGGGTGCGTGGCAGTCTCCGCTGCGAGGCGTGCCGGGTGTGCTTTCACGTCAGTTTCGGTTATCGGTTGAGGAAGCCCGTTGGGGGCAGAAAGAAAGTACAGGAGTAACAATCATGCGTGACGAAGAAATCATCATTCCGCCTACCCTGACCACGGCGCAATCCGCCGTGCTCTACGTGCTCAAGCGCATCCCGCTCGATGCCGACCTGCGACACCACATGCTGGACACCGAGGCATTCGCTCGCCTGTGCGCCGCCGAAGCGGAGCGGACAGGCAAGACCGCCGAGGATGTCGAGGAGTTCTTCTCGACATCCAAGCGCGACGAGAAGCCGCGACTGTTCGAGGCGCGCGAGGCGCTGGACAAGATCGACGAGCTGACCTTTGAGGCCAGTTGCCCGACGTGCCGGCGGGTGCGCGAGATCACGCAACGGCATGTGTAGCCTACAATTACCAAGGAAAATACCCGATGACGAAGCATCCCATGCAACCAGTCTACCTCGACGCCAACGGCCGTGCCCGCTTCCGTGGCAATGCCATTGTTCAGCATGTCGTCGAGGAGGCCAGCGCGGGTCGCAAGTGCGATCTCGGTGACATTGCACGCCTCTACTTCCCGGATGAGGACTCGGTGCAGTTTCGTGCCTTGATCGGTGCGGATCTAGATCATCCCGAGCGCTGCAACGCGGTGGTTCGGCACCTTTTCCACTGTGCCTGTAACGGTTGGCAATGCGATCTCAATACGCTGGCCATCGCGGCGCATCGGCTCAAGTTCCCCCAGGCCGATCAGGAACAGTTCGCGCAACTCATCGGTTACTCTGTGCATGGGTTCCATGAACTCAGCCAGATCAGCGATGCTGCCGCGCTGCGTGCCTCCGAGGCGGCGCGTGCCGTCGGTGGTCAGGGTGGCTGTCGGGATACGGGGTGTGGCATTCATTGCGGGGTCGAGGAGGAAGCGTGATGGCTCATGACAACAATCCTGACTTGACCAGAAGGCTCAGCCCTTTGGTTCGCGATTTCGGCTTGCCGGCTGTCCTCGATTCGCTGACCTACATGGTTCAATGGCAGCAGGAATGTCTTGCCGCTGAACACAACGAAGCCTGGCGTGACTGGTGGGAACTTGCCCACTTGTTGATTGGAGCTTCCAATCTGGCCGATCAGGTGAAGTCGCCGGGAAACAACCCGTGACCAGGCAGAAGATTCTCCGTGATAGAGGCTGGCGACAGCATCTTGGCTGGTGGTATTATCCGCGCGATGCCACGGGCAGGATCTATCCCGGGCAGGAGATTTTCGGCATTGCGGCAGTATGGGAAGCGGAGCAGAAACGCAAGGCGATCGTGAAGGTGTACGAGGAGGTGGAAGTCGATGAACAGCCATGAAAGAAACGAGATCAACACCCTGCTGGCCTACCTGAGAGACTTCGCGGCCTACGGACTGATCAGGGAATATTTCGGCAAGCATGGCAACGACGCCCCTCAAGAACTCTTAGCGAGCCAGGTCGAGGTCGTCAAGGGATTGCTCAATCGGCCGAAAGAGAATCCGGCGCGGCTCATCCAGTTACGGAACGGCGACTGGATACGGCCGGAGGATGTCCGCACGATCAGCATAGATGACTCAGAAGGATTGCCGGGGCCGACCTACTATGAGGTTGACGTGAGGCTGGACGATACGCGGACCAAGCCGATCCGCTTCGACACTGAGGCTGACGCCATCGCCTATCGCGACGAGTTGGCACGGCTGGTCAACGGTGTGGAGGACAAGCAATGACAGCCCGAGAACGTGTCACGATGTTGTTCGACGAGTATGGCTGCGAGAAGCCCGGCGAGGAAACCATCATCGGCATCGTGGAGGCAGCCATCGCGGAGGAACGCGAGGCATGCGCCAGCCTGGCAGAGAGCCACAAGGTCTACTGCGATGCCTGGCCGACATGCTCCAACTGCGGTCGGGACGGAGAACTCTACGGAACCAAGTACGACATCGCGTCCGCGATTCGTCGAAGGGGAGTTGCGTGATGACGCCATCAGAACAGGCAGTTGCGGAAGAGCGCGACTTGTGCGCCCATGAGGCCAATCTTGTCTACTTGCGCGATGTCGAGAACGAGAGACGGCTGACCGGCCAATGCAACACGCTGAGGCTCATGGAATGCAAAGCCAAGCAGGCGGTAGCGCTGGAGATAGCCGCCTTGATACGAGCGAGGGGCGAATGACCGTCACGCGCAACTGCATACACTGTGGTCATCCGCCGACCGTCTATGGAGGTCATCTCCACATGCCGGACGGTACTGCCATCGTGGCTGGCAGGTGTGATGGATGCCGGGATGTTCGCGATTGCCGCTATGGCGAGGTCAAGGATTGTGTTTGCTGGTCAGCCTGCTGCGGTGTCTGGCAGGAGCGTCATGGTGTCACGACGATGGACAGTGCCGACGCTGAGCATCTTGCCGCGTGGAAAATCTTCGGTGACGGTTAAATGTCGCTAGACAGCGAGCGAACAAGATGGTAGATAGAGAGGCCGACGTTGACACGCGGAAACCGTGGCTCAAACCCCAAGTATCGGAGTAGCGATGAGACAAATCGTGATGTCAGTCTTGTTCGTGTTCGCGTTGGTCGGTTGTCGGCGCGAATCGCCGCAATCGCCTTCTCCTGAACCGAAAAATGACTCCGCAGACAAGATCCACGTAAACGAGTGGCCAACGCAGCAGCGAACTCGTGACCTGTGGAGAAAAACGCGGAGGATCGAAGGACTGCGATGGATGTGGGTTGCCGCCTACTCGCTCAAGCGGGACGGCACGCCGGATGTTGTCCTGATGACGACCGATCAATGGTGGGATGGCCAGACCGATAATCCGAAGCTGATGTGGATGGAGGCCGGCAAGAAGGTCATCCTGCCAGGCTGGTTCACCTGGGGCAAGGAGGCGCAATCCATTCCAAGCGACAAGCTTGAGAAAGCGTGGAAGGACAAGGTTCCCGGTGTCTACAAGTACGATTACAAGGACAACGATCTCATCCGAGACGCCTTCTCGAAGTTCGAGATCGAGTTTCCCAAGTGAGGCAGTAATGACGATGGTGGAAATCCTGACCTTAATCTTCATTCTGGCCGTCATAGGAGTCTTGGCGGTCACCGCCGCCATCGTCAGGCTGCAACAGCAGATCAACGACCACAAGCAGCAATTCGTGGCGCTATACGATTATCTCCGCAACGACATGCAGATTCGCTACGACGAAAAAATGAAGCAAGATAAAGGTAATGGTGATTGATGAGTCCAATCAAGGGCACGTTGAGCAGTACGACGATCATCGCCGGGTCTGGCCGGATCTCGGTGCAGCTTGCCAACGCGCTGGGTGCTGAATACCTGATTGATGCCGGATGGAATCTTGACGGCAAAACCGGGGACTTGGTGGACCTTGTGAGAGCCATCGAGGCTGGACCTGTCATCGTGGAGCTTCAACACGGCGAGGATTGGACGGCCAAGTTTTCGAGTGTTGCGACGGGAGGAGTGTGAACCATGATCCTACTCAAAGTAACAACAGCCAGTGCAATGGCAGGAAGATTGCAACTATCAGCGTGGTTGTGGCGCCTGGTACTTCCCGGCCATCGGTTATGTCTGGTTCGAGGATGAGTTTCAGCACTATCTGGATAGGCTGGGTCAGAGAAAAGACAAGGGAGGATGGCGATGAGTGATTCCAAAGGCATGGTGGTTGTCGTGGATGATGACGGCACGCTGAAGATCATTGGCACGTATTCAACGGCGACCGTCTATCTGGAGCGCGACGATGCCAGGCAACTCCTGCACGCTCTGCCTGGACTTCTCGGGGAGATGAAGCGCAAGCGCATCGCCCACATGGAGCGCGAGGTTGTGACACTGAACGCGGCGTTGCGTGCCGAGCGCGAGACGCAGGAGTGAACCTGATGGATGATCACTGGCTCGGGAACTTGGTCACAAACACGGGAAGATAATTGATGCCTGATCCTGTCGAGCCAGTTGCCGTCTCCTCGCCGATTCTCCTTGCCTGCCGGGCGATGGATTATCTATGGCGGGCCGGAAATCTGCTGTCTCACATCGACGGAGCGGAGGCGGATCGGCTGTGCAAGGAGGTTGATGACATCCATAATCGAGTTGCCGAAAATGTCTTGCGGCGCTTCATGAAAACTGGAGATTGATGCCATGAGTGAGGCGCGCGACGGCTATGGGGATCTGATCCGTGAAGGAAAGGAGGACAAGACGTGAAGTTGCAGAACACCAAAGAGCAGCATGACAAGGCCGCGCGAGATGGTAAGGTTCTCGTCTGCATCGGAGTGGATGCCAGACCAGCCAAGAGGTTCGGAGCCCTGATGTATACCGGTGTCATCTCATGGGAGGACGCCCAGAAGGTAATTGATCTCTTGACCGAAGTTCAGCGTAACACCATTGAAGCCAAACAGCCAGAGGAATCGCGATGAAAAATCCGATGGATACTCATTGGCCGGGTTGTGCTGCCTCACGCTGCGACGGTCCTTGCCGTTGCCAGGACATCGATGAGCGTGTCAACAGACTGACGCAGTGGCTTCGTGCCGATTGCGAGAAGGAGACAGGTTGCTCGCCAAGCGAGGAGATGACCTGGCTTATCGGCGTGCTGGCAAGGCGGTTTGCCGGAGGGTCGTTGGCGAAACCTGAGGAGTCGCCATGAACGAGGTCGCGGTTCACTTCCTGGCGGGATGCGTGTGGAAGTCGAATGGCAAATGGTGGGAATTGGCTGGCCACCACAGAAACATCTCCCCTCGTGGGAGTCTTGGCACGGCGGTTGGTGCTGCGCAAGGATCGGATGACCATGTATGGAGCGTGCATTTCCCTGAAGACAGCGTAACGCCATTTCGCAACGGTTATGGGACGTTTCTGGAATGCCTGGATGCTGTCGAGGATGTCTTGGAGCAATGGGCAACCGACAACCTGGATCTTCGTGAAAACCCTGATGGTGGCATGATCCTTGTCCACAAAACGGAGGAAGCATGAAGCGTTTGACGATTCTCAGTTGGCTTGCCCTGGCATCGCTTGCGACCGCCGCGCCCTACCTGCCGCATCAGCGCTTCCCGGTCGGCACATGGTCACTCGCCTGGCAACATGAGGTCGGCCTGATAACATTATCGCGAGATGGCAAGTGTTGCTGTCGTCTCAACAACATGATCTACGATGGCACCTGGCAGGTATCGGGAAACAAGCTAACCGTCTCGGAGCGTGCCCGAAGCAATCCAGACGGGCGGATGATGACCTGGAGCGTTGAGTTGGCGAGAGATGGTGACGGTTGGCAGGGACGCACCGAGGGCTACCATGTCGGTTATCTGGTGAGGCTGGACAGGCCGGAGAGGCTCAAGATGCCACGGGGAGAGTGCCGATGAAGATTAGCGCCTTCGCATCGGACGGCCGCGTGGTGGCACGGTGTCGGCTCATCAAGGTATACGCCCCTCAAGCCCATCCTGTGGAAGTTCCGGCATTTCAGGATGAGGATACGGTGGCGATCTATCATCACCTGGATGGCTGGATGCGTTTCGTGATTCAGCACCACGGCAACAAGACGCCGCCCTATGGGATCACGTTCAGCGTGGAGGAGTTATGATGGACGACACGGTGGGGAAGAGGGTGATAAAGCTGGAACAGGCCATGAGGCGAGAGATCATGGAGACCGGCAAGAAGTGCGGCCTGCCGGAACATCTCTGGGGAGAATACTGCCACGCCCAGAGAGACGGTGACTGTATCTGGCAGCACTGTCCCCAGAACAGAGACAACGAACCGTTGGCCAGTGGCAGGCATTGCCCGCTTGACATTCATGAAGAATCCAGAGGCTACCAGTAACCGGAGCATCCATGAATCCATACGAACCGCTTCTCCTGCGCTATCATGCCCTGATCGACCGTGAGCCGTGGTGGGACGGTGCCAGGATCAAGTTGGTGGCTGAAATGGATTTGGTGTGGGGACGGATGACTCATCAGCAGCGCCAGGACGCCGAGAAGGTGATTTCGGTCAGGCAATATCAGGAGAGGATCAACAGATGAGCCAGGCAACCGAGTCAGACCGCGACCTGTTCCGCCATTGGCGTCAGGCTGGTTTGCGCCATGCCAAGGTCAGCGCCGATGCACTCAAGAGGTTCGTGGCCTATGGCTGGCTCCAGAGCAATCAAGGCGTGCTGTCCGGCATGCGCTCGCTGTCGTGGATCGTCACGCCGGCCGGTCAGGAGGTCGTCGATGAGCAACCTTGAGCAAGAGGTTCGCCGTCTCGTTGCCGGTTTCCGCTGTCTGAAAGACTGGACGGTCGAGGTCGATGAGGAGGCCGAATACAAAGGCCAGTGCAGCGTTGGCTCGGACATTAAGGCGGCGGTCATCTATGGCTGGACGGGCAAGAGGCCAATCGATTATGCGCTCCATGAAGTTCTCCATGTCGCTTATCGAGCCAGCAACTTGCTGGGCCGTGACGGCGAGGAGACGTTCATCCAGGACATTTGCCAGTTGCTCCATCCTTCAGAGGGCAAGATATGCCAGCATTGTGGTCGATGGTTCATTGCCGGAAGAGGACAGGAGAAGCGTGCCGATGCCATTGCGTGTAGCGGCAGGTGTCGGGTTGGCTGGTGGCGGAAACGACGAAAGAAGGCTGTCGATGAAGACCGGAGCTGACATGGAGATGGTCTGTAACCTCTGCTATCCGGATGCCGTCGAGTATGGCGAAATCTTCCCCGGCGGTTGGCTGATGCGCAACGGCGACCGGTATGCCGTCATGGCCGCACATGGGCACCAGGGATATGAGTTGTTGTTCTTTCCGGATCGGCCGACGCCGAATCCTGATCCGGAGTGTGCAGAGGGGCTTTCTCCCGATGAGGAGAAGGCTGCCGATGCCTGGGTTGATCGAGTGCGCGATTGGCAAGACGCCGTGTTGATGTCTCCGGAGGACGGTTATTTTCTCGTTCGTGGCTGTAAAGAGGCTGGTTGCGAAACGTCGTGGCCGTTGTGGTGGCTCTATGACCGTGCCGGGAAGATGATCGAGGAACAGGAGGGTTGGTGATGAGGGAAAAGACCTGCAAGACCTGTCGGTTCTGGGAAGAGATCGACAAGAGGGATTCCGTTGATTCTGTTATTGGAACCGGCCGCTGTCAGCGTTATCCACCAGTTATCAATATCGCTTATAGCCGCGCGCTGGCGCGTGAACTCCTCGCTTGTGACGTGACACATGACGAGGTTGAGGCATGCGAGATGGCTGTTAGAAACGTCGATGTATGGGATGTTCCGATCGTGGTAGCTGAATTCTGGTGCGGCGAATGGCGACCGATAGAAGAGCCGATGGAAGAACCGGAGGGCAAACCGTGAACCATCATCAACGGACTACCCAAAAGGTCAAGTTCCTCCATCTCACGGCCACGGTTCGCGAGTGTTGGGTGTTGAAGAGCAACAAGCGCCTGTCTGGAACCAAGCCGGATTGGACCACGGAACCGACCATTCACGCGCTGGCCGTGGAATCCATCGAGGTCGAAGAAGCCTATCGCCGGCAGGGTGAGTGTCGGGCGTTCCTCAACCATCTGCTTGACACTGGCAAATACGACATGGTGATTGTTGAGGCGGTTGGGAATCAGCATCTTGCTGAGGCACTGTTGCGCTGGGGTTGGGACTGCGCCCCGGGTGTCATGGATTTCTACCGGAGAACTGAGTGGGGAGATCCGGCCGACATGCGTGTCGTCAAGTGGAACCTGGAGCAGTCGCGGCACTTGCGGGAGCGGTTGGCCAGTGTCGAGAAGGAGCCGACCCCGTGAACTACACGATGCGACTCATCTCCGATAACGACCAGGACCTCGCCGCTTGCCAGGAATGGTGGATGACGGCCAGCGACGAAGCCAAGAATACGGTATGGTCCATCATTCAGACGCACTACAACGATCCGGCGATGGAGGTCATGAGCCGGTTCGCACAACTGGCCTTCACGCAGATGTTCCTGGCGTCGGTGGAGAATAAAGGTGAATCTCCATGAAAGAACTCCTCCAGATGATGCGCGACATTGAATTCCTGAGAGGCTCGATGATCGAGATACGCCTTCGCAGCAACGGCAAGGTCCAGATGATCGAGGACGTTGATTCTGTCGGCAAGTTCAAGGAATCCTTCGAGAATATCGAGGAGTTAAGGCGCTCATTGAGATCAAGGCTTGTTGAGAGGAATTAACCATGTGTCATCTGTTTCCGCGATGGTTGTTGTGGATAGGTTTCTTCCTGGGAACAACCGCGATCGTTGGGTTCCTCGCAACAGCAGCGGCATGCGAGGATTGTCGGCACCCGCCACACATACTGATGGCTACACTCTTCGTCGCATGGTATCTGGGCAACATCACGGCGGAACTGTTGACGCGGAGAAAACATGGTGCGGAACCGTCAACCATCAACAAGGAGGACGATGTATGACGTGGACAGCCGAGGCACCGACAATTACAGGCTGGTACTGGTGGCGCGACAGGGACCACGAGCCGAGGCCCATACTGGTTTCTGATTATGGCGACAGGGAACGCTTGATGATTCACGTATCGATCACACGCTATCGCGAGACACTCATGCGTCCATCGGAGATTGGCGGCGAGTGGCTCGGCCCCATCACGCCAGAGGATTCCACTGCCAGCGCGGAGCAGTTGCGCGCCGGCCTCAAACTCCTCTGCGAGAGTATCCTGACCTGTAGTCGGGAGAACACCGACGAATGGATGGAGTACATTGTTGGCCAGGTGAACCAGATGGCGGAACTTCTCGGTGAAGATGACAGGTTCGTGTGGCGCATCAACGGATGCAACGGTTGGGGACGAGTCGAGAGGGCAGGGCAATGAGCGAACCAAACGCCATCCACTGCTGCACTTGCAAGCAGCCACACGTAATCCCCGGCAGGGTCCGCGGCGACTGGCAATGCCAGGAATGCTGCGACCGTGAAGCGGAGGAACGCCACCAGCGGCGCCGCGATCGCCTCGTCGAGATCCAGCAGCGCCACCGCGACCGCAAGTGCCTCGTCCACGTACCCGGCAAGGTATTGCCAGCCGACACCAGCGACGAGGAGGCACAGCGGATCTGCGACGAGAACCTGTGTTGCCACTGGACCCGATATGAGGACAAGGTGATCTGCTGGGGAGAGATGTGATGACCGAATCCGAATGGCTGTCCTCAGAAGATCCGGCTGCCATGCTCCACGTCATGGCCAGCGGCATCGATTCGGCCGGGACGCGGATCGGCAGCGACCGTAAGCTGAGGCTGCTCATTGCTGCGGGAATGCGAATTGTGCTGCCGGAGAGCAAGTTGATTCCCCAGGTCGAGTTGATGGCTGATGATCGATCAATCCCGCCTGACGGGCGGTGGTGGCCGACTGACGCCGATCCGCTTGACGGCGCTCGCTGTGTCATAACCGCATCGCGGAACGAGAAATCGCTCATCCGGCTCGCTTGCGTCCTCCGCGACATCATCGGCAATCCGTGGTGCCCCGTTGCGCTTGCACCGGAAGAGCCTGGTGACGCTTTCAAGGCGTTGGACATTCTCTTCCGCGAATCGCGCCGTGAGCCGAAAGCGAGCTATCTTCCTCGTAGCGTTCTGACCTGGAACGCTGGCATCGTCACTCTCCTGGCTGAGTCCGTCTACGACGAGCGCAACCCCGACGGCACCCTGGAGCCCGTGAGGCTCGCCATCCTGGCCGATGCACTGGAGGAGGCGGGGTGTGATAACGCGGAGTTGCTGGCGCACCTGAGAGGGCTGGAACATCGCCACGCTGTCCTGTCTGGCGGGCTGGTATCGCGCGAGCCCTGCGTCTGGTCGCCTCTTCGCGGTCCTCACGTTCGCGGTTGCTGGGCGTTGGATCTGATCTTGGGAAAGGAATAACTCCGATGGCTATTTTTGCCGTTCCAGGGGGCCATCGCCTCCGTCAATTCTTCGAGCCGTTCGCTGCCGACTTCAGAGGATTCCGCATCATCTGGTGTAGGCCGAGCAAGGAGAATCCTGTCCAGCTCGAGGAATACGCCTGGTTTACCTATGAGAAGGAGTAGCCTGATGGGTGATCCGGCACGCTTCCGCGAGTTCGCCAAGGTAATACGCTGCCTGTCCAGTCCCGCTGCCCGGATCGCCGACGTGGCTGGCGGCAAAGGTGGTTTGCGCTCCGCTCTGGCTTTGCACAATTACTATCTCATAAATCCTAGTATTTGTGCAGGCTGGTGACTTTTTGTGCAGATGGCGATTGACGATTGGGTCGGCTCGCCATAACCTCTCGGAAACGGGAGGGTATGCCATGCTGGCCGAAATCAGAGAGTTTCTGGCGGATATCTGGAGTGAATGGGTGACGCTCATGACCGGAATTGCTTCTCTGATTCTTGCCTTGATTCCCGCGATCTTCCCCATCCCGAACGAGTGGGCGTCTCGCGGGATCTGGATTGCGGCCGTTGTCTGCTTTCTTATCTGTTCGTTTCGTGTCTGGCGGAAAAGCTATCGAGCCAAGCAGGATATTCTCAAGACTCTGGAGACGAAACTGCGGATTGAAGGCGTAGAGCGCGCCGGCTCGGACACCTATCGAGTCGTGGTGCGCAACCTGTCGATGAAGGTCATTCGATTTCGGACCAGTCTGGTTGAAATAAGACCGTCAATCGACCATCCGCTTCCCATCATATTGCAACCGACGCATGCTGACGCCATGAGTGACATTGCCGAAGTTGCTGGTGGGGGCGCTCATCGTGTTGGAGTTTTTACCGATCACGGCCGCACGGGTTCTCTCGAACTTCGCGCTGCCCATCTTCCGCCATCTTCAGTGATGATCCAGCGAGGCGGCCGGTACGAGTTTCAATTGTGCGTTTATCCTGTTGTTACGAACGGCGAGCCATCGATTGCTGCCTATCGCTGGGTCTACATCGTTCCTCAGCTAGATGGCGGAATCATTTTCACCGCCAACGGTGAAGCCGAGTTGCCTATCCGGGAATCCGAAACTTCAGGATAGCCGGTTCATCATAGACAACCTTGTCCGCTCCGTCCAGCTTGGAGAAGACCGGCTCGATTCCCAACTCATACCATGCCGAGATGAGACAGCAGATATTGTTGCAGACGAACTTGGCCAGCGTCTCATTTTTCATCGCCAGTTCGGTTTTCGACCTAACGCTATCGCCAAACTTCCTCTTGACGGCAGAGAAGGTAGACTCTACATTCGATCTCTTATGGTAGTGTTTCAGAAACTCCTCACGGTTGAGGCAGAAATAGTGGAACGCTTTCTCGAACAGGCCGCCGATGCCGCCAGTCGTGTTCGACTTGAACGCGAAGAATGCCTGCGCCTTGATGTCCTCCATCGTCTGGAAATTCTCTTCGCTCGCATACGCCCG